>Ga0181338_1000014_pt1 | contig 62520 bp, 83 predicted proteins | sample Sp13VDMM110SD_FD_122168 | JGI IMG/M metagenome (GOLD analysis project Ga0181338, IMG submission 122168) | Freshwater viral communities from Lake Michigan, USA - Sp13.VD.MM110.S.D | ecosystem: Environmental > Aquatic > Freshwater > Lake | place: USA: Michigan | collected 2013-04-23
CGGGTACCGGCTGGCATTCAGCGGCAGCCGGACCTACCACCGCATGGCGGTAGCTATCGAGGACGCGGGCTTCGAGATCCGCGACCAGATCATGTGGATTTACGGCAGCGGATTTCCCAAGAGCCTCAACCTCGACGGCGACCGCCAAGGCTGGGGTACCGCCTTGAAGCCAGCCCACGAGCCCATCTGCATGGCGCGCAAGCCACTGATCGGGACCGTGGCCGCCAACGTGCTGGCCCATGGCACTGGGGCGCTGAATATCGACGGTTGCCGCATCGAAAGCGGAGTTGACTACTCAGAACTCAAGGTCACCCAGGGCGGCAATCATCGTCACGATGTTGGATTGACTGAAAAGACGCGCCACGCTGAATTTGTGCCGGGGTCTGGCCGCTGGCCAGCCAACGTCATCCACGACGGCAGCGACGATGTGCTGACTGCCTTCCCTGCAGCAACCGGACAGAAGGCTGATCTGAGCTCGAGCGCGCCCAGCGCCAAGCTGTCGAGCGTCTACGAAGGCGGCCCCATGCCGCGCAGTGGGGAGGCATCGCAGGACAGCAACAACGAGGGTGCCGTCGGCTTCAAGATGAAGCCCGGCGCTAGGCGCCTGGACGAAGGCAGCGCAGCCAGATTCTTCTATTGCGCCAAGGCCAGCCGCGAGGACCGCAATGAAGGATTGCCACAGGGGGCAGCACCAGCGGTTGCCCAGAACGCCACCATGCGCGAGCGCGAGGACGCCGACTGGCCGACGCGCAACGGCAACCACCACCCAACCGTCAAGCCCACTGATCTGATGGCTTACCTGTGCCGCCTGGTCACACCGCCCGGCGGTACCGTCCTTGACCCGTTCATGGGCAGCGGCAGCACCGGCAAGGCCGCAGTACTCGAGGGCTTCAATTTCATCGGCATTGACCTGTCGCCGGAATACGTGGCGATCGCCCGAGCGCGCATCGACCACGCCCAGCGGCAGGGCCACCAGCCATCCCTGTTGGAGGCCGCATAAATGGCCACCGCCACCCATCCCCAAGCCATGACCCCAGCCGAGCGGGATGCCCACATCCAGAGCTGCAGCGACCACTTCCTGGCCGCCTATCGCCGGTTTGAGGACTACGGCCTGCCCAGCGACAGGGATGAGGCCTACCAGTGGCTCCACCTGCGCGACCAGGCAGCACGCGAGCGGCTCGTCGACAAGGGCAATGACTTTTTTCAAACGGCCGGCGCACAGGATGCGCTGGTTTTGAGGCAGGAGCCTGTTCATGGCTGACTGGATCAAGATGCGAACCAGCCTGTTGACCAATCCCAAGGTCAGCAAGATGGCGCGCACGCTGCTGGCAAACCCGGATTTTCGGGAGTGGTACGGCAACCCGGAAATCAGTGATGCGACGTCACAAGCCGTCACGTTGCGTCACGTGACGGTCGTGACGCGTGTGACGGTGGGTGGGCTTTTGCCGGTCTGGGCGAGCGTAAATGAGAGCGCCGGCCGTGACGGTCATCTGCGTCACGCCAGCCTTTTCGACATCGATGCGATGTCGGGAATACCCGGATTCGGTGCCGCCATGGAGGCCGTTGACTGGCTCACCGTGCTGCCCGGAAACGAGGGCCTGGAATTCGGGAATTTCATTGAGCACAACACCCCCGGACAGGAGCGTTCGACTCACGCCAAAACCGCTGCCGAACGGGCCAAAGAATACCGCGATCGCAAGGCTGCCGAGAAGGCTGCTGCCGTCACGAACGGCGTCACGAAAAAACGTGACGCGTCACGTGACGCCGTCACCACAGAGAAGAGTAGAGGAGAAGAGAACTCTTCTTCACTACGTTCAGAAGAGAGCGCCAGCAAGCCGGCTTTCCCTGCCAAGCCCAAAAAAATAACCCTGAAGACCTACCTCGACGAGTGCAGGCAGGCCGGATGCAAACCGCTGCCGCCGGAGCACTCGATTCGGGTTTACTGCCGGGACGCTGGCATCAGCGACGAAATGCTGGCCGTGGCCTGGTGCGTGTTCCGCGATGACTACACGCAGACCGCGACCAAGAAAAACAAAAAGTACATCGACTGGCCCGGCCACTTCGCCAATGCGGTGAAGGGGTGCTGGGGCAAGGTTTGGTACACGGACACCGCTGGTTCGGTGGTTTGGTCCAGTGTGGGCCTACAAGAAAAAGCCGTGCTCGACGCGCGCGCCAGAGCAAGGGAGACCATCAGTGAACCAGCCTGACCGACAAATAGCCCAGCTGCGCGTGCCGCCGCACTCCATCGAGGGCGAATCCAGCGTGCTGGGCGGCCTGATGCTGGACCCCAGCGCATGGGATAACGTCGGCGACTTGCTGACCGACGAGGATTTTTACCGGCACGAGCACAAGCTGATTTTTGCCGCCGTCGGCGCGCTGATCAACGCCATGAAGCCAGCCGACGTGGTTTCCGTGTTCGTGCACCTGCAGCACGACGGCAAGGAAAACGAGGTCGGCGGCCTGGGCTACCTGAACTCGCTGGCCCAGTATGTGCCGAGCGCCAGCAACATCCGCCGCTACGCCGAGATCGTGCGTGAGCGCTCCATCCTGCGCAAGCTGGTGGCCGCCAGCGACGAGATCGCCACCAACGCCTTCAACCCGCAGGGCAGGCCAGTCGCCGAGATCCTGGACGAATGCGAGCAGAAGCTGCTTTCCATCGGCGAGGCAGGTTCACGCATGAAAAAGGGCTTCCAGCCCATGGACAAGCTGGTGGTGCAGGTGCTGAACACCATCACCGACTTGTCCGAAAACCCGGACAAGCTGCCCGGCACCACGACCGGTTACCACGACCTGGACCGGTTGACCGCCGGATTGCAGGCCGGAGACTTGATCATCGTGGCGGCCAGGCCATCCATGGGCAAGACGGCCCTGGCCATCAACATCGCCGAGCACGTGGCGCTGCACGAAGGCCTGCCTGTGGGTGTGTTTTCCATGGAGATGGGCGCGGCCCAGCTGGCGACCCGCACCCTCGGATCCATCGGGCGCATCAACCAGACCAACATGCGGACCGGCCAGCTGACCAGCGACGAGTGGCCGCGCCTGACGGCCGCCGTAGAAACGCTGCGCAACATCGAAATGCACATCGACGAGACCGGCGGCCAGACGATCAGCGAACTTCGCGCCAGCGCGCGCCGCCTGAAAAAGCAGTGCGGTGGCAAGCTGGGCCTGCTGGTGGTGGACTACATCCAGCTGATGGCCGTGTCAGCCAGCATGAGCGAGGAAAACCGCGCCACTGCTGTCGGTGAAATCTCCCGCGGATTGAAGCTGCTGGCCAAGGAGCTGCACTGCCCGGTGATCGCGCTGTCCCAGTTGAGCCGCGCCGTCGAATCCCGGACCGACAAGCGGCCAATGATGAGCGACCTGCGAGAGTCCGGCGCCATCGAGCAGGACGCCGACGTGATCATGTTCATCTACCGGGATGAGTACTACACCAAGGAACGCTGCACCGAGCCTGGTGTGGCCGAAATCATCATCTCCAAGCAGCGCAGCGGGCCGACCGGCACCGTGAAGCTGGCATTCCTCAACCACCTGACGCGCTTCGAGAGCCTGGCGCCGGGCCACATGCGGGCCGATGTCAAGCTGCCGGCCGCGCGCGGGCGCCTTCCCTACACGGACGAAGTATGACCACCATCACCGAACAACAAACAGCGCCGCAATCCGGCCAGGCGCTCGGCCCCCGCGTCCGCATCGGTTCGCTGTGGGAGGTCTTCAACAACAGCGAACGGTATCTCGCGCGAGTGGAGGGCTACAACCCCGACCGCGTGCTGATCCGCCGGGTTGTGGCGTCCAACATTACCGCCACGCCGACCCTGGCGCTCTGGTCCATGTTCACCAACCGCGCTGGCGGGTACACACTTTTCAAGGAAGCACCATGATCGTCATCGGCATCGACCCGGGCCTGTCCGGCGCCTGCAGCATCATCGACCACAACGGGTTGCGCGCCGTCTTCGACTTGCCGGTGATGAAAATCCCCGGCGTCGGGCCGAAGGCGCTGGTGCAGAACAAGATCGACGGCCGCGCTTTCTGCGCGCTTCTGCTGAAGCACTGCCCGGCCGCCGAGGGAAAGCCCACCGTGGTGCTGGAAGCAGTGGGCACCATGGGAGGCGCAAACAACGCCGTGCAGACGCAGGGCTCCCTGCTGCGCTCGCTGGGCGCGCTGGAGACGGTGGCGGAATGCCTCAAGTTCCCGCTGACCTATGCCAACACACAGACGTGGAAGCGGTTCTACGGCCTGGTGGTGCCCAAGGACTTGACCATGACCGATTCGCAGCGCTCAGCCGATGCCAAGCGTCGGGCCATGGCGAAGGCGAGGGCGCTTTACCCGGCCTGCGAGGACATCGGGCGCGTGAAGGACCACAACCGAGCCGAGAGCCTGCTCATCGCTCACTGGTATCGGAGCACTCAAAAATGAAAAAGGCTGCTCTTGCGCAGCAGCGGTTTGGGCGGTGGCTCGTAACCGGAGCGGCGGAATCGCGCGTCACACCTGGAGGCAGCACGAAAGCGTATTGGCGCTGCATTTGCGACTGTGGCATCACCAAGGAAGTGCGAGCAGAACATCTTCGGCTCGGGCGCACGGATTCTTGCGGTTGCCTCAAGCGGGAACTGGCAGCAGAACAGAAATTCGTTCACGGAGGGACCGGCACTGCTCTTTATGACGTCTGGGTGCAAATGATCCAGCGCTGCGAGAACCCCAAGAACAAGCGGTACCCAGATTGGGGAGGGCGTGGAATTGCTGTTTGCGATAGGTGGCACGACTTTGCGCTATTCCGTGAAGACATGGGTGAGCCGCCAGAAAGAACGTCAATTGATCGGATCGACAACGACAAAAACTACATGCCAGGCAACTGCAGATGGTCTACCGCCCTTGAACAGGCGAAGAACAAGCGCCCGTATGGCTCCGGAGCAATCGCCAAAGGAGCAGCCGCATGATCCAGCTCGCCATAGCCGTGTTCGGCCTGACCTCCATGTGGATGGCTCTGGGCAATTCCGCGCCGCTGCGAAAGTGGGCGCCGGTCCTGGGACTGGTCGGCCAGCCGTTCTGGTTCATGGCCACCGTGCCGACAGAGCAGTGGGGAATGGTGGCGCTGTGCGTGGCGTACACGGCGGTTTACATCAACGGCGTCCGGGTTCAGTGGTGGAAAAAATGATCACGAACCCCTGGAATCTCACCGAGCGCGAAGCCACCGCGATGACAGCCGTGATCCAGCACGGGCGGTCAAAGACAGCCGCGCGCGCCATGGGCATCAGCCACAGGACCGTGGAGGTCTATTTCTGCGGCGCCCGCAAAAAGATGGGTGTCAGCAGCCTGGTGCAGGCCGCGGTTGCGTGGGACCGGCATTTGCGTGAGCAGGTGGTCGCATGACAGTTTGCGTGAAGTGCCACCGGCCGCTGAAAGCGCCAACCCCAACGGGAATGGGCCCCGTGTGCTCGCGCCGAGCGCAGGTCCAGCCTGTTCCTGACCACGAGCGGGATCTGTTTGGGTATTCGGTCGACAAAGCAGTTGCTGCTGCCCTATACCGCCTGCAGGTGCACGTCGACTCAATGGCGGCCGAGGCGCACATGGAAGTGAAAAAAGGGTTTCACCGTGCCCGAGTGCTGCTGCTGGGATGGCAGCTATGAAGTGGCTCAACCGAGACCTGATCGTCGGGCCCTTCCTGACGCTCGTTCTTTCCGAGAGGGAATGCCATAAGGCGTTTCGTCATTGCAGGCTACCCAAGGACAAGTGGGTGCCATGGATGAAGTCTGATCACGCTGATGCAACCATGCACTGGCTGACCAACCCGAACGGAAATCTCGTTTGTATTGTGGCTTTGCGAGTGCGCCCGGGTATCTCTGGCGTTCAGGCTGCTTCGATTCTGGTGCACGAGGCCGTGCATGTCTGGCAGGAGTTCAGGCGGCGAATTGGCGAGGAAAATCCGTCCGCGGAATTTGAGGCTTACGCCATACAGGCCATTTCACAACGGCTGATGGAAGCCTATGCGGCGAGGTATATGCCATGAGCCGCAATCCACCACGCATCCCCCGCCCAGCCATGGACCGCGCCGGCATGCGCCGAGCCTTTCACGGCCACATCCTGGAGGCCTTCTCCTGCCACACCGGCTACAGCCAAAAGGAAATGAAGGACCTGCTGGTCTGGATGTTCTGCCCAGCCCAGTTCGACGACGACGGCGTGATGGTGGACGACACCGACAAGCACACCGCCGCCCTGAGCGACCAGCAGTTCAGCCGCTTCCTCCTCGAAGTGCAGGCATGGGGCGCGAGCTTCCTGGGGATGATTTTTATCGAGCAAGAAAGCTGACGCGCCGCAGCTGCCAGGGCGCAACAACAGGAGATTTTTATGAACCACGTGCAATCCCCCGCGACAGGCGACAGCGCCATCGAACAGGAAATTCAGACCAAGGGCAAGACGGCGCCGCGCGTGACGCCGGCTGACCTGCAGGCCAACATTGCCAGCGAGCACTACTTCACCGCGCAGCAGGGCGTGCTGGCCGAAGTCAGGGACGGCGGGACGGGCGGCATTTACGCCGGCGACCATGAGGTGCCTATCTCCATCCAGGCGCTGGGCCTCCTGACCTTCTGTGTTTTGGTCCTGCGCAACGGCTTCACCGTCACCGGTGAATCGGCCTGTGCAAGCCCGGAGAACTACGACGAAGCCATCGGCCGCAAGATCGCCCGCGAAAACGCCGTGCAGAAGGTCTGGCCGCTCATGGGCTACGCGCTCAAGACCGAACTCACACGCCCGGTGCTGACCGAGGCCGACGCTGCCGCCGATCTGGCCGGCACGCCGAGACCCGCGCGCGCCTGACCCGCCATGGACGGACTTCACGCAATGGAAATGGCTGGCGCGGTGGTGATCGCAGTGGCGGTTATTTGCTTCCTGCTCTGGCTTGGAAGCCTCCTTTTTTAGGCCCAGCGGCCCGGGTATGAGGGCGCACAACTGGAGAAATGAAGATGGAAACAGGATACGCAAACAGCAATTCGCGCCACCATGCCGCAGGGCAGCTGGCAACCGCCGACAACCCCATGGGTGAGTCCGTTGTTTCCCGCGCGATCAACAACCTGCAGGAAGAAGTCAACGGGCGGTCAGTGCAAATCGACATGCTCTGCGGCCGCATCGGCGCCGCCAGCCGGCCGTGCGCGCAACTTGCCAGCGGGCAAACCGAAAAGCTTGTCGAGCCCACCACCAGCCTTCTGACCAAGAAGATCGACGACCAGGCGAAGCGCGTCCGCATGCTGTCCAACCAGGTGGCCATGGCGATCGAAGGCCTCGAGCTGTAACGGCCACGCCATGCAAGACCAGCCCTCCATTGAATCCATCTGCCTCGTGGTGATCGTCATCGCAGTGCTGGGGACCATTGGGGTGCTGGTGATGGCGCTTTTTTAACTGATGGAGAACGACTTGGACACTGTTGAATTTATCGAGACCCGGCAAAAGTTGAACCGGGTGCTGCTGCCCGACCGGTTCCAGTACCGGCCGGAAAAGGGGTGGGCGTGGTTGCAGCGCGTGTGTTTCTGGTTTCTGCGCCGGCGCAACTGCAATGTTGTAGAGGAGCAGGTTACCTACACCCGCCACACCGTCGACACGGCAAACGCTCTACACGCGATCGCCAAGCAGCGAGCCGGCCTGCTGCAACACTACAACCACGAAGGCGAGCGCGTCCTGATTGGAGCCGAGGACTTCGCGCAGTTGATGAGCAGCCCTGAGATTAGCAACATGGTCAGCTTCACCGCGTCCTACAGGGACGGGCCGCAGGTCATGGGGATGCGGATCACGGTGTTGCCGTGGATGCGCGGCATTCTCGTTTTGCCGAGGCTGTAAACCATGTTGGTCAGACGCCCCTTCACCCCCAAGCCCAGGCCCGACCGCGCCCCTATGGCATGGCCTGGCCAGCAAAACTTCGCACCCGCAAGCCGGGCCGACGGGGCAGGGGAGGCGTGCCCGAAGTCGCCGCGGCTGGAAAACCCGAACCTGCTGAAGCTGGCCAGGGGGAAGCCCTGTCTGCTGCTGAGCCCGATCTGCCAAGGCGGCACCGGCACCACGGTGGCCTGCCATGGCGCAGGGGTGGCCAACGGCAAGGGCATGGGCTACAAGGTTTCGGATTTCCTCACTGTCTGGGGTTGCCATTCCTGCAACCACTACACCGACGCCTACAACGGCGCGACGAAAGAGCAGAAGCAGGCGGTCTTTGAGGCCGGCCACCGGCGGCAGGTCATCGAATGGCAGCGCATTGTGGGCGACATGAGCTTCACACCCCGGGAGCGTGCGGCCGCACATTGGGCCCTCCTGCTTTTGGAGCCAAATCCGCCTCCAGCCCTTGATACACGGGAACAAGCAGCTATGAAAGGTATAGCAACATGAAAACCGCAATCTACATCGAGGACGGCGTCGTCCAGCTGGTGCTGACACCAGAAAGCGACTTTGAGAAGAACGCCCTGAAGTCCTTCCACGAGAAGCCAACCACCACCAACATATTCTCCGGCTCGTTTTACGACTGCCGTGGTGGATGGGTGCGGCAAAAGGAGCACTACCCCACGCTGCACGGCTGCGGAAACCAAGGCGAAGACAAGAGCCTCATCTTGCGCATCGAGAATACGCCGCCAGCCGACGGCCAGTAAGCCAAGCAAGCTATGAATTCAGGAGCAAGACCATGAGTGAAGCGCTGCTCAACACCATCGGAGACCCCGATTGGCTCAAGAAGAATGCCGACGGGATTCTTGAAGCTCTCCCGGAAACCTGGACGCACATGCACAACCTGAACGGCCCGGCCCTAGGATTCAAGCTCAAGTTGCTCGGCGTGGACTGGCGATCCGAAGACGAGTTCGGGAAGTGCATGGTCTTTCTGGAGCGCGTGGGTATTTTGAAGCGCGATGGTTTGTTGGTGCGCAGGGGCGCGATGGTCTGGAGGAAATAATGAATATGAAACGCGACACCACCGACATCCTGAACGATCTGCTGCAGGACTGGCACCGCCGGGATGAAAGTTATTCACCCGTTGAGGGCAACCGGACATCCGCAGGCTTCGCCGGCGTGCAGTCACTGCACCGGCAATGGGCCAGCGAAGACGACGTGCTCGACATCGAGGTTGAATCCGGGCTGCTCAAGGCGGTGGGCGAGCACATCATGGCGCTCAGCCCGGAACACCGGACGGTCCTGCAGCTGGAAGCCCGGAACCTGGCGACCGGACATTGGGTATGGCGCAGCGCGCGCCTGCCGAACGACCCGAAAAAGCTGGAACAGCTGCGCGCCGAAGCCCGGAAAGCCCTGTTGGACCGCCTTATCCGTAGTAAATTGCTGTAGGAACAGGCGCACCACCAATGCTAATGGGCCTGCACAGCTATGAATTCAGGAGCAAACATGAACAAGTCAGAGCTTTATGTCCCGGGGGTAAATGTGAGCGTAGAGCATTTGGGTATTCTTTACAGGCAGGAGCAAAACATGAAACACAAAACCGCTGAACTTGAGGGCGCGCTACTGGATTACGCTGTCGCCATGGCAAACGGAATGAACGTGACCGCTGAGCACTGCGGCTTGTCACAAAGCAGGAAGTTTGTGAGGGTGAAACTGCCGGAAGGCGACCCGTCGGGACTTATCTTCATTGACTTTTCACCTTCGACAGATTGGGGTCAGGGTGGCCCGATCATTGAGCGGGAGCGGATCAGCTTTCAGGCGGCAGAGAGCGGCGGGTGGTACACGTACTTCGACCACCCCACGGAGCGTGATGCGACGGCAGCCGGTCCAACAGCGCTCATCGCCGCCATGCGCGCCTACGTGGCCAGCAAGCTGGGCGATGAGGTTGAACTGCCATGAGCACCAAAAACTACCCAGCGCCGCCTGTCTTGGCAGTGGCGAAAGGTGGAACTGGCGCCACCATCCCCAAGCGAGGACCGATCCCGACTTTTGATGAATGGTGGGAAAAGAACCAGGGCAAATACACTGCCGACGCGCTGCATATGAGCGAGTACCACATAGTGTTGTGGGCGTGGACAGAAGCGTGGACAGCAGCGCTCATCGAAGCATCGAGCACGGACGCGGCCAGGGCGAACTTGGTTATTTCCACGCCGACTTGCCAGCACAAGAGCACCAGAAACGTAGCCGAAGGTGATATTTTGTTCCGCTGCATTCACTGCGGGGCAGGCAAAAACGTGATGGGCGATTGGTGCGACGGGACAGAGCCACCGTAGAAAGGGGTTGACAACCGATTCCCGCAGCGTTTTAATCCCGGGCAGGGGGCAGAGTCGCCTCCAAAAATTCCCAAAGCCACCCACCGAGGTGGCTTTTTTGTTTGTGAATCCCGTTATGGCAAGGGCTTCTGCCGGTAGCCGCGGCGCACAACCTTGAGGGGATTTTTATGAAGTGGACCAGTCGTTTTTCGCTGCTGCTCGCAGCTGGCCTGATGTTTGCCGCCGCGTGTTGGGCTCGCGCCGAACCCGTTTTCCATGTTGTCACTGCCGCATACCGTGCCGTCAAGGACTGGGTGCTGGACGGCTTCAAGCTCGCCGCCGCCAAGGTCGAAGACACCAAGCCTGCTGTCTGGTTCGTGCAAGCCAAGGCCTTTGTGCTCCGCCTGGCCAAGCGCCAACGCCCTGAGCTGACGGGCGGCTGGCGGATGTGCCCATCAACCTGATTACCGGCCCACAAGGCCATTGACCCGCAAAAGCCCGGCAACCCCGGGCTTTTTTGCATTGGGCCCCACGGACCCAGCGCAAAGAATTGCGACAAGTTGTCTCCCATCCAGAGCGAAAGCCCTGGATTTCACCCCGGCAAGGACCATCCTGCCGGGGTTTTTTATTTAGACCGGGCCGAGCTCGCCGGTTGCAGCCGATGACGGACCGGCTGCGGTTTTCCACGCCTGCGGCAAGCGTGCAAGCGAGTGCGTCGAGACACCGGCTGTCCAGCTGGGCAAAACATGCAGTCGCCCAGTTTTCATGGGCAGCACCCACCCCTTTTCGGCGGAAGAACGCCGGCCAGATGAACCCATAGCGGCTTGCAAAAGCCTCGCCGCACTGCCGGGGTCGGCAGACACACGGGATAGCTCTGGCCGCCAGGTGCCCTTTGGCGCCCCGCCCCCTTCACCCCCCCCACCCGGAGCCTCCCATGCGCAAAGTCAGCATCGAATTCAACGAAGACGGCACCTTCACCGTCGAGCTCGAAACCGAGGCAAAGGCCGCGGCTCCGATGGCACCGGCTCCCGGAATGCCGGGCCAACCCGAAATGGGCGGCGCCCCGGCAGTTCCCGGAAATGCCGGAAATCCGGGAATGCAACCCGGAAACCCGGAAATGGAAACCAAGGAGGAGAACGAGCAGGAAACGTCGTTCACCTTCCCAACGCTCAAGGCGGCATTTACCGCCATCGCTGAATTTGCCGAAAACGGGCAGATGACCGACCACGAAGGCCAAGCCGCCTCCTTCGAGGACGGATTCAACACGCGCGGCGCATGAAACCCCAGGAGTAACCCTTATGAGCTACGAGATCCGCAACAAGAAATCCGGTCTGGCCAAGACCTTCGGCACCAAGGAAGACGTCAAAGCCTTCCTGGACAAAGAGAAGGGCGGCGCCGAAGCATGGGAAGGCCACGAGAACCTGAACCTGGCCGCCCTGGACACCAAGGCCGACTTCGACGCCAAGTTCGCGGCACACGCCGAAACCACCCAGAAAGCGGTGGCCACCCAGAACAAACCGGTCAAGCGCGCAGCGGCGCCGGCCAAAAAAGCCGCGGTCAAGCCGATCCCCCAGAAAACGGTGGTCCGCAAGCCAGCCGCCAAGAAGGCTGCCAAGGGCAAGAAATGAGCAACCTCAAGCAATTGAACGCTCGCCAGGCTCAGTCCGCCGCGGCAAAAGCGGTGGAAAACGGCCAAGCCGGCCCGGCCTTCGACGTCGACCAGATGATCGCAGCTGCCGGCGGTGTGCCCAACACCAACCCGAACGCCAAGGCGGTCCTGACCCTGGAGCCCAACGCCGATGGCGCGGGCCTGAAGATCACCACCTTCTTCGAGGACGGCTTCGCCCCGGACAACGGCGCCCACCAGGCCCTGGCCTGGGTGATGGAGCAGATCCAAGCCGCCAGCGCCCAGCAAGGCCACGGCGCCCTCCTGAAACTGACGGAGCCCGAGTACGTGACCGGCGCGCAGGCTGAAGCCGCACTCAAGACTGGCGAAGTCAGCTCCGCAGCACCAGACGCCGGCGTGATCCAGACCGAGCGCCAGGGCATCCGCAGGCTGGACGGGTCCCTGCTGCAGTGAGCACAGCCGACTGACCATGGCAACAGCGAACAAGCCCACCCGACCCCGTGCGACAGCCAAGCACGTGGTAGGTGTCGTTCATCCCAAAAGAGCCAAGAGCGGCAAGCACGCCAAGGTGCAAGCCGGCAGTTCAAAGGACGCCGCAGCCCATAAGCGGGCCCTTTTCGTAGAGGCTTTCCTGGCAAACGGCGAGAACGCCACGCAGGCAGCGATCAGCGCCGGGTACAGCCCGAAGACTGCCGGGTCAGCTGGCGGGAGATTGTTGCAACTTGTTGAAATACAGGACCAATTGGCCCGTCGGCGCGCTCAATTTGCCAAAACTTTCGAGGTGACGGCCGAGAGCACGACGCGCAGTTTGGCCGCGGCACTGAACTTTGACTTCGGCTCCCTGTGGACCCCTGGCGGCAAGCTCAAGCAGCCGCACGAGCTCGATCCGGAGGTGCGCAAGTGCATCCAGGGCGTCAAGACTGAACGCCTGGTGGTCAATGGAGAGATGAAGGACATCGTGGTCGAGTACATCTGGCAGGACCGTGTCAGGGTGCGCGAGCAGGCCATGCGCAAGTTCAACCTCTATGCCGAGGAAAACCGCGACAAGAACGTTCTGGACGACCTGAGCCGCAAGACGCTGCTGCTGCTGGCGACCAAACTGGCAGGGAAGGGCTGACGCCATGGAACTGAGCGAGCCCGAAGTCGACGCGCTGCTATCCGGCCTGAGCTCGGAGGAGCGCGAGGCTTTGCAGGCCGAGGTCGACAAGGTGCTGGCCGGCTTCGCGCTGGAGAACTACAAGCCACAGCCGAAACAGGCTGAATTCCACCGCGCTGGTGGCGACGAAGGCGTATTCGACCGCCTGCTGATGGCAGGCAATCAGTTGGGCAAGACCCACGGCGGTGGCTACGAGGTCGCCATGCACCTTACTGGCCAGTATCCAGAAAACTGGGATGGCTGCCGCTTCATGCACGCGATTCGCGCCTGGGCGGCATCCGAGACCGGCGAGGGCACGCGGGACTCAGTGCAGCGGATGCTGCTGGGCGGCGCGCCTGGCTCTGCGGAGTGGGGAACTGGCGCCATTCCACGGAACTGCATCGGGACGTGGAAGCGCGCGAACGGCACGCCTGACCTGGTGGACTACGTCCGCATCAAACACGTTGACGGCAAATGGTCGCTTCTGAAGTTCAAGACCTACGACCAAGGCCGCAAGCGCTGGCAGGCTGAAACCCTTAACCTGGTCTGGTTCGACGAGGAGCCACCCGAGGACATCTTCAGCGAAGGCAAGACGCGGACCAACGCGGTAGGCGGCATCACGATCATGACCTTCACGCCGCTGCAGGGCATGTCAGCGGTGGTCAAACGGTTCCTCCAGGAGAAACCGCCGGGCTCGCATGTCACGCGCATGAGCATCTGGGATTCCACGCGATACACGGAAGAAGAAAAGAAACGGATCGTCGCCGATTACCCGGCTCACCTGCGCGAGGCCCGCGCCAACGGCATCCCGACACTGGGTAGCGGCCGCATTTTCCCGGTCGAAGACGCTGCTGTCAAAGAGCAGATGTTCAAGATCCCGAACCACTTCAAGCGCCTGGCCAGCATTGACTTCGGATGGGATCACCCGGCCGCGCTGGTCTGGGGTGCCTACGACGCCGAGAACGACATCGTGCACATCTACGACTGCTGGCGGGCCCGTGAAACGACGCCAGCCGTGCAGTACGCGACATACCGGGCGAAGGGCGACTGGATCCCCGTGGCATGGCCTCATGACGGCCACCAGCACGACAAGGGCAGCGGCGAGGCCCTGAAGGCGCAGTACAGCGCCCTGGGCTTCAAGATGCTGCCGAAACACGCCACGCACGCGCCGGACAAGACCACCACGCCGCCCCAAAAAGAGGGCGAGGGCGGGAACAGCGTCGAGGCCGGCCTGCTGGACATGCTGGACCGGATGATGACCGGCCGGCTCAAGGTGGCTGCCCACCTGAACGACTGGTTCGAGGAATTCCGGCTCTACCACCGCGACGACGGAAAGATTGTGAAGGTCGACGACGACCTGATGGCCGCCACCCGCTACCTCTGCATGATGCTGCGCCACGCCGCCTTCCCCAAGGTCGAGCGCACCACCACCCTCCCCACGTATTCCAACCCGACGCCCGGCATGGGCGTTCTCGGCTGAAAGGGCCATGACATGAACACAACACTCGCACCCAGCGCCGACCGCAGCAACAGCCCCCAGCTCGCCGGCAGCGGCGCATTCCTGGCGGCCGGTGTCCTGGCCGTCACGCCCGACGGCGCCACCAAGTCGCCGGGCACGCTCTACGGCGGCAGCTTCCTGGCCGGCGCAACCCTGGGCTTCGTCCAGATCCACGACAAGAGCGCAGCCATGGCGCCTGGTGACGTGCCGATGGTGCCGTCCATCCCGATCGCGGCCAACGGCTATGCGTCCTTCGACTTCGGCGTGTTTGGCCTTGGCTTTGTCAACGGCTGCAAGATTGCCCTGAGTTCCACCGCAGCGTCCTACACGGCCGTGGCCGGCGCCGATACCCAGGCGCATGCCCGGTTCATGTCCAGCCCCGGCGCCAAGTAATCCAGGAACTCCATGAGCGCAGTCATCGACATCGACCAGCACATGCCCGACAGCATGCGGGACAGCCGCCGGCCGCAGGAGGGTTCGGGCGAAGGCTTCGAGCAGGTCCGGCTGAAGCGGGACGAAACCCTGGCGCTGCTGGGCCAACGCGTTGAAGGCCTGCGCGACCAGGCTGTCAGCGCGCGGCGGGAATCGGGCATCGAGGACACATGGATGGCCTGCGAGGAGGCTTACCTCGGCATTGACGACGCCAACCGCAACGAGATCAAGGGCGCGCAGTGGACCAAGCCCCAGACGATGGCGGGCCCGCTGACAAAGGACACCACGGCGCCGGCCAACGGCCGCAGCACGGTGTTTGTTCCCATCACCTCCCGCTACGTGGACATCGGCGCCGCCAAGATCAGCGAGATCACGCTGCCGATCGACGACAAGGCCTTCGAGCTCAAGCCCACCGAGATCCCGGAAATGGTCGAGGCCTCGAAAAGCCAGAGGCCGCTTGCCGCCCACCCCATCACCGGTGTCGTCGGCAAGGTCAAGCGGATGCTGGGCATGGGCGAGCAGCCGGCGCCTGGCGTGCAACCCGACGAGAACGGGAAGGTTCCGGCGACCGAGGGCGACCTGGCCAAAGCCGAACTGGCCAAGGCCGACAAGGCTGCCAAGAAAGCAGAGAAGCGCATCTACGACTGGATGCAGGAAGCCAAGTACCCGAGCCAGATGCGCCGCGTGATCCACGACGCCGCCCGGCTGGGTGTTGGCGTCTTCCGCTGCCCCGAGCCTCAAGTCAAGGCCCGGTTCGCCATGGAAGGCGGCAAGGTCATCCAGAAACGCAAGCTGGTGCCGGGCATGCGCTGGGTGAACCCCTGGAACTTCTTCCCGGACGGCACCTGCGGCGAGAACATCCAGGACGGCGACTTCTGCTGCGAGCGCGACACCATCAGCCCGGGCAAGCTGCGTCGCCTCAAGAAGGAGGTGCTGGAGAACGGCACGCCGATCTACATCCACGACATGATCGACCTGTGCCTGGCAGAAGGCCCAGGCTTGAGCAGCATCGCCGACAGCAACGGCAACGACAACGACAAGCGCAAGGACGGCCAGTTCGTCATCTGGTATTTCGTGGGCACCATCAGCCGCGACGAGTTCCGGTGCTGCGGCGGCATCGGCGACAGCGACCTGCCGGAGACCATGCTGGAGGTTGACGCGATCGTCACGATGGTCAACGGCCACGTCATCCGCGCCACCCCGAACCCGCTGACCAAATCCGGGAACATCGGCTACCGCAGCATGCCCTGGTCGCGCCGCGCCAGTCACTGGGCCGGCAAGGGCATCGCCGAGCAGATGGACGTGCCCCAGCGCATGGCCAACGGCAGCACGCGCGCCCTGCTGAACAATGCCGGCGTGTCCGCGGGTCCGCAGATCGTGATCCAGCGCACCAAGGCCCAACCGGCGGATGGCAGCTACACGCTGTACCCGAACAAGCTCTGGTACGGCGAGGACGGTGTGGATGTCCGGGAAATCTTCCAGGCTTTCAACGTCACCAATGTGGGCGCCGCAATTCAGGCAGTGATCGAGTACGCCTTCCGGCTGGCCGAGGAGTGCACCAACATCCCGCTGGTGGCCCAGGGTAAAGATGGGCAGACCGCGCCCCAGACATTCGGCCAGGCCGAGCTGCAGAACACCAACTCCCACACGCTGCTGCGCAGCATCGCCATGGTGCTGGACGACAGCATCACCGAACCCGTGGTGCTGGACCTCTACGAATGGCTGCTGCTGGATGACAACGTCCCGGACGATGAGAAGGGCGACTTCGATGTCCACGCCCAGGGCTCCAGCGCCATGGTCGAGAAGTCGATTCAGGAAGCCACGCTGAGCAACATGATCCCGCTGTCCAAGGATCCGTCCTACGGCCTGGACCCCAAGAAGATCATGAAGAAGTGGCTGCAGGCCAAGCGCTTCAACCCCGCCGATGTCAGCTACACCGACGCCGAGCTCGAGCAGCTGGCCAAGCAGCCGCAGCCGAAAGACCCGCGCATCGAGGCCGCCGAGATCAATGCCAAGGCCCGCATCGAGGCCGCGACGATGGACCGCGACCGCGACACGATTTTCGAGAACGCCACCACGGAGCGCACGAAGGTGACCGCCCAGGGCCAGCGCGAAGAACTCGAGGTGCGCGAGCGCATCGCCCTTCTGAATTACGCCAACCAGCGCGACCTGAAGCTGGAAGACGTGAAGGCCTCGCTGGCCAAGACGGCGATGACATTGCGCACCCAACTGGTGATGGCTGGTGTAGGCGACGACGAGCCCGGTACCGAACCAGCCGCGCAGGTGGCCACCCCGATCGTTGAGCCAGTAGGCCGCGCCGCAGATGGCCGCGCCTTCCAGGAATGACCATGAGCGCCTTCCAAACACCCCCCACACCGTTCGCCCTGACCCTGGGCGACATCAACTCCGCGGCATTCCAGCGCCTGAAAAAGCACTGGGAGCAGGAGTTGGAGAACGCGCGCCGCGAGAACGACGCCGACCTCGACGAAGCCAAGACCGCCCGATTGCGCGGCCGCATCGCCGAGCTCAAAAGGAATTTGGCCCTGGAACACCCGGTGCAGCGGCTCGACCTGCCGCCGGGAATGCAGGCCTGACAGGATTGCCCGCCCGAGAAATCGGCCCGGCAGTAGGAAGCAGCCCACGCGAAAGCCTCGGCTGTTGTTGCCCCGCAAGGGGTTTGTTTGAGTGGAGAAACTGACATGGCAGGAGAGCAACTGGAAGTGGACAAGGCAAATACCGAGCAGAACAGCACCGGCGGAGCGGAGTCGCAAGTCGACAACGCCGCCGTGAACAAAGACGAGGACGATGATCTCGCCGCTGGTTTCGAGGCAAAGGGCGCTGGTGAAGCGTCGGAAAAGCCCGAAGTCCAGCCAGGCGCGGCCACGCCGTCTGCCGAGGCTGCAGGTAAACCGGGTCAACCCAGTGGAGAAGCCGCCGCGGCAGAGCCCGAGTACATGCGCGTGACCCGCGCTGACTGGGAAGCCCTGACCAACCGCGTGGCGGGCGTGGACGAAGTCAAGCGTCAGATGGCCAGCGTGAACGGACGCATGGGCGACATCGCCAAGCGCCTGGAAACCGCCGGCCAGGCGATCGAGGTGACAGCCGATGACTTCCCTGAACTGCAACGGGACTTCCCTGAGCTTATAGAAGCGCAAGTCGCGGGCGTGAACAACGCCCTCAAGAAGGTCCGTGCAGGCGGGGGCGGCATCAGCCAGGAAGTGCTTGAACGTGAGGTTGCCAAGGCAACGGAGACAGCGCGCGCAGGCGCGGTGAACCTCCACCTTGACAACATCGTGGACGGCGACTGGACGGCCGAGGTGAAAACCAAGGAATTCCAGGACTTCAAGGCGGCCAACGCCGAGGTAGCAACGCTGTGTGCATCCCCAGAACCGCGCGACGCCGCCAAGGCATTGCGCAAATGGATGGAGCACAAGACGAAACCCGCATCTTCAGCAACACCTGCAGCCAGGACATCCACAAGAACGCAGCAGCTCGCTGCATCCGTCACGCCTCGAGGCTCGTCCGCTGCACCCGCAGCGCGGGCCGAAAACGACGACGGGTTCAGTGAGGGTTTCAAAACTGGACAAGCATAAGGAGTCTTCAAAATGACGATGCAAACATTTGGCCTCGCAATTGGCCGGATCAACAAGTACAAGGGCGCCATCCTTGCCCACGCGGTTCCGTGTGAAGTTCTGGGCAAAGCAGGCCGCCAGGTCAAGATGCCCAAGAACAACAGCGACACCTACGTGGCCCGTCGCTGGCTGCCTTACGGCGCCACGGCGACCAACCAGAACACCCAGAACCAGTTCTTCCAGAACGGCACTGGCGACCGCGGCAACGCGATGGTGCAAGCCAACCTGACCCAGGAGGGCGTCACGCCCACCCCGGACAGCATCACGCCGGTGGACATCACCGTGGTCGTGCAGCAGTACGCCTGCCTGTACGGCTTCACCGACAAGACCTATGACCTGTACGAGGATGACATCCCCCAGGCCATGATCCAGCAAGTCGGCGAGCGCGTGTCGCTGGTCAACGAGATGATCTGCTACGGCGCGCTGAAGGCCAGCACCAACCAGTTCTTCGGCGGCACGGGCACCACCCGCGCGACGGTGAACGGTGGCCTGACCCTGCCGCTGATCCGCAAGATCGTCAAGCAGCTGCAGGCCAACCATGCCAAGCCCGTGAACAAGATGCTGTCGGCCTCCGGCAACTTCGGCACCTCGGCTGTCAGCGTGGGCTACACGGTCTACTGCCACACCGACCTGGAACCGGACATCCGCGACCTGCCGGGCTTCATCCCTGTCGAGAAATACGCATCGGGCACCCCGATGCCGTATGAAATCGGCACGGTCGAGCGCATCCGCTTCATCACCTCGCCTGACCTGCCGTCCTACCAGGACGCCGGCGCCGCAGTGGGTGCGACGGGCCTGTACTCGACCAGCGGCACCAACGTGGACGTTTACCCGTTCATCGTGATGGGCGAAGACGCATGGTCGCAAATCGCGGTGCGCGGCAAAGAGTCGCTGGACCCGACCTACCTGAAGCCCGGCGACAAGTCGAAGTCTGACCCCTTCGGTCAGCGCGGCTACGCCGGCACCATCTGGTGGAAGGCCGTGATGATCGAGAACGCTGGCTGGATGGCTGTGGCCAACGTCGGCGCCAAGGCCCTGTAAGGGAGCGACACCATGCAAGGCACCATCGCCCAATACATGCAAGGTGTCTCGGACCCGCTTACCCAAGCGGCTCTGGGCCCGATGCTCGCCAATATCGCCGACTCGCTGTCTTCGCAGGCACTGAGCCAGGCGGGGCTGGTGATCAACGCCGGCTCGTCGCCGCTCGTGAAAACGGGCGCGGCCGCAACCGTCGCGATCGCCCAGGGCATCCTCCGCTCCGTGGCGGCTGGCACGGCGCTCCCCGCGCTGTCCGGGCCGGTCATCGCACAGAACAGCTTCAACATCGCGCTGTTCTACGTCGACCGCAACGGCACGCTTACCACCGCCATGGGCAATGCCGCCACCACCCTCGCGGGTGTGGGCTGGCCTCCTGCCAATCTGGGAAAAGCGCTGCTGGGCTTCGTGATCATCAATCCGACCGCGGGCACTTTCACTCCCGGCACGACCGCACTGGACGCGGCCGGCGTGAACACGACCTACGTGAACACGATCGGCGGCATGGACGCCACGATCCTCACGGGTCTGCAGTCCAGCTAGCAATTCAACCATCGAAATAAAGGAGTCCAACATGGACAATCTCTCAGCTTATCCCCTCACGCTGGCCCTCGGGCTCAGCAACCTGGCGGCCGGCACGACCACCACCTTCACGACCACCGGCACGCTGGCTTTCGCGATCAACAGCATTGCGTACAGCAAAGCTGCTGTGACCAACCAGGCAACGCCCACGCTGGACGCGAACACCGGTCTGGCCTTCAAGCCGCTGCTGTTCCCGTCCGGTCTGCAGCCCGGTCAGTGCTCGGTGTTTGTCTGGGCGCTCAATGCGGCCGGCACCTACGCCGTGGTGCAGGGCAGCGTGGAAAACCTGGACAGCCAGGGTGCCGTGGTCATTGCGCCGCAGTACCCCGTCGTGCCCGACACGATGTGCCCGGTGGGCTCCCTGCTGGTTCGCCTTGGCCCCACGGCCGTTGCGAATTGGACGCTGGGCGTGAACAACCTGTCGAGCGTGACTGGTGTCACCTACACGTTCGCCAGCCTCATCGGCATCCCCGCTCGCCCGCGCGCCAGCTGATGACGTGAGGGCCCCGGGAATTGCTCTCGGGGCCTTTTCTCCCATTCTCCCACTGGAAGGAAATCATGACAGTTGCTCTCACCCCCGCACAAAAACAGGCGAAGAAAGAGGCCAAGCGCCTGCTCGCCGCAACCCAACATGGCAGCAACGCCCCCGTGCGCCGCGCCGCCCACACGCCCGTGGCAAACGTCACCGGCACCCCCGAATTGCACACCGGCGACATGGCGCTGGGCAAGCTGCCATCCGTCGACATCGGCATGGACGTTGACCTGGCCGCCGCCCGGAAAACCGTGATCGAGCCGGCAGATGCCACGGCCCTGGACAAGGACAACCTGGAGGGTCTGGCTTTCGCTGAACAAGGCGTCAAGATCATCATCGCCAAGTCGCAGGAAAAGAATGCGGCTTCGACCGTGTATTGCTCTGTGAACGGCAAGGGCGCCGAGTGCTGGGATGAAAACCGCCGCCGCTGGTTTGAACTGGCATGGCTGCCAGTGGACCGCCTGATCATCGTCAAGCGCAAATACGTCGAAGTCCTGATGCGCGCCCGCAAGATCGACATCCAGACCGATGTCGGCTCGACGAACGACGAGAACCCGCACAACCGCGTGATCCGCAACACCCAGCAGGTCAACGGCGTTTCCATCATGGGCGACACCAACCCCGACATGGGCAAGGTCGCCGAGTGGGCGCGCCGCATCATGACCGAATCTCTCTAAGCCGGGAGAGCCGCGATGAACTTCCTCGAAATCGTCCAACGCGCAAGGCGCAAGTGCCGGATCGTCGGTGTCGGCGCCACGCCTACGGCCGTCACCGGGCAAAACGAGGAATACTCGCGGTTAATTGACTGGTGCAATGAAGCCTGGATGGAGATCCAGCTTCACCAGCCCGACTGGTACTGGATGCGTCGCCGGCTTCTGTTCCCCACGGTGGACGGCCAGCCGCTGTACACCCTGGCCGACCTCGCGCTGAACGGTGTCGTGTACGACGCGCAGGGCGCCGCCAGCCCGTTCACGGCGGCCACGTTCGGCAACTGGGCGCCGGACCAGTTCCGCTGCAACACCACGGCAACTGGTTTTGCTGACGAGCAGATGATGGACTGGATCCCGAACTTCGATGCGTGGCGGGACAGCTACTTGCTGGGCAACATGCGCGAGACGAGGACGCGGCCAACCGTCTACACCATCGGCCCCGGGCTCAGCGTCGGCCTGGGCTTCACACCGCTGGCCGGCTACACCATCGGCGGCAGCTTCTACCTGAAGGCCAGCGAGATGGTGCTGGCGACGGACATCCCGGCGCTGCCGACCGAGTGGCACATGGCCATTGTCTACAAAACCATGATGCTGTACGGCGCCAGCGAGTCGGCTCCCGAGGTCTATGACGACGGCGAGAACTGGTACCGGGACTTCCTCTCTCGCATGCTGAACCAGCAGCTGCCCATGGTCGAAACCGCTCCGGCGCTCGCGTAATGGCAAAACCGACCCGCACCACGCGCCGCCCGCGCTTTCGCCCGACACAGGCGGATTACTTCATGTTCGGAGGCGGACTGGACTTGCTCACGCCGGCCGTGAAACTGCCCGCCGGCGCGGCGATCAGTGCGCTGAACTACGAACCACAGATCGAGGGCGGGTACAGGCGGATCAACGGCTTCGAGCGCTACGACGGCCACCCCAGCCCGAGCGAAGCGATTTATTTCACCGTGGGCATCAACCTGACAGGGGCGCTGGACGACGGCGACACCGTGACCGGGCAGACCAGTGGCGCGACCGGCCGAGTGTTGGCTGTTGCCGCAGAGGTGCTTGTGCTGGGCCGGGTGTCTGGCTCCTTCCAGGCCGGCGAGAACCTGCAAGTATCCGGCCTGACAGAGGCCGTGGCCACGACTGCCTCTGCATTGCAGGGAGCCGCCTCCCGCGAGCTGGATGCCGAATACCTGTACCTGGCCGCCGAGGACTTGCGGCAGGACATCCTGGCCGTCCCCGGCAGCGGCCAGGTGCGCGGTGTGTTCCGGTACAAGGGGATCGTCTACGCGATGCGTGACAATCTGGGCGTGACAGCCGGCGATATGTGGAAGTCAACGGCGGCCGGCTGGGTGCAAGTTCCATTCGGCACAGAGATCCAGTTCACCGGCGCCGTCGGCCAGATATTCGATGGCGACACCATCACCGGCCTGACAAGCGGCGCGACGGCCACTGTGACCCGCGCCATGCTGCGCACCGGGACGTGGACGGTCGCCGGCGTCGGCACGCTGATCCTCTCCAGTGTGGTGGGCGTCTTCCAGAACGGCGAGGCCCTGCGGGTGGGCGGCGTGACCAAAGTGACCAGCTCATCGCTGGCGACTGCCATCGCCCGGCTGCCTGGTGGCCGCGTCGAGGCCAAGCTGGCGAACTTCACGGGCAGCGCATCCACAAAGCGCATCTACGGCGCCGACGGCGTGAACTTCGGATTCGAGTTCGACGGCACCAACTACATCCCGATCCGCACCGGGATGGCCGTGGACACGCCGCTCCACGTGGCCGAGCACAAGTACCACCTGTTTTTCAGCTTCCAGGCCAGTCTGCAGAACAGCTCGCCCGCTGCCCCGTATGCGTGGACAGCCGTTACCGGCGCCGCAGAGTTTGCCACCGGCGACAACATCACGGGCATCCTGACCCAAGGCGGCAACAGCGACACGTCATCCCTCGCGGTTTTCACACAGGGCCGGACCTACATGCTGTACGGCACCAGCATCGCCAACTTCAAGTTGATCAGCACCGTGGACGACATCGGCTGCTACGACTACATGGCCCAGCCCATCGGCAACGACCAGCTGTCCCTGAACAACCGCGGCATCCAGCGCCTGCAGACCACGCTGAACTACGGCAACTTCCTGTACGCCAGCGTCTCGCAGAAGATCCAGCCGTTGATCACGGCCAGCCGCGGCAAGCAGACTGAGTCGGTGTCCCTGCGCACGCGCAACCAGTACCGCAATTATTTCAGCGACGGCTCTGTCATCGTGGTGGGCCTGACCGGCGACAAGATCAGTGCGCTGATGCCCCTGGACTATGGCCTGGCTGTGCGCTGCATGTGGACCGAGGACGACGAAACCGAGCAGGACGAGCAGACCTTCTTCGGCAGCGACGACGGCTTTGTCTACCAGGACAACGTGGGCACCAGCTTTGACGGCGCCGACATCCCGGCCTGGATCCGGCTGTCGTTCAACTTCCAGAAAAACCCGCGCATGCGCAAGCAGTACCGCGCCGCTGTTGTCGACCTGGTGAGCGAAGGCTTCTCGAAGATCCGGGTGAACTACGACCTCGGCTACGGCACGCCTGAAGTCGCGCAGGGCACTGGCGTCATCGAGCAGCAGCTGCTGGCGGCCGGCGGTTATTGGGATCAGTTCATCTGGGACGAATTCACATGGGACGCCCAGGCCGTCAACAACCCGCGCATCGCCATCGACGGCATCGAGAAAAACATCTCGATCGTCTTCTTCAGCGAACGCCATCAGGACGATCCGCACACGCTCCAGGGCAGCAACATGCTCTTTACCCCGACGCGCCTTGAAAGGTAGACACGATGGCTTACTACACAGCAACCGGGAATCCAGGCACGCAGACAAGCGGCCGCTCGGGCACGATCCGGGAAGAATTCCTCCTGATTCAGGAGGGCTTCGGGCAGGCATCAAACGACATCCAGGCGCTTGCCGCCGCCGTTGGTATCGGCGTGGCGACCACCGAAAACGACATCGCATCGGCGACTGTCACTGACATCGGTAACGGCCTGGGCAACGTCCTGCGCATCACTGGCACGAATGCCATCAACAGCTTCGGTGCGAATTACACCGGCGCCAAGCAACTGCGCTTCGCCGGCATTCTGACGCTGCTGAACAATCCAGCGCTGCTGCTGCCGGGCGGTGCCAACATCACGACTGAGCCCGACGATGTTTGTATTGCTGTACCCATCGGGAACCCGGCGAACGGGTGGCGCGTCTTGGCCTATTGCAGGATGAGCGAGGCTTTGCTGGAAGACGATGCCGTGCGCAAGTCTGACGCCGGGGCTCAAGTGGTGGCGGGCACGCTTCAGTCCGCAGGCTTTATCGGGAATCTGGTGGGCAATGTGAGCGGGACTGCGACCAATGTCACGGGCACCGTTGGGATCGCCAATGGCGGGACCGGTGCGACCACAGCAGCCACAGCGCGCGGGGCACTGGGGGCTGCTGCATCCGGCGCAAACGCCGACATTACATCGCTGACGGCCCTTGCTGTAGGGGGGCTGCCCAACGGCTCGGTTACGCCCGCAGATCTTTCGCAGCCACTGACTAGTGGTACGGCAGTGGCAGCCACCGGAACGTCGGTTGACTTCACCGGGATTCCTTCGTGGGTGAAGCGTATCACTATGATGCTCGATGTTGTTAGTACGAATGGATCTTCTTTGTTGAGGGTTCGCATCGGGCCAACTGGTGGAGTTGAAACAACAGGGTACGTTGGGGCCAGTGGAGTAACCGCGGGCACATCAACTAGTGCTACTTTTTCGAGCGGCTTCGACATTGCATCAAACAATGCCGCGACCACTACTCAGCAGGGTATTTTTACACTGGCCCTCATAAATAGCGCAACAAACACTTGGGTTGCCTCATGGACGATCGGCAACGCCGTTAACTCGGCCGTAGGCGTAGGCGGGGGCGCGAAACCATTGGCCGGTGTACTTGCAAGACTCAGCCTCACCACCGTCAACGGCACAGATACCTTCGACGGTTCTGGCGTTATCAACATTCTGTACGAGGGCTGACATGAACGCCAATCCATCCCAAGTAGCTCAGGAAATTCTGAACGTCATCCTGTCGGAGGGCCTTGTCCTTGATGGTGAAGACCAAACGCAATTGCTGGAAGCCATCGAGGCGAAGATCGCCCGAATAACAAAGGGCGACCCGGGGGCCGATGGGGCGCCGGGTGGAGATATTCCCGTGCCTGCATGGATGCCGACAAACGAGCAGGTCGGCGCAGGCTGGCCCGCGTTCCAATCGGCCCTTTTAGCCATGCAGGCCAAGTGCGCGCAATTGCCAAAAGCAACATGCGGCAAAGTCAATCTTGCAACAGCAAATTCATCCGGAACAAACCTGATATCCGCCTCGCTGTCTTTACCGGAGGGTCGTGTATACGGCACGCCGCACAGCACGGAATACTCGCGCACCTTTGATGTTCACTCGCTGCAAATGGGGGCGCAAGCTCCCAGCCTCGGCGCTGGTACAGCGAGGTCGAATGGCTCCGTTCTTTTCCCTGATGGGGAAATACTAGCCGTGCCTGGCAACTCGACAACTTGCACCGTGCTGGACCCGGCGACGGAAACCGGGCGCGTGCTTTCCGCATCATTCCCCGGCAATTTTGCCTACCTCGGCGGTGCGCTGTGGGTTGACGGCGAAAGCGCGCTACTTGCCCCGCATGGCGCCCGACATGCCCGGCTGATCAACAAGCGCACTGGAGTGGCAACCGATCTGACCGCCTACACCTTCACCGGCCTGTACGCCTGTGCTGGTGTTCGTCGTGTTGCCGCCACTGGTGAATATCTGTTCGTGCCGCACTACCACAACAAGTTTGTGCTGCTGAATCCCGACACGATGACCTTTCGGGAGTTGACTTACACGAATACCGTCCTTGATGCCTATCTTTCGGCTGTCAACTTGAACGATGGGCGTTTGTATGTAGCGGCACACTGGGCTCCGTGTTCGCTAATCGTGGACGTGGTGAACGACACGGTTGTAAACACGCTTCCACCATCCGGCCCCGGCTACATCGCACCACCGACACAGGCTAATTTCCGGTCGTGCATCCGACTGCCTGACGGTCGCGTCTTGCTGATCCCGTTCAAGCACACGAAAGCATGGGTTTATACCCCGGAAACCAATCAGCACACCCAATGCCCTGGAACTTATGCGTTCGGTGATGTTGGCAGCGGTGCATTAACGATGGATGGCGATGCGATCCTGATGCCATGGAATGGCGGGTACACCTATAAATTGTCGTGCGGCTACGGGTGCAAGGTTGACCCGCAGATCGTCACCAGCCCGCTATTCAACGGCTTGTAACTCACCGATAAGGACCCAACCGTGAACGATTCCACCATCCCCTTCGTCGTGACCGGCGCGCTGACCGCAGCGCTGGGCCCGATCCTGGGCCCCTACGCCCTCATCGTGTTCGGCGCCGTCGTTGGCAGCATCTTGGCCATGAGCCGCACGCCCACCGCCACCCGCATGGACGGTCTGAAATTCATCGGCATCGGCGTGCTGGTTGCCCTGGTGATCACCGGCGCCTGTGTCTGGGCCCTTGAAAAGTATCTGGGCATACCCGGAAACATCGCGCTGATGCCGCTGTCCTTCGTCATCGGTGCGTCCCGCAACTCTCTGCTGGGCTTGATCGACAAGCTGTTCGACGGCCTGGCAGCCATCCTGAACTCAAGGGGGAATCGATCATGACAATTCTGGTGTTCGTGCAAATGATCTGCGCTGCCGCCTTGGCCTGGTCCTGCTTTTGCCGGCTGGTGCGCGTCGACCTCGAAACCCACCGCGAGATCCGGCTGACCATCTGGTTCGAGGGCGTGGTGGCCGGCTTGGTGTTCGGCGCCCCGATTTTACCGCTGATGGTCCCCGAAATCTCCTGGGCACCCTGGACCACGCCGCGGTGGATATGGCTGATCCTTCTGGCTGCCGCCACCTTGATCCAGCTCGCCACTTCCAAATTCTGGCGGTACGGCGTGCCGCAAGACTTCCAGAGGTTCTGATCATGAAAACAGCACTGATCCTTGCATCCGCGTTGTCCGCCGCTCCGGCCCAGCCCGTCCGCGTGGCATCCGTAGCGCCCGGCGAAGTGGTCGGCTGCGCTGCACCCGAGGGCTGCATCATCCTGACGAAATCGGCGATGCAGCAGTTCATCCGCGACCTCGAGCGGGAAACCATGAAGTCCTGCCAGAAAGGCGGTTCGGTATGAATCTGTCCCCCCACTTCACGCTGGAAGAATTCACCGCCAGCGACACCGCCGCCCGCCACGGGCTGGACAACAGTGTGCCGGCCGACCTGATGCCCAACGCCATCGCCGCCGCGGCCATGATGGAGAGGATCCGCGACGCATTGGGCGGCAAACCCATCATCGTGACGAGCGGCTACCGTGCGCCGGCCGTGAACAAGGCTGTGGGCAGCGGCCCCGGCAGCGACCACCCCAAGGCGATGGCGTTCGACTTCAAATGCCCGGCTTTCGGCACGCCATACGCCATCTGCCAGCACCTGGCGCCGCTGGTCAGCGTCCTGGACATCGGCCAGCTGATCCACGAGTACGGCCGCTGGGTGCACGTGTCGACCCGGACACCGGACAAGCTGCTGAACCGCATCATCACCATCAGCGACGCCGGCACCGAAGTCGGGATCCACCGCGTATGAACCCCCTCCTGATCCTGGGCGTGGCGCTGGCCATCAGCATGGCGGGCAACGCCGGCCTGACCTATGCCTACCTGGGGCAGCGCGACGAGACCACAGCCGCCCAGGGCGAGCGCGACCAGGCCCGCAGCGCCGCAACCGCCTGCAGCGACGCCACCCAGGATCTCCGCGACCTGGCCGACCAGCGCGCCAAAGAAGCCACCAAAGCCCGCCAAGACGCCGCAGCCAAGGCCCGGAGCCGGGAAGAACTGGCCGACGCCATCCTGAACACGCCGGCGAGCGACGCCGACGACTGCAAAGCCGCAGCGCAACGCGCAACGGCATGGCTGAAAGGCCGGAAATGATCGCCCGCCGCATCGGCACCATCATCCTGCTGGCTGCCGCCATGGCCATGCTTATGGGTTGCAACGCGACCATGACCCAGATCAAGGTGCCGGTTCCCGTGGCCTGCCAGGAGAAGGAGCCTGACCGCCCCATCATGCCGACCGATCGCCTGCTGCCCGGCGCCGGCCTCGACGCCCTGGTGCAAGCCGCGACCGCCGAGATTGAACGCCGCGAGGGCTACGAAATCAAACTGGTGACTGCGCTGCGCGCGTGCATCGCCCCGATTAAACCCGAATAAGGAGCAGCCATGCCCAGCATCATCGATAGCGTGACAACCCCGGTCTCGACCAACAATACCAACCCGGACAGCAGTATCGCCAACATCGAGACTGCAAAGCCAGCCGCTACCGGTGTGGCCACCTACAAGCCGACTGAGGTGCAGGACCCCTCCGAATGGACGGTTGAGCCCGACCAAACGGTTGCTGGGCAGCTGAACACCATCGTTGACCCGAACAACCCTCTGATGGTCAAAGCCAAAGCGCGCGCGCAGCAGCAAAGTGCGGACCGAGGGTTGATCAACAGCAGCATTGCGGCGACGGCTGGCGAGAGCGCCATGCTGGATGCGGCCATGCCGATCGCCCAGGCAGACGCCGCGACAAATTCAAAAGCTGCAGGCTACAACGTCGACATCAACAACCAGACGAACGTCACCAACGCCAACGCGCAAAACTCGGCTGACCAGTTCAACACCGGTCAGATCAACCAGCAGGCCCTGCAGAAAATGCAGGAGGACAGCAACATGGCTGTGCAGCAGCTGGCCAAGGACAACGAGAGGCTGTTGGCGGTGAACAGCAAGGCGGGCGAGATGATGTCGAACGCGACCAGCGCCATCAACAACATCATGAACAACAACCAGATGGACGCCAGCACCAAGACGGAGAACATGCGGCAGATCACCAACAACCTGAAAGCTCAGTTGTCGATCCTGAGCAGGGTTCAAAGCCTTGATCTGGGCTCACTGCTGATCAACCCCTACGGCTGATGAAAACAGCTTCCATCAACCGCGAGCACATCTGCGACTTTGTCGGGCAGATCGATCCGCTGCTGCGCCTGCACTACGCGGAAATCATCGGGCGCGATGCATCTGAAGTTGAGCCTGACTGGGACCAGTACTTGGCGCTGGAGCAGGCAAAGACATTCGTGGCCCACGTGGCTCGCGGCGCGCATGACCAGATCGTTGCATACGCCGGATTCTTCATCGTCCCGGACTTCCACCGCCGGGGGCGCCGGATCGCGCAAAACGATGTCTTTTTCGTGCACCCCAAAAACCGGGATGGCGCGTTGGGTCCGCGCCTGATCGGCTGGTGCGAGAAAGACATGCAGCAACGTGGCGCCGACGAAATCATCTGGTCCGCCCGCGCGGGAACTGTGCTGGAAAAAATGCTCCCCGTGATCGGCTACGAAAACAAAGAGCGCCCCTGGTCAAAAACATTGAAGGAGTAAGTCATGGCAATCGCACCAATCATCGCTCTAGCGACCGCATCCGCGGCGACCGTCACAGCCGGCATGGTGCTGGCGGCTGTCGCCAGTGCAGGATCGATTCTGACCGTTGTCGGCGTCGTCACCGGAAACGAGAAAATGGCAAAACTTGGCGGGGTCATGTCGATTGTCGGCGGTGTCGGCGGCTTCATCAACAGCGCAGTCACCGGGGCGAGCGCTGCTGGAGCGGCGGCCGGCGGCGCTGCTGACATTGGAGCTCAGGCAACCGAATTTGCTGGTGCAGCCAGCGACACCGCTGGAGCCTTGGCTGAAAGCGCAGGCGCGCTGGAAAGCGGAGTTGCAGCCGGTGCGGATATGGCCTCCACTGCATTGCCAGCAGCAACATCATCAACCGCCAGCCTGGGCACAGCTCTGGCAGATAGTGCCGGCGCACTGGAAAGCGGAATCACAGGGGCTGGCGCCGGCGCAGCATCTGCGGCACCTTCAGTAGGTGATGCGCTGTCAGCTGGAGCGCAGGGCGCCAGCGACATGGGGTTTACCGGTGGCGCAGCGACAGCTGCAGGAGAGGCAGCCGCCGGCAGCGGTGCCGCTGGTGCCACCGGGCTGAAAGGCGCGGGCGAATATTTCAAGACTGCATCGGGATGGGTACAGAAGAACGGCTCGCTGGTGGGCCTTGGCGCCCAGTTGATCGGCGGCGCAGCACAAGGCGCCTATGCGGCCAACACCGCCGACAAGGACCGTGTCCAGAGGCAGCAGCAAATCGACAACGACAGGTTGTTGAGACAGCAGCAGATCGACTTGATTAACCACGGCAACACCGCGGCGCGCTACACCGGCACTGGCGTCATCAACAAAGTAGCAGGAGCTTGATCATGGACCAGAACACCAACAACCCCATCCTGAAACAGACCGAGGAAGCCATCATTGCGAAGGTCCCCCAGGAGCTGCGGAACACGATGAACCGGATCGTGCTGGCCGGCAAAAAGGTCATGTATTCCGAACAGACCGCCGACCTGATGTCCGAGCAACTCAAGCAGCCCGGGGATCCCGCCACGGTGGCCGGCCAGGGCGTCGCCAAGCTGTTCGTGCTGCTGCTCCAGCAGAGCATTCCACAGGGCAAAGGGGGCGTGCCCACCTTGAACATGGAAGCCGCGATGCCGGCCATGCAGGTTCTGCTGTGCGACGCCCTGGGCTTCATGGAGGAAGCCGGAATGATGGAAGTCACTCCGGACCTCCTGGCAACGGCCACGCAGGAAATGATCGCGGCCATTCTCCAGTTCCTGGGCGTGACGCCTGAAAAACTGAGCGAGCTGGCGGCCCAGCGCCAGGCGGGCGGCCAGCCACAAGCCACAGGACAGCCAGAGGGCGCCGCGCAGCCTGCAGCGCCTGCTCAGGGCGGCGGTCTGCTCGACCAGGCAATGGGAGGCTGACATGGCAAATCTACTGGGTGCACTGGGAGGGGCTGGAGCCGGTCTTGCGCAGTGGGGAGCTGGCGTCCAGCGAAGCACCGCCGACCGCGAGAACGCCGCAGAGCTCGCCAAGCTGAACGACGAGCTGGCCGGCAGCCGCATGCGGTCTATGGAGAAATTCAAGGCCGAGCTGGCCGAGAGCGGCCGGACGCGCATGAACACGGCGGTGGACACGCAAGCCCGCGGGCTCATCGACAGCAAAATGCAGGGCAACCCGGTCGCCGACACCAGCACGTGGACACCAGAACAGGAAGCGGCACGCAACCAGGGTATGACCCGGATGGCCAACGACCCGCGGACCCGGGCCACAGCCGCAGCAAAGGCGGGCTACATCGACGAAGCCGCCAAACTCGACAAGATCGCCGAGAGCGGCGCCAACAACGTTCCGTTCGGCGCTGCCCGCATCGACGGCGACGGCAATGTCATTTACGACAATGGCACCGAGTACAAACGCTCGCTCGAGCAGCAGCGCGCCAACGCCGCCACGACCCGGGCAAATGCTGCAGCCGAACGTGCCGGCGGCGCTGGTGGGCGTAAAGGCGACAACTTCGACGAGAAGCAGTGGGACGCCGCGGCAAAACCGGACGTCGCCATCGTGAGCCTACCCGGCCAGATGGGCGACAAGGACGTGCGCAGCCCGGCCCTGACCAGCGCCTACCAGACCTTCTACAGCGGGTTTCGCATGAAAGGGGACGCATCCCCCAACGAAGCGCAGGAGATGGCCGGCGCGCGCGTGATGGCGCTGCGCGATGCCGCAGCCACGCGTGTGGAGAACGCCCGCAAGGCCGACAAGAAAAGCACCCTGACTCAAGAGCAGGCGGCCAGCCAGATCCTGACCGAATTCCGGGCAGCCGAAAAACGGGCGAACGCTTCCCGGAATGAATCCGGGATTTCTCCCGGAAAAAGCGGGGGTGATTCCGGGGGCGGGTACGGGCAAGAGTCCAACCTGAAAACCCTGGCGAGCGGCGATATGGGAGCCGACCCGAAAGTGGTGCGCAGCGAGCTCGCCGCCCTCCGGCAGGACTTGCTGAAAGTCCCGGACGAGGCCTCAAAAGCCATGATTCGCGAGCAGATTGCCAACCTGGAAGGGGTTGCCAAAAAGATCGGGATAGACCCGCAGCCAGCACCTGCCGCGGCGCCGCGCGCCGCCACCAGCACGGCCAGCCCGAAACCCGACGCACAGCCTGCCCTGGACTGGGAAAAGCTGCGGGACCAGGCGAAGGGGCTGGATAGCAAGATCGCCGAAGCGCGCCGCGACTACAACCTGGCCACCTCGGTGCGCGGCGGCAAGGGCGTGACGCCGGAAACCAAGGCGAAGATCAAGGCCACCCTCGACGGGCTTATCAGCCAGCAGCGCCAGCTGTACAACGATTCCGAAACCGCCTACCGTCAGGCCGACAAAGATATTGTCAGCGGGCGATCGTCGCCGAGTGCCAGCCTGAATTCCAAGTACCAATAACCGGAAAGCCTGATGGACTTCCTCGACTACCTTGTTCAAAACGGCGACCTCCCCAAAAACCTCTCAGGGCTGCCAGACCCCGGGTCGGCGCCGGCCCCCGCGGCGGCGCGCGCGCCAAGGCCGGTTGCAACCAGCGAGCCAGCTGGCGGGCTGGACTTCCTCGATTTCCTCGACCAGAACAAGGCCGCGGCGCCACCCGCGGCGCCGGCCGAACGCACGGGCTGGGAAGCCGTCAAGGATACCGGCGCCCAGCTCGCCGAGGGCGCCAACACCGTGCTGGGTGCCGTACCCAGCCTGATCGCGCCCGAAGGCAAGGTGGCGCAGTTCTTCAGCGACAACGCCGACTACTGGCGCAACATGCAGTCCGAGCCACTGAAAGCCCGTGCCCAGGCTGCTGGCGCCAAAATCGACGAGGCCGGCCAGAACGGCATCGTTGCCCAAATCGTCGAAGCCGCCAAGCAGTACACCAGCGATCCCGGGCTCGCCGCGCGCTTCGTGACCACCAACCTGCCGAGCATGATACCGGGCATCGGTGCCGCGAAGGTGGCCCAGGCCGCTGCACTGGCTCGAGGTGCAACCGCTGTCCGCGCCGGGACTGCGGCAACCGGCGCCGCGGCCGGCGCGAATGCGGTGCTCAACGCCGGCGGCGCCCGGGGCGAGGGTTTCGAGGACATCCGCGACACCCTGATCAAGCAAGGCGTCTCCCCGGAAGAAGCCACCGACCTGGCGCTGCGCGACTCGCGCGTCATTGCCGCCGTCGGCGGGCTGGCCGGCGCGCTGTCGGGTGCCACCGGTCTGGAAAAGAGCCTGATCAATGGCGCAGCCCGCGCCGCGCCGCGCAGCGCACTGGCCGCCGGCGCAAAGTCCGCCGGGGCCGAGCTGGCCGGCGAGCAGGTGGAAGAAGTGGCCCCCAAGCTGACGACCAACTATCAGGCCGGTCAGTACGACAACCGCCCACTTGGGCAGGACGTCGGCCGCACCATCGTGGAGACCGCCATCGGCTCCGGGCCCGGCGCTATTGCCGGCGGCATCATCGATTCTGTCGGCCAGGCCTCTGCCAATGCCATGCCGCAGCCGGATCCGGAAACCACGCCGCCGGCGTCGGACCCGATCACCGACCCCATCCGGGAAATCGCGGGCGCCAAGTCGGTCGACGAGGTGATTGCCGCCGCTACCAGCGGGCTCGATCGGGCCATGGCCGAAGCCGGCACGCGACGCGCCGCGCGTCAAGCCGACATCGCAAGGCAGTCCGAGCAGGAAATGATGGCGACCACCCAGCAGCGGCGTGATGCCGAGCAGGCGGAACTCGACGACCTCATCGCCACGGAAGGCCAGAACCTGAAGCTGCGCCGCGGCTTTGCAATCGCCGACCAGCTGACCGCCCGCCAGCGCGCCGCCGAAGAACAGACCATCGTCGACGAGTCCCGCCAGGCCCTGGGCGCATTGCCAGAGCAGCAGGTGGCCGCCGCGGCCAGCGCCGACGAAACCGGCCAGATGACGGCCATGCAGTTGGCGATGCAGCGCGCCCGGCAGCGGCTCAGCCAGAAAACGGCGACAAGATCCCCGGAATGGGAGGTCTTTGCACCCGAAACCGGAACCATCGGCATCCCCCGGGCGGAAATGCCGCAAATCAAGGCCGAGCACCGCGGCGCCATGGTCAACTTCATGAACGCGCGCGGCGTGGCCCACCAGGAAGAAATGGCCGAGGCCAGCGACCTCAAACCCACCCAGGCCGAATACAGCCCGGCCAAAGTCCAGCAGGCCAAGGACTTCACCGGCGGCAACCGGGCGATTCTGGTCAGCCAAGACGGCCACGTTCTGGACGGCCACCACCAGCTGCTTGCCGCGCAGGAGCAGGGCATCCCGGTCCGCATCATCCGGCTCGACGCGCCCATCGATCGGCTGGTCAAACTGGCCCGCGACTTCCCAAGCAGCAGCATTGACGAATCCAGCCAAAATCAGCCTGCAGCCCCCGAACAGCGGGGGCTGGCAGCTATAGAAAGTGTAGCGCCGGACAATGTCCAAAACACACCAGTTCGACCATCTGGGCAAGCCGAAACCACCACCAAAACCGCGGCAGATCAAACGCCAGCGCCAGAGAGAAGCGGCGATGACGGAACGGCCGCAGCCGGAGCCGAGGCTGGAGCCGGTGGACTGGAAGCCGCTGGGGTAGATCAGCCCCTGGTGACGGCGCCGCAAACCGACGCAGCGCGCGACGCGGCCGCGCAAGCGGCACAAGAAACTGCGCCCGCCGAGCGCGCGCCGCAGGGAAAGCAGGTCAGCTTCTACCCAGGCAAGTACGGCAAGGGCATGGGCAAAGAGGCAGCCAAGCTGGAGGCCCAGCGCCTGAACCGCGTCAACGCCGGCAAGGGCATCACCTACGCCGCCGAGGAACACAACGACCCCAAGCTGGAGAACCCGTATGCGGTGGTCGGCCGCAAGGCGGTTTCACAGAAAAAACAGGCTCCAGCCCCCGCTCCACAAGAGCCAGCAGCTACTGAAAAGATAGCAGATGCCGATCAGACGGCAGCAGAAACCAGCGAACTTGGCAACTTGAGCCGCGCCCAGCAGGCTGCCGGCGAGTTTTTTGCCGACGCCACGCCAGCAGTGCACCGCGCAGAAGCTGACCGCATCACCAAGGTGGCCAACGGCCTGACAAAACTGCCGGACATCAAGCGCCGGTACGAGGCATTGGCTGAATCGCACCGCTTGGCAGCTGACCGAAAGGAGCGCGCCGGTGACGAAGGGCCTGCCGCCGCCGACCCAGCCGACGAAATCAAGGCAACCCTGGACGCCAACAACGTCACCGGGAGGGAGCGCCTGGACGTCATCAAGGACGTGAAAGCTGGAGCGCTCACGGTCGGCGAAGTGAAGGACGCCTACCCCACCAAGATCGACGACATCGGCGAGAAAATCGGCGGCGCCCGCAAGGACACCGCGGTCAGCACCGGGGCCCGCAAGAAAGCCGCCAGCGAGGACGACGGCCGGCCAACATGGGCGAAGCGCTTCCAGATCGCCCAGGTGGCTGGCGGGTTCGATATGTCGGTCAACGGCCGCGACATCACCGGCAAGTGGACCATCAGCGACCTGCGCACCCGCGACCGTTATGACCAGCCCAAGCGCATGGGTGATTACTTCGACAGCCGAGAAGCAGCCGAAGCCGCGCTACCCCTGCTGGCGCTGGCGCAGAAGCACCGGCCCGTCCCGGTCAACGCGGCCGACGGGCAGAAATACGAAATCTGGCGCGACATCAACGACCGCAAGCGCGTCAAGGTGGTCGACCGCCAGTTCGACACCCGTGTGGAGGCCATGCAGTACATGGCCCAGAACGCCACCGAGATCCTGGAAACCAACACCACGTTCGGCGAGGCCGACCTGCCCAAGCCGGAAAGCACTGCGCGCAAGGGTGTTGAGCGCCGCACCGGGGACGTGAAGGGCGAGGACTTCCGCGACACCTTCGGGTTCCGCGGCGTGGAGTTCGGCCTGTGGAACAACCAGGACGAGCGGCAGGAGGTCATGAACGCCGCCTATGACGGCCTGCTGGACCTGGCTGACGTGCTCAAGGTGCCGCCCAAGGCGATCGGCCTGGACGGCGACCTGGCGCTGGCCTTCGGCGCCCGCGGTAAGGGCTTGTCTGGTGCACGGGCGCACTACGAAACCAACCGCGTGGTGATGAACCTGACCAAGATGAACGGCGCTGGCGCGCTGGCGCACGAGTGGTTTCACGCGCTGGACCACTACCTGGCGCGGCAGGACGGGAAAACCGCAGCCGAGTGGAAAGTCAACAAGGACGGCACCCGTTCGCTCGAGGTCAACGGCGGCGAGGCCGACATGGCCAGCAGCGGCTTCCGCCGGACGAATTCAGGTGTGCGCGAGGAACTGCGCGCCGCCTACACATCACTGGTGCAGTCGCTTTTCACCAAAGCCGAGCAGTACGTCGAGGACACCGCGCGTGCCGACAAGTTCGTGGCCGTCGCCCGCGGCGAGCTCGAGAAAGACCTGAACGACCTGCGCAAGGATCTGTCCGAGCAGAAGGACGTGCGCTACTACAAGCGCAACAACAAGCCGGCCACCGCCGAGCAGCTGGCCGAGTTCGACACCATGGCCGCAGAGCTGATCGAGGGCCGCGGCCTGGGCACCGAGTGGAAGACCATGCCCGGCAAGAACCGGCTTTATATCCAGACGCGCCACACCAATGACACGCTGGAAAAGCTGAACGAGCTCTACAAAGCCGTGCGCGGCCGCAGTGGATTCAATGCCGAGCGCCGCGGCGTGCTGGATTCGTTGACGGGCTACATGCGCCGGTACGACCAGCGCCTGCAGATGATGCGTGAAGCCAACACGCTGGTGCCGAAAACGAAGCGCGTCCCCACCAGCTTCGCCATGGACGCCAAGAGCCTGGACCAGGGCCGCGGCGGCGACTACTGGACCACCCCGCACGAAATGGTGGCGCGTGCCTTCCAGGGTTACGTGGAAGACGCAATAGCTGCCAAAGAAGGCCGCAGCCCGTTCCTGAACTACGCCCCGGAAAACGTCGGCATCCTGACGCCCTGGGGCGCCAAGCGCCCGTACCCTGCCGGCGAGGAGCGCAAGGCGATGAACGCGGAATTCGAGAAGTTCATCGACGTGCTGGAGACCAAGGAAACAGACAAGGGCGTGATGATGTTCAGCCGCGCGGCACCCGCCGGCCCAGTGCCTGCCATGGAGCCCATCCAGACCAAGAACGGCGCCACCGCCTTTAAGACCCCCGAAATCGCCCTGGCCAACCCGCGCCTGAACGTGCGCCAGCCCGGCGGCGCCGTCACCCGCATCGACTTCGAGATCCGCGACCGCGCTGTCTATGCCCGCGCCATCAAGAACGGCGACACACCGGCGCAGGCCAAGGAAGAAGCCAGTGTCGGCATCATCACGCTCGACATGGACGCGGCCGGCGTGTTCAAGAGCCTGCGCAACATCGAGGTGTTCGAGTCCCGGCGCGGTTCCGGCATCGCCGAAAAGGTGGTCGGCGGCATCATGGAAAGCCTGCCGGCCGGTGCCGCCCTGAACATCCACGACATCCTGCCCACAGCCACCGGCTTCTGGGATAAGATGGGCGCGAAATTCCCGAGGTCGGAAGACACTGTTGTCACGGCGAACCTCACCCCCGAACAATTCAGGAGCGCCTATGATTCCCGAACACGTGCTGCAGGAGCGCAAGGACAACGCCAGGAGTCACGCGCGGCCGAATACGCCGGAGCAGGAAGCGGACGATCTGGAGCTGATGGAGCGCCTGCACCGCGAGCAGTCCGAAACCCCAGCACAGTAGCCAGCGTCCAGGCCGCTGTCGCCGAGCTCATCGGTGGCAAGTGGTTGCCCAACAAGCTGGGCCGGGTTGTTGCCACGACATCCGCTGAAATCAAGTCCTACTGGGAACCCCAGATCGGGCAGAACGTGCAGCTGGGCTCCGAAGGCGAGGCTGGCCAAGCACAGGCGTTCTTCGACCCCCGCACCAAAACCGTCTTTCTCATCGCCGACAACATTCCCGCCGGCGACGAGACCGCGGTGGCCGCCCACGAGCTCATGCACAAACACGGACAGGCAGTGCTGGGTCAGGACGGCTGGGACAAGCTGCACGGCATCATCAGCACTTGGGCCGATGCCCCCGAGGACAGCGACGAGCGCGCTGTCTACAACTACGCCCGCAGCCGGGTGGAAGCCGTGGGCATGGAGCTGTCCAGCCAGGAGATGTTCCCCTATGCCGTCGAGGCCGCCATCAAGATGGGCATCAAGCCCTCCGTGGCCGCCAAGAAGGGCACCGTGGCGCGCTGGCTTGCCTCAGTGAAGTACGCCATGCAGCAGGCCTGGGGCAAGATCACCGGCAAGCCTGAGACGTTCAAGACGCAGGACCTGGTGGACCTGGCGTTCGGCATTGCGCAGATGGAGAATCCGGAGAGTGCGGCGGCCATGGGCAGGATCACGGATGCACCGGTGGACACAGATTCCGCGAAGTTTCAAAAGTGGTTCGGCGACTCGAAGGTCGTTGACGACACCGGCAAGCCGCTGGTGGTGTATCACGGGACCAAGGACGAATTCTCAGAATTTCAAACCGACCTTCTTGGCGCGTTCTTCTCGTCATCGGAAGAAGCGGCGCTTCAATATGGCGATGTGACGGTGCCGGCATACCTGTCGTTGCAGAAACCGATGGAGGTTGATGCCGGCGGTTCGGCATGGGACTCCATACCATTTGACGCGGGTATTCGTGAGGTAACTCGGCGCTCAGGTCTCAAATTCGACGGATACGAAGATGGAACCATTGACACCGATACCCTGGCAAAAATAGCGCGCGGCGCAGGCTTTGACGGTCTTGTAGTGCGCAACGTCGATGATGGCGAGGGAATGGGTGGCTCTGCACCCACCGCTACGGTGGCCGTCGCCTTCCGCCCCGAGCAGATCAAAAGCGCCATAGGCAACAACGGCGACTTCGACCCTGCCAACCCAGACATCCGCTTCAGCCGCAGCTCCCTGCGCACCGGCCAGCCCCTGCCGCAAGCCTGGCAAGCCCCTGACGCATCCCGGATGGACGACTTCATCTACAACGTCCAGGACAAGCACGTCGACACCAAACGGGTTGTGCAGTCAGTGCGCGACGCGATCGGGCGCCTTGCCGAAAATCAGGACCCCTACCTTCAAGAAGAGCTGTACCACGGCCGCGCGGCAAAGGCGACGCAGGACTTCCTGCAATCGGAAATCCGGCCGCTGCTGACCGACCTGCAGGCGCGGGGCGTGGACATCTCCGACTTCGAGGAATACCTGCACAACCGGCACGCCGAGCGCCGCAACGTGCAGGTCGCCAAGGTCAACCCGGCCATGCCGGACGGCGGCAGCGGCATTGACACCGTGGACGCCCGCGCCTACCTGGCCGGCCTGCCGCCGGGCAAGCGCCGGGCCTATGAGGCACTGGCCAAGCACGTCGACGCCATCAACCGCGAGACGCGGGACCTGCTGGTATCCAGCGGGCTGGAAAAGCAGGAAACCATCGACGCATGGGACGCGGCTTACGGCGACGAGTACGTGCCGCTGATGCGCGAGGAAATGGACGGCGGCGGCCAGGGCATCGGCCAAGGCTTCAGCGTCAAGGGCGGCTCGAGCAAGCGCGCCATGGGCAGCAACAAGCCGGTGGCCGACATCCTGGCGAACATCGCCCTGCAGCGCGAAAAGGCCATCACGCGCTCCGAAAAGCGCCGCATCGGCGAAGCCCTGTACGGCATGGTGTTGACCGCGCCGAACCCGGACTTCTGGTTCGCCGTGGATCCGGCGCTGCAGCAGGACCCGGCCCAAATCACCGAAACTGCCAACCAGCTGATCAACATGGGCATGAACCCGGCGGACGCCGACAGCATCGCCGCCGAGCCGACCCAGCGTTACATCGACCCGAGGACCAACCTGGTGTCGGAGCGCATCAACCCGGCCCTGCGCAATGCCGACAACGTGCTGGCCGTCAGGATCAACGGCGAGGACAAGTTCGTGTTTTTCAACGCGCGTGACCCGCGGGCGATGCGGATGGCAAAGTCGCTCAAGAACCTGGACGCCGACCAGCTGGGCGAGGTCATGGGCACCGTGTCGAAGATGACCCGGTATTTCTCGGCCATCAACACCCAGTACAACCCGATTTTCGGTGTCGTCAACGTGACGCGCGACATCCAGGCGGCGCTGCTGAACCTGCAGTCGACCCCGCTCAAGGGCAAGCAGGGCGAAGTCTCCAAGCTGGTGATGCCGGCGCTGCGAGGTATTTACATCGACCTGCGCAACCGCCGGGCCGGAAAGCCCTCGAACTCGGTGTATGCCAGCCTGTTCGAGGAATTCCAGAAAGAAGGCGGCGCCACCGGCTACCGGGATATGTACGCCAATGCGAAGGAGCGCGCTGAGGCGATCGCCGATGAGCTGCAAGGCCTGAAAGACGGCACCGTCAAGAAAGCCGGCAAGGGCATCATGGGCTGGCTGTCGGATTACAACGACTCCATGGAGAACGCCGTGCGCCTGGCCGCGTACAAGGTCGGCAAGGACAGCGGGCTGTCGAACCAGCAAGCCGCCAGCATCGCCAAGAACCTGACCACCAACTTCAACCGCAAGGGACAGATCGCCCTGCAGGCCGGCGCGCTCTGGGCCTTCTTCAACGCCTCGGTTCAGGGGACGGCGCGCATCGGCGAGACGATGTTCAAGAACGGCAGGCTGACGGGGCTCGGCAAGAAGATCCTGACCGGCGGCCTGATGCTGGGATCAATGCAGGCCATGCTGCTGGCCGCCTTCGGGTTTGACGACGACGAGCCGCCAGACTTTGTTCGCGAGCGCAGCCTGGTGCTGCCCATCGGCGGCAGCAACTACATCAGCATCCCGATGCCGCTGGGCTTCCACGTGCTGCCGAACCTGTCCCGCATTCCCACGGAATGGGCGCTGGGCGGCTTCAAGGACACGCCCAAACGCATTGCCCAGCTGGTGGGCCTGTTTGCTGATGCCTTCAACCCCATCGGCTCGGCCGGCCTGTCGCTGCAGACGCTGACGCCGACCATCATCGATCCTCTGGCCGCGCTGGCTGAAAACCGGGACTTCACCGGGAAGGCGATCTACAAAAAGGACTTCAACAGCATGGAGCCGACGGCCGGCCACACGCGTGCGAAGGACACTGCCACGCCCTGGGCGAAAGCCATGAGCTACGCAGTGAACTGGCTCACCGGCGGCACGGACTTCAAACCTGGGGTGGCCAGCCCGACGCCGGACCAGATCGACTACCTGATCGGTCAGGTGACCGGCGGCGTCGGCCGCGAAGTCTCCAAGCTGGGCCAGATGGGCGAAAGCGCCATCACCGGCGAGGAATTGCCGCTCTACAAGATCCCGCTGGTGGGCCGGTTTGTGGGCACGACGGAAGGCCAAGCCGCAGCGTCTTCCAGGTTCTACAACAACCTGAAAAAGATCGGCGAGCACGACACCGAATTGAAGGGCTTGAAGTCAGCCGGGCGCGCCGGCGAGTACCGTGAATATCTGGCCGACCACCCGGAGGCTGTGCTGGCAAAACCAGCTGACCAGATTTACCGGGATGTCCGAAAACTGGTCAAGGCCAAGCGGGAAGCCGTCGCGGCCGGCGTTTCAAGGGAGCGCGTCAAGCTGATGGAGATGCAGATTTCCAGCCGGATGACGGAATTCAATAACCGGGTAAAGGCTATTGAAGAGCGCGAAGCAGCGGAACAATGATGGAGGCGGCGAGCATCAGCAGGATGGCGCCGATCCACACCATTTGCATGTTGATGCGGCTCAGGCCCCCTACTATGCAAAGAAACGCGCCGAAGACCAGCACCGTGATTAATTCCATGGGCGGATTATGTGCCTGCCCAGCAGGCTTTTCAAGGCAGGGCCTCATTAGGACCTGCGGCGGCAGGATGATCAATCTCCCGATCGCGCGTGACTTGTTTTTGGGGTATTCGCGGGCGCGGAGCTTAATTTATTTCAAGTCTGACATCGATCCGCACCAGATCAAGGTCGCCAAAGTCGGTTTGTTGCCCATGCTTGATGCTCACGTCAACTTCGCTTCTAAGCAGTTCCCCAACCGCTGCCGGCATATCGTCGGGCGCTTCCTCGTCAAACACGCGCACTTTGACCGCACGCGTTCCGTCTGGATCGTGCGCAATCAGCATTTGCCCGAGTTCACGCGCTGTCATCAGTGATGTTTTGTCCATGGAGCTATTGCGGAGGGCTTTGCCAGCCCTCATTTTCGGCCCTACGCTCTCCCGGAGTGGCGCGGCGGAACAGCGCACAAAGGATGCCGACAAGCATAATGGCGCAAAAAACCCATTCGGTCAGCACATTGTCCAGTTCTACAAGGAAAGACGGCAGGTAGGACAGAAGTTCGGTCAGCATTTGGAAATCATACGCCTTCTGTACAGCACTGCCCGTGCGACTTGCCCCAGTGCAGACGCAGGCCATCACCAAAGAAGTTAAAGCCGCCGGAAGATTGCCCGTCGTCCGGGGCTGTCTTGCCCCACGGGAAGGCAAAGCAGACCTCGAACAAGCCCCGCCCCAGCCCCAGCCGCCCCCATCTCATGCGCCGCTCGCCTCCTACTCTGATTCCCATACTTCACCCCTAGAAAACTTTGGAATAGCCAAATCCGATTATAGGGAAACGCCGTCGGGCAGGGCCACCGCATCATGTTCTCGCCGATCTATGCAGCATCGCGGATTGGCTATTTCCACGGTTGACCCTATTGCGGGTAGGGCAGCGCCGGCGCCTTCTTGCCCAGCACCGACCGCGGATCCGTGTGGCGCCGGCATGCCCACCTGAGCGCCCGGATGTGCGCGGCCACCAGTCGGCGCCAGTCCACCGATTCCAGCACGGCCGCCGGCAGCAGGGAAAAGCTGGAGAAATGCGTCATGCCGGGCCGGTGGTGCGGGATCTGCACCAGGCTGTCGAAGGTGATGGTCCACATGCCACCGCGCAGCTCGGCGCTCAGGCGCTTGAACCTGGCCAGGCCGGCGATCCAGCGCAGGAAGTCGTCGGGGTAGGGTAGATCCATGGGAAAGTAGGAGGGTTGCGGCGTAACTTACGGCGTAGGTTTCACGTGAAGCAATCGAATTTACCTGCAGAGAACCGCCATCAAGGATAACTATGTTCATTATGCTGGCCGGTTTTGCAAGTGATTGAATTTGCTCATCTTTTTCGTGTATGGCGTTGATCTGCCTGGATATTTTCTGTTTTTGGCGTAACTTTTTTGCCGCGACAATTTCGCATCGAAGCCCATCTAGGCCCGGCTACACTTGCCACACTCGTCAGGTTTTGGCGTAACTTTTTCATCTTCACAGCGGACATCCAAGAGACGGGCAGAGCATGCATTTTGACGCACGCGCGGCAAAGCAGCTGAAAGCCGGTGAGCACATTGTCGTCGACGGGTGCCCCGGCCTGCGGCTTGTGGCCACCACCACCCGCCGGACATGGGTCTATCGGTACAAGGACCCGGCCACCGGCCTGATGAAGCAGATCAAGCTGGGCAGCTGGCCGGCCATGCCGCCCGCCGATGCCGGGACAAAGTGGCAGGAACTGCGCGGCCGGCGCGACGGCGGCGAGGACCTGCGGGCCACGCTCAAAGCCAGCAAGCGCGTACAGAGCGGACCGCAGGCCGGGTACACCCTGGCCCAGATGGTCGAGGATTACCACCTCGGTTACCTGGCCCGCCGGCGCGAAGCCAAGGGCGCCAAGGCCGTACACCAGCGCCTGGTCAACGCCATTGCGCCACACGCCGACCTCCCGGCCAGCGCCGTCAACCGCCGGTTTGCCTTCGACCTGATCGAACACCTGAGCGATCGCCCGGTGCTGGCAGGCAGCGTCAAAACTGAGCTCGGCGCCGCCCACAACTACGCCATGGACGCCGGCCGCATACCCGAGGATCTGCCGAACTGGTGGGTGCTGGTGCATGCGCGTAAGCTGCGCAGCAAGGGCGCGCTGCGGGACGGTGTGCACAAGGGCACCGCGAAGCGAGTCCTGTCAGACCCTGAAATCAAAACCTTGCTGGCCAGCGACCTGCAGAGATTCAGCCAGCAGGTGCAGGACTTCCTGGTCATCCAGCTGTGGACCTGCACGAGGGGCGCGGAAATCGTGTGCATGCGCGGAGTAGACGTCACGGAAGAATCGGATGGCTGGTGGTGGACCATCCCCAAGGAATTCACCAAAGGCCGGAACAACGAGCGCGCCACGGCCCTGCGGGTGCCGCTGATCGGCCGGGCGCTGCTGGTGGCCCAGCGGCTGGTTGAGGAGAACGGGCGAGGGTGGCTTTACCCCAGCGTCTCGCGCGCTGGCGTGGCTGGCCACCAGCAGCAGGCCTACATGCAGTCCAAGGTGCACTACCTGCAGCCCTACAGCAAGGCCCGAGAGGATCACGTCCGCGAGCGCCTGAGCGTGACGCACTGGAGCCCGCACGACCTGCGCCGCACCGGGCGGACTATGCTGGCGTCGATGGGTTGCCCGAACGAGGTGGGGGAGGCGATCCTGGGCCACGTCCAGCCCGGCGTGGTGGGGGTCTACAACCTATACGCCTACGACCCAGAGCGCCGGCTGTGGCTGGGCAAACTGGCCGAGCGGCTGGATTCGCTGGCTTAGTGCGCGTCTGCCGTGGCTTTGGGCTTCTTTGCCCCGGTGTTTTTCGGCGGCAAGAGTTCTGAAACGGGCCTGGATTCGCACCATTCATCAAGCTCACGCACCAGCCATGCTGTCCGGCGGCCGGACAGCTGCCGCGGCTTGGGGAATTTGTCCTCGCGAACCAGCTGTTGCACCGTGGATTCGCCGAGGGAGACATAGATGCAGGTGCCGTCGATGTCCAGGTATGCCGGCTTCACGGCCACTATTGCATTCATCATTCCCTCCAGTTCAGGCAGCCAGCCGTGGTGCAGCGGCCGGTGGTGGCACCGCTGGTGTGCACGGTGAAGTTCAGGCGCTGCCGGCAGGCGGTGCAGGGGATTTGGCCGGTGACAGGCTTGGCAGGCCGGAATTCAGGGCAGTGCTGGGTCCTGATGACGTTCAGGGCCCTGGCGGTGGCGCCGTGGACGGTGGTGGTCATCGAAAAAACACGTAGATGAAAACGACGGCCACCACGGCCGCGGCCAGCGCACAGCCCACGATGGCGAACGCGCCGGGCCAGGTCAGGGTGTTGGCGGCGCTGATCAACAGCGCGAAGGTTTCGCCGTTCATGCTGCACCGCCTTTGCCGACCGCAGGGCTGGCGGTGGAGAGAATGGCGGCGTCAATTTCCCGGTCCAGATCGTCGCCGGACAACTGCTCGTTGTAGTGCTTGCCCCATGTGTCCTCGCGGGGAATGGCGCAGAACGGCGTCAGGCCTTCGTCATAGTCCTGCGACTTGTTCCGCAGCCACTGATACCGCTCCGCATCCGTTACCCCCAACACGCTGACCTGGTCGGCCTGCCCCGGGGTGGGCTGCACCACTGATGGGGCGGCGATTGCTTCGCGGGCAGCGTCCCACGCCTTAGGTTGGCGGAGGATGTAGTCGGCACGCAGACGGTCGTATTCAGTTTTCCAGTTCTCGCCTGCGTCTGACAACGGACCGGCAAAATGCAAAGCCTCTGCGCGTTCCTTGATGTCCTTCACGGCCACCAGTTCAGTCAGCGCGTTCAGCAAGGTCACCGCCTCTACGGCCACCGCTGGTGCGGCAGGCGATGGCGAAAAATCTGTTTCTGGCCAAGCTGCCTGGGCCGTTTCCAGTTGCTCGGATTCCGACCGTCCTGCTGGTGCGGCATCCTGCGGGGTGGGTGGCTGGGTGACTGTAGGCATGACGGAAAGGTCAACCCAGCGCCTTTCGGTGAAGCCGGGGAGCAGCAACGTCCAGCATTTGCGCCCATGCGGCTTGTCGGATGGGCTTCCGTCCTGAATCCTCAGACTGCAATCTTCTGCCAGCATGTTGATGATGGGCTGCACGGACGAAGACCCTGCGCGGTCTTCCCATGGCACCAGCAGCAGATCAAGGTCGCGCGTGAAGGAGCCGTGCATTACCAGCGCGTAGCCGTACTGCCAGGCCAGAATCCGCGCCTTGGTGAAGATGCGGGCGTAGTCCGGGTCAATGATGCCGAAGGGCGCGCCTGCTGGCACCTCACCCCCCGCAGGAACAGAAGCCGCAGCACGGCCGCCAAACTCGGGATGCGTTGTCACGCCGTCATACACATCGCCACCAGCACCAGCGGCAGGGGTGGCGTAACGACGCAAGCCCGCGGCGATGGTACGAATAGCCGAGCGCAGCCAGCCGTCCATGCCCTTGGGGTGGTCGCCCAGAGTTGCCAGCTCGTTGATCCAGCCTTCAAGGCTGCCTGTGCTGCGATTTCCCCAGTCAGGCGTTGCACCCTCTGCGATGGGTGGGCGGGATTGGGCGGCCAGAAACCGCTCCAGATCCTCGGCCGATACGATGAGGCGTGGACCATCTTCGCTGTGCTTTTTGGTCGGTCGGCCGCCGCACCTCTGCATTTGATCCAAGAGTTTTTTGCGCTTCGTGTTTGACATCGCGCCCGCAGCTCGCGGGCCTTCCATCGCCCTGGCCAGCTCTATGGGAACGTGGACGCCCTCGATCTGGTGCTCGATGTCCAGTTCGCTGGGCTCGTCCGGACCATCAGGAAGATGTTCGGCTGGAGGTGGTTGAACAAAAGTGATCATTGCTGCAGTTCCTTCAATGCCTCATCGCGGGCGGTGTTGAGCTCGGCCATCTTGTCGTGGTCGCCTCCGGGTTTGTCGGTGTGGTACTGGCTGGCCAGGCGCCGATATGCGCGCTGCACGTCGTCGGCGGTGGGCTGCAGCAGCTCCTGCAGGCCCAGCACCACCTGCCAGTCGCGCTTCATGCCTGCCACGATGGGCGGCGGCAGAGCGGTGAAACCTGTGAAGGCCCGGTCCAGCATGTCGCTGGCGCCCCAGCGCTCGATCGCGCGCAGTGCCTCGATCGTCTTGGCGATGGCCCAGATGTTTTCGTGCACGGTCCAGTAGCTGTCGCAGGCGAACACCATGGGCTGGCCCTTGCGCTGGAAATACACGGCCACTCCGGTGTCGTGGATGGCAGCCTGGCGCGCGTAGGGCATGCCGTCATTGCGGTACTGGGCATTGCTGCTGATGATGGGCAGCCGGCCGCCCAGCTTGCGGATCTCGTCCAGCAGCCCGCGCGTGGCTTTTTCCATGCCAGTGGAGAACTGGCTGCGGCCGGGGTTGTGGGTGCGCTTCCAGCCGGCCGGCCAGGCCAGCGGGTATTGGCGTTCTGGTGTCATCGGTAAAACCTCCGGTCACGGCCGAAGCCGCCCACCCCAGCCATGCCCATGAGATGCTTTTCCATCATTTCGGTGAGCGGGTCCTGTGGCCGCATGCCGGGCTGCTCCTCCTCGGATTCGTAGGCGTCCAACAGCTTGAGCGATACCGCGCCGACGGCCAGGGCCTCCTCGTAGACGGCAATGTCCCGATTGGCCGCGGCGACCTGACGGTCGATCAGCATGTGCACCAGGTTTTCCCCGGACTTCACCTTGATCTTGTCCCGCCGTTTCGACAGCTTGGCCACCTTCTTGCGCAGCCTCCGCACCTCGTCGATGGCAACAGATTCGCCTTCCTTCATCTGCTGGCGCACCAGCTGGACCAGGTTGCCGTCCATTTCCAGCACGAGCTCGAAGAACCGGACCAGCTGGTCCATGGCTCTCTGCTCCATGGTGCGCTCCGGCGCATCGTTGCCGGTCTCGTCGTATCGCTGGCGACGTGCCGCATCGCTCAGCACATCGTTGGCCTGGTTGACGGCCGCCATCAGCTCGGTGTTTCCGCCCTTGTCGGGATGCGCCTTGCTTGATGCCCGCCGGTAGGCGCTTTTGATTTCCTCGGGGGTGGCGTCGGGCTTCACGCCCAGCGTTTCGTAGTGACTCATGAATTTCCTTTCAAAACGGCAAGTCGTCGGTGACCTTCGCCAGGCGCAAGACGCGCTCGCTGAACATGGTCTGGCCCGAGAGGGTGACGTGGGTAGGGCAGTCGATCCGCATTGCCACCTGGGCGGCCTCGAAGATCACGAACCTGCCATTGATGTGGGTTTTGGCCAACCGGATGCACTCCTCCTCCGCTGTCTTGCGGTCGCACTGCAGGATGGTCGGCCGGCACTTCTCCGGGATCGTGTGGGCTTCACCCATGCGGCCGAACCTCTCATCCCACTGGTGGACGTCGGCCATGTTGATGATGACGAAAGCCTCGATCACGACTATTTCCCCTGGATCAGGATGAACGAGCCTTCATGGCGCACATAGGCGGCCTCGCTGGCGTCGTTGATGCATAGCGGCATCATGGTTTCGCCGCTCTCGTCCTTGATGTAAACCTCCGACAGAACCACGCGCACGGGCAACCGTTGCGGCATTTTTTTCAAGTCTTCAATGAGATCGGCGACGGTCATGAGCCCTCCGGGAAGTCGTGAAGTGAAACGGTGCAGTCTGGACAGCCGCACCCTTTTGGCAAGGTGCACGGGTGGCCACTGCAGACCTTGCCGCAAGGTGTGGCGTGATCGCCAGCCACAGCCAGGTGGCGCGCGTACACGCTCGATGCCTTCATCACCACAGCCAGATCCAATGCCACGTCGGCGTTCCTGCGCTGATACCGGCCCATCGGTGCCTTGTTGTTCTCCCAGGTTTCGATGGCCTGCCCGCGCCAGCGTTTGGCCAGCTTGCGCAACATCCGCTGCAGGGCTGCCGCCGCCTCTGGGTGGTAGGCGCGCAGAGCCAGCCACTCGGCTATCACATCCTTGTCGGCTAACAAGGGATTCCGCACGTCCGGGCGAGCGCTGCGGTCGGTACCGGGGTTCATGCCGGAACCTCCACCAGAATGCAATTGCCGTTGCCGGCGCGTGCCTGGCTCACACGGTTGACGATCCGGTCGATGGCGCGCTCGAGCTCGCCCTGTCCGACGTTTTGCAGCTGGATGCTGTGGACGAACATGGCGTCCTTGAGCACCTGCAGCTGTGGCCCGCGCGGGGTCCATACGCCGCAGGTGCGGAACTGCTCGTTGAGGCTTCCCAGCACGTCATGTGCATCGCGGAACAGGCCGGCGTGGTCGTTGGCGACGTTCACCGGCGGCTTGGCGCAGGCCTCGGCGATGTTGAAGGCGTCGGCCAGGTCTTTCCAGTGCTGCGCGGTGAAGGTGCCGAACTGCAGGGCTTTGATGGCGGCGTTGTTGCGCGCCATCAGCTTTTCCTGCTCTGCTGCGGGGATCACGGCCGCGCTGGCTGTTGCGTGGACGATTGGGTTGACCAGTGGCCAGACCTTGCGGTGGGTGCGTTTTCTCATGCTCGCGGCCCGTAGACGGCCTCGCACACCGCGCGGCACTTCGCCAGGTCGAAACGGTCCTGGTCGTCACGCACACCGCTTTCCATGTCGATCCAGTAGCGCGTGGCGCGGGCGCTCATCATGGCCACGGCCGCCGCCACGTTGTCAGGGCGCAGGCCGCCGGCGAAGCCACAGAAGGTGGTGTTGACCGCCTTCGGCCAGTCGCCAGGGAAAATGCCGCGGCCGCCGCTGGCGTCGAACAGGACATCGACGGACGAAACCTTCGGGAAGTCCGCGCGGCACTGCAGGATGGCGCGCAGGTTCCTGATCGCTGCCCAGTTGCCGATGTTGCTGGGTTTCAGCATCGGGTCGGCCGTGTTGATCTGGCAGCGCTGGAAATGCTCTGTCAGGATCCGGTCGTGCTGCGAATGGCCGGTGTCGATAACCTCGCGCGCATCGGCGCCGCACAAATGGGCTGCCCACCGCAGCGGCAGCTCCTCGACCAGCCACCAGATGGTAGACAGCTTCGGGTAGCGCAGCTCGCTGCCCTGGCGCTTCGACGAGAACAGCAGGCCCCACTCGACGGGATAGTCGTCGGCCAGCTGCACGAGGCCGGCCGGGTCGGTGGTGTCGTCCACGCCGGTGAACGTGATGAACTCGGGTTTGTTGATCTTGATCATGCTGCCCTCTGGAGTGAAGTGACGCCGGCGTCAAACAGTGCGTGCTGGCACGTCCGGCAAAAATAGGTGTGGCCCTCGAGCACGGCCGTGGATCCCTTGGCGTCGCGCCCAGCCAGGCGCAGCGCATCCATTTCGGCGTGGTGATCCTGGCCGCAGATGGTCTGGCACTTCGTGTAGTCCTCGCCGGGCTCGCGCGGGCACGCCGGCTGCGGATTGCGGCACCAGTTCTCTCCGCGCCAGGTCCTGCCGTCGGGGTGTTGCAGCGTGACGAACACGCGGGTTTTTGCGCAGGTCATTTCACAAACCCCGCGCGCCGAAGAAGCACGACAGCTGCTGCTGCAGCTGCGAGCGGAACAACGCCGTTGCCAACGCACTTGAGGCGTGCGGCTCGGCTATCGTCCATGTCGAAGGCCAGCCCATTAACTTCGCTCCGAAAAGTGGGTTCAAGTGCCGGCGCGAGTTCTGGGTTTCGGGCGATGATGTCTGCCCATCGGGGATCGGCTGGACCAGGGGCGAAAAGGCCACAAAGTTCGCCAGCTGATCCATGTGCATACGGCCGGTCCCGTTCGTCGTCACATGGGCTTCCGAGTTCGGGCCCTTCGCATCGCGTGCTGCCGGTGTCGGCCTGGCCGACACCGGCAGGGAACTCGGCTCCGCCGTCGGTTCCCACTGACCCGCCTGACCCGCCAGAACAAGCCCGTGGCCGTCCCCGTGGCTCGGCGCCATCTTGTTGCCCCGGTTGCTGTTCGGACTGGCTGTCGGGGTAGCCCAGTACCGCGTCTGCGACTCCAGGCCCACCGTCTTCTTCTCGCCCTCCGGCGTCGTGCCCTTTGAGTGAACCAGTGCCTCCGACACGCTCCGGCCGCCGTTCGGCACGTTCGGTGTCAGCCAGCGCGTCGCCTGCTGCGCAAACTCCCCGCCCGCTCCCGCCTTCCCGGTATGGTCCATGCCCGCCATGCCCGCTGGTGTCAGCCACTGGTCCCGGCTCGCTGCTACAGCCTGCGCCAACGTCAGACCGAAGCCGTTGTTGCCGTACTTCTCCGCATATTTGGCTCGTCGATTGAGCGTCTTCTCGATGTTCTGATCCCCGCCGAAGCTGCCCGCCTCCGGAGTCGGCCATGTCACGTCGCCATGCAAAGCAGAACCATCGCAGCCGCCCATGGCTGGCGCCCACGTCGGCCGCGGAAAGAGTGAGGTATTCCGTGTGCCACCCGCGCTCGGCCAGTTCTCCCAGGACGCGGGCGGCTGCTCTTTCGAGTACAACTTCATCCGGCTCTCCCAGTGCGTCACCTGCTGGTCGGTAGCGTCCGCCGGTAATCTCGGCGGCGGCAGCTTCGTCCATAACGGTTGAGGTGGCAGAAGCGATGCCTGCGACGTTCTCCAAAAAGAGTCCCCACGCACCGCTAGCGTCGGCGTGGTCGAGGATGTCGAAGAAAAGCCCGGATCGGCTCCCGTCCAGACCGGCGCGTCGTCCGGCCAGCGAGAGGTCCTGGCACGGGAAACCGGCAGCGATCCAATCCACGCGGCCGCGCAGGCATCGGCTGTCGAAGGTGAGTAGGTCGGACCAGATAAGTGCCTCATCCAGCGAGCCTTCCTGCATGCGCGAGACCAAGACGCTGGCTGCGTGAGCTTCCCGCTCAACGTAGACGATGGTGCGATGCGGGATGCCCAAGTACTCGAGCCCGGCTCGCAGTCCTTCTCCCAGCATGCCGACGCCGGCGCAGAATTCGATGGTGTTGATGGGATGTAGAGCCAGGTCATATTTCACTTTTGTGGTCCGGTGCGCACGTGTTCGATCACGGCGTCTATCAGTTTTTGCATTTCATGGGTGGGCGCTGTCATGCCTGGGTTGCGCAGCTCGATGTAGTCGGCCATGCTCAGGCGGATCAGCTCGGGAAACGGCCACTTCGGTTTTGTGCCGCGCACCACCAGGAAGACCTTGGCCTTGTCGACCTCCACGCGGACAAAGGCATAGGCCCAGCCATCGAGCAGCCCGCCTTCGATCACCCCGTACTGGGGCACCAGGCGCTGCCGCGCGCTGAACAGGGCCTTTGCCTTTGCCACGATCAACCCTGCGCGTCGGCGGTTTCGTGGGCCTTGGCGAAGGCCTCGCCGGCGGTCAGGATCTTCTCGCCGGTCTTGCTGCCGTCAGCCTCGAAGGGCAGCGGGTTTTCCATCGGGCCGTCATCGGCGACAACTGGCGGTGTGAGCGTGATCACGGCCTCGCAGTTCTTGAGCATGGCCAGCTTGCCGTGGGTGGCGCTGTCGACGTCGCTGAACTCGACGCGGTACTTGATGATCACGCTGCCGCCCTCCTGGCCGAAGATGCGGAAGCGGTACACCTTGCAGCCATCGGCCTGGATGCCGCTGGGCCCGTTGGTCCCGTACTCGATGTTCAGCTTGCAGCCGATCAGCTCCAGGTCCCAGGCGAACTCGCCCAGCTTCATGCCTATCGTTGTCAGCTTGGGCATGTCGCTGCTGATTTGCTGGTTGCTGACCTCGGGAACCAGCGTGTCCTGGACCTTGTTCTGCTTCACCGGCGCGTCGCCCTTGTTGGCCACAGCCATGTAAAGGGCGCTTTTCAGGAAGCCGTCGAACATGGTCAGCATGTCGTTGCCGACCACCATGCTGAAATTGAGCGCAGCGCCCGGGTTGTCGGTGGGCTTGCGGTCCTTGCTGCTCAGGACCTCCACGTCGGTGACCTTCACCTTGGTGGGTTCTTCGAGTGCGAATACGTTCATAGTGGCTTTCGTAGTTGCGGGAGGGTGGAGGGGATCAGGCGGCCTGCAGCTCGGGCGCCACGGCCGCCGGCGGGTTCAGCAGGTCCTGGATGGCCCAGTACACGGTCATGCAGCCGTCGACGTCACCGCCAGCGCTGTGCGCGCCTTCCATGGCCCGCCCGGTGAAGTGCTGGAACGCCTCCACCAACTTCGGCTTTTTGTTCTTGGGCAGCTTGGTGAACTTGTGCGCTTGCCAGCAGGTGCAGTACGCCACCTGGTTCTTCCATTTGTCGGAGGGCTGGTCGCCGGGGTCCGCTTCACCTTCGGCCAGGGCGCGGTCGAAGTAACGTTTCAAAGCGATGCGCACCATGCGGCGGTCGAAGGATTCGTTGTGGCCGATCAGGGTCACGGCGCCCAGCTGCTCGCCCATGGCCACCATGTCCAGCAGCATCTGCGTCGCATCTTTCTCCGGGATGCCTTCGGCCGTGGCGCGCGCCACCGTAATGCCATGGGCCTTGAAGGCGGCGTCTTCGCTGGTGGCGCTGTCGTCCCAGGTCCAACCGTCGGGCTTGACCAGCACGTCGAATTCCTTGACGACCTCGCGGGTCTCAAGGTTGACCAGCTTCGCGCACAGACCGACGATGTGCGGCTGGCAGGGATCCTCGGACGGCATGCCCCACTCGGGCAGGCCTGTCGTCTCCGAATCGTAGAAAAGCCCGAGGGCCACGGCCGCAGCGACTGCGGAAAGGGTTGGTGTCGCGGTTTGCATAAAACTCCTGGTGGTTGAGGGACAAGGGAAAAAGAAAAAGGGCACGCCGGGGCAATGGGAGGAGGGGGAGGGAGGAGGTTGCGCCCCGGCGTATTGCCCTGAAAAACTACGCTGCCTGCTTCGCCTGCACACGGTCCAGCAGGTCATGCAGGGCGGCGCAGATGTTGGTCAGGTCGTGGTGGTGGTACAACTTCGCGTTCTTGACGGTCGTTGCCTGAAAGCCGAGCGTTGCCAGGCCTTCTGCGGACAGGGCGATGGGGGACAGCAGGGCGTTGATGTCGCCCAGCTTCATGGTGGGCGGTGTGGCTGGTGCCGCTGCAGGCGCTGGCGCGGCGGCGGCGCGCATGGGCACCACGTTGGCGGCTGGTGCTGGGGCAGATGTTGCCGCTACCGGCGCAGGCTCTGCAGGTGCCGCCACTGCAGGTGCTGCGGCAGCCTTTTCCTCGGCTTTGACCAGCAGCGCACGGATCTGGGTGATCGCGGTGTCTTTGGCGGCCTGAGCGGTTGCCACGTGGTCGAAGAACTGGGCTTCGTCAATCACCCATGCTTCGGTCTCGGCCAAGGTTTCGCGGATGCACTCGATGGTGCCGCCCTTGCGCACGCCGGCGCGGCCCACGGTGGCGATCATCACCTGTTGGCGGATGCCTTCGATCTGGGAGTTGGCCAGGTTTGTTTGTTCTTCCTTGCGGATCCGCTCGCGGGTTGCTGCTTCCTCCAGCGCCACCTTGGCGGCGTGCTCGCTGATGCGGGATGTGACGAGCGTTTCCAGGTCGTCGTTTTCCTTGAGGATGATCTGGCTGACATCGTTGAACAGGAAGGCGTGGTCCTTGGCCTTCTCGCGCAGCACGGTCAGATTTTTGGTGATGCGCGTGGCGATGGCGTTGGCGGCGATCTTGGCGCGCGCCAGTTCGCTGTCGATCGCGTTTTTCATGCTGTCGAGGCTCTTGAGTCCGCTGGTGACGCCGGCGAAATCAGTGGGCACCGCGGGCATGTACGCCTTGGGGAAGGTGGCGTTGAGCTCGGCGATGAACGCGGCGAAGTCGGTGCCGCCTTTGGTCACGATCGCCAGCTTGCGGTTTGCCTTCTCGGTGGTGAACAGCTTGTTAGCCAGCAGACGGTTGGTGCGTGCCAGCTCCATGTACTGGGCGACCGTGGTTTGCATCTTGGCAATGCTCTCGGTCTGCGACAGCGCGCGCTTTTCGCCTTCTGCCAGTTCTTCCTCGGCACGCTTGAGCGTTTTGATCACCGTGTCCAGGTTGGCAAAGTCCTGGTCGGTTTCCGGCTTGAGGTTGATGGTGGCGACATAGTTCTCCAGGGCGGCGCCGAAGACGGTCAGGTTGTCGACCAGCGTGATGGAGCCTTCCACCTTCATCGACAGCGCCGGCAGGTGCACCACGGACGCCGCGACGATCGGCGTGGCCATTTCCACCGGCTCGTAAGCCTCCAGGTCCTGCTCGAACTGCTCCCATCCAGCTGCTACAGCCGCAGCCAGTTCCGGATCTGGCGTGTACCAGCAGTGGCGCTCCTCAACCAGGTCTTCACCGCGCCATTTGGACGCCATGAACAGCGTCTGCTCGGCAGACTTGCAGACCAGGTGCTGGTGCTCCATCTGCACGCGGTGGTACATCGGCAGCAGCTTGCCGCCTTCGGTGTCGCGCACGGCAGCGTCAAGGGTTTCGATCTGGGCGAAACAGGCGCGCAGCTCGTCGTTCAGGCTCTTGTGCTCGAAGTTCTTTTTGCGCAGCATCGTCAGGCCGTCGAAGCTGGCCGACAGCTTGCCCTCGGTACCGACCACCGGGTAAAGGTCCTCGCCGATGAACTCCTCGGCCAGCGGACGCGCCAGGGCCTCGAAGCGGTGGCCGTCGTCAAAGCGGCGCTGGCCTTCGGCGCTGACTTCGGCGGCAATGCCGGTCTTGAGTTCGTGCAGCAGCTGGTTGCGCGACTTGTACGGCGAGCAACCCATCATGGCAGCAGCATCGCTGGCGTTGAAGTGGCTGCGGCGGTGGGCCAGCCATTCGGCGGTGCCCTGGGTGAGTTTGAGGGTTTTCATTGCTTTTCTCCTGTGGTTGGTTTGACTGCCCAGCTGGCGATTTCGACCTTCTGGTCGGTCGTCAGCAGTTCCTTGGTTTCGACGGTGGCGATGAGCTCGTTGACGTCCTGAATGCCCTGCTCGATCGCGGCTTTCCAGCCGGCCTTGCGTTTGTCGAAGGCCTCGGGCGTGCAGGTGGGCAGCGTCTTTTGTTCCTGCTGCTGGCCGCCCTGGTCATCGGCACCGTCGTCGTCACTGTCCTGGCGGTCGGGGATGTGGACGAAGTTGCCGTCGATGATCACGTTGCCATTGCGGCCGGCCTCGGCGTGGTTCGACGCCGCGATGGCGTTGGACAGCTCGATGGATGCCGGCATGTACTTGAGCACCTGCAGCAGCGGCACCTTGCGCGCATACATTTCCCAGTCGCGGAAGCTGTAATGCCGCTCGCCGACCTTGTTGTATTTGTTGCGGTGGCGGGTGACCTTTGCGGCAGACCAGACCTCGATCACCGGCCACTCACTGCCATTTACGCGACCGATGGCGTACACGTAAATCAGCTTGCTCGGGTCGTTTTCCTCGCCCGGCTTGTGGCTGACAAACGGCCGATCGCCCAGGGCATAGTCGAAGTGGTCGCCCTCGAAGACGGCGCCGGTCCATGTCGTGCAACGGCCGGAGCGGTTTGCGATGTCCTGCAGGCCTTTCCACCCGGGCACGAACGTGCAGATGCTGATGCGCTTGCGCTTGTCGTAGTAGGGAATCAGGTAGCCCTGGCCGTTGACACCGGGCTCGAGGCCCAGCGTGGCGGCGGTCATGATGGATCCGGCGATGCTGATGGGATCGCAGTCCTGCAACGCCGGGTTGCTGCTGAACTGCGTGCATGCCAGCCGCGCCATTCGATCGGCGTGCATATGCTTGGGCAGCGCCAGGGACAGTTGCCCCTTGTACGTGTCCATGAATTTGCTGAACTTGACGACAGGGTTTACCTGCTTTTCTGCGAGTTGATTACTCATGTTGTCCTCAGTGGTTGATCAAAAAAAGTAGCGATAGAGACCGAAGGCGATGGCGCCCAGCGCGCCGCTGATCACCACGGGCGGAACCCATGCGGGTGTGGTGAACCAGTCGTAAGGCAGGTTTTCCGCTGGTGCTGTTGGCTGCGGGAGTTCGTGGCAATGCACGCGGCGCAGCGGGTAATTCATCACCCGGTCCAGCGTGGCGTTGTTGAAGCTGCAGTCCACATCGCAGTCGTTCGGGCACATGCGGTTGGGCTGGCCGTCGCAGGGGCGCTTGACCACGTTCAGGTTTGTGCGGGGCACCTCGCGGCGCGGCGGTGTCTCGCGGCATGCGATACAGCCGGGGGCAAGGGTGCAATTGTCAAATTCGTCGCAGCAAATCACAGCATCACCTGCGCTTTCGCAACACCAGGCCCGCGGCGCGGCCGGCAGACCAGGCTTCCGTCAGCAGTCCACAAGGCAACGCTTTCACCGTGGGCTTCACGGCACAGCGCCTGCGCAGCGGCTTCGCGCTTGGCGGTTCCGGCTTCGCTGTCCTGCAGGGCCTTGAGGTTGTCGGACTGAGACCATTCGCTTTCGTGGTCCTCGGGACCGTCAAGGCAGCCGCCCAGACCGCCCAGCACCAGGATGAAGAACAGAAGGGCAGCGTTATTTTTGAGGGCGTTCATGCTGGATCACCAACTTCAAGGGATTCATCGGAAAGGTCCTTGCCGAACTTCTGGGCAGCAGCCAGGGCGGCAGGGTTGAGGGCAGGGCGCGCGGCAGGTGCGCGCATGCCCCAGGCTTCGCGCAGCGCCGCGGTATCGCAGGCCATGGAATTGAGGTTCAGGGACTCGCTGCGGCCCATGCACAGCGGCAGGCCGTCGAAGTCCCATTCGATGAAGCCGGCGGAAATGGGGGTCGACTTCACGGCGCGCGCAAGGTAGACGTGCTGGCCGGTTGCGCTGGGGCAGGTGGCAAAGCCCGCATCGGTGCGGACGTATTTGAGTTGGGGGCGGTCGCTCATGCTGACACCCGATCAGTCACGCCATCCTGATACCCATGGCTCGGCACGCGCAGGCTGCCGCAGTAGCGCTCAGTGCCATCCCAATAGACGCGCCAGAACGGGCCAGCTGGTTCGTTTCGCTGGGCGCGGCCCAGTTCGAGGTAATAAACCGGCGCCTTGGGCATTTCCCACTCCGCACGATATGGCTCAAGGCGAACGCCGTAGCTGTGCTGTACGCGCGCAATGGGCACGTGGGCGCAGTGCCTGGCCATAATGCGCAGGAACAAGTCCTCGGTGATATAGAGGCCGCCACAGCCTCCGCGCTGATGCCACTGGCGATTCTTTTTCCAGCCATACGCCGGCTCAGAACAATCGCTCGTGCTGACCTCGACATAACCCGCTGGTGCGCCGCCATGCCACGGGCCGCGCAGCACCAGGGCGCTGCCATCCAGCATGGTCATCCAGATGTTGGCGCCGCCAAAGCCGCCCTGTTCAGTCGTGGCCGTGGCGAGTTGTGTTTCGACGCGCGCTTCGGCGCTGTAGTAGCCACGTTCGCGCAGCCAATTCAGATGCTTTTCGCCGTCGGCCTGGGCGGCTTCGAGCGTGCTGGCGTGCCGCCATTGGGTCCACGTCGCGCGAATGCTCAGGACGTGGTCAGCCCAGCCCTCCTCTGGCGTGACATTCCAGCCATACGTGCCGTGGTGGTCGGCAGGCTGCTTTGGTATCGAGCCAGCGTCTGCAAACCGGTAGGCCGCGCACTGTGAACGGGCGCCGTCGTGGTAGTAGACCCGCGCGCGGCCATCCGAGTGGCGCGTGATGTACATCTTGGCGCCTTCCTTCGCCCAGCGCTGTTCATCCCAGTTGTAGACATCGCCGGCGACCTTCAACTTCACGGTGGGCGCGTTGCTGGCACCGTTCATCCAGTCAACATGCGCGCCCTTCACCCAGTCGGGCAAAGGTTGGCGGCCGGTCGGCCGTGGCACGTCGCCCCATCCGGAAATGCCGGTTCCACCCAGCACGGCCATCTGCTCGTCGCTCAGCGACCAGTCCTGCGCGGCGCTCACAGGAACCGCCCTGGCCGAGCCTGCAGCTCGCGGTGTTCGAGGTCGTCCTGCTGCGCACGCGCTGCCCGTGCAGCTTCTGGGCTGACAAACGTGATGCCGCCATAGGTGCATTGGTTTGTCGGTGTGGTGGGCCGGGCTTGCTGCGCGGCCAGTGCTTGTGCCAGCACCGTGGCGGTGATTTGGGCGCTCACGACTTCGCCTCGTTGGTGAGCGCCAGCAGGCTATTCAGCTTGACCGTCAGGTTGGTGATCGCGTTTTCGGCATCCGCGCGGACCTTGGTGATTTCGGCTCTCAGGCTGGCTGCTTTGTTCTCGACCAGCTCTTTCTCGTCATCGAGCTCCACCGTGACCGTTGCGGTTCCCGCTTTGCAGTACCCACTGCTGCTGGTGATGTCGTAAGACGTGAAGGTGAGCGCCTTCAGCGCCATTGCCTCGTCCGGATTTTTCAGCTGGTCCGGGTCGCTGTATTCGGACAGCGACACGTACAACGTGCCGGTAATTTTGCGTTTTGCCACTTGCGTCTCCCACCCGGTTGATGAAAGAGAGCGATTCGGTGGAGCGGCTGGGCTGCGTTCGCTTGTGCTCATCGCCTCCTGCCGGTTCAGCGCCGGGGGAATCGCTCCCGCCATGCAGCCGCCCCTCCGAATCACTCTCCACTCACGCCATCCAGCTGCAAGGCACCGCCTCTAGAACCGCCGCGCCCCTCGGGTTGGCTGTGGCCAGGTATGCGGACTGGCCGGGTTCGTATCGCTTTTTGGAGTGATGATTTGGAGAATAGCGTTTGCTACCTTGACTGTCAATAGCAAATGCTACGGCGATAGCAAATATTTTTCAGAGGACGTAAAAAAACCCGCCGAAGCGGGTTTGTGGGGTGGGGCTCTCAACCCTTTTTCAGGGACCATCGCCAGCGGATGGCTCGGTCGACATAGCGCACGGCGGCCAGTGCCTCCTCGGGATTGTCCCAGTACCGGCCGGCCATGCCCAGCCTGGGGTCGCCGTCCTCGAACTGAGCGACGACCAGGAGGTCCCTCAGCTCTCGTACCCGGGTGTGTTCTTTCAGTTCATCTATCACCTGCTCAGCCGCGCTTCTTTGCAGGGGGAACTGCAGGATCTGCGCGTTCATCATCGGAGGGGTTACCATAAGAAAATGCCTTCGTCAGTGCGGGACCGAACACAATAGTTCTATCTGCACCTTGCATCTTGGCTGAATCCTTGATATTTTTTGTATCGGGTATTCCCAGCCTGTCAGATTTACCAGACCCCCATGTTTGTGGGAGGTTGTTGCGCTGAATCAGGTCGAGCAGCCACACCGACCACTGTCCTTCGGGGTTTCGCGCTAGGCCAGAGAGCACTGCAGCTGCTGTTTCGCGGTCTGGGCCTGGCATTGCGAGCAGGGCCTGGGTCAGGGCGGCGATCGCCTGGGCGGCCGTGACTGCTGCGTAGGTGGCTGGAGGCTCGGCGGCCAGTGTTCCTGACGACTGAGCGCTGAACCAGTTTTTGCCTGCTGGCAGCCCGTGGATTTGTTCGATCGTCTTCTCGCTGATCGGGCGATCACCACGCAACATCTGCCCGACAAAAGCACCATCCTTGTACCCCAGCGCGCGGCCAAGTTCGGCCTTGCTGCCGCCGAATTTCTGATCCACCAGAGCCTGCAGGCGCTCCTTCCGGTGGTCGATTACCGCTTGTCTGTTCATGGAATAACCGTAGCACGCGCTAGGAAAGCATTTGCTACTTGACGGACGGTAGCAAATGCTATCCAATACCGATTTATGAACCTCCACGACTACCTCAATTCGCCTGATGCCATGGCAATTACAGCCCTAGCGGCTGCCATCGGCATCAAGAACGTGGCCCAGCTGCGCCAGTGGCAACACGGATATGCCGGACGAATCCCAGGCCCTGAAAACTGCGTGGCCATGGAGCAGGTGACCAACGGCGCCATCAGGCGCTGGGATCTTCGCCCGAGCGACTGGCATCTGATCTGGCCCGAACTGATCGGTGTTGAAGGCGCGCCTGCAGTCCCTGCACCCCAGGAGGCATGAGCTATGGCCGGCAATCGTGGCAGACCAAAAGCCGTACTGGCTCGGTACGACGCTGGCGGACGGGCTCCGGCTCTGTATCTCATCGAGGTTGGCGACCTGGTCAAGGTGGGCCGCTCGAGCATGCCGCACTGCCGCTTGCGCGAGCTGCACACGAAATCCGTGACGCGCGGGCTCGCTGTCGGGCGATTCTTGACTTTTCCCATGGCCGATACGGACCTCAGCGGGCGCGAATCCGCCTGTATCAGGGCGCTGGCAGCCGTCGCAACGAGCCGCCCGTCCATTCGTTCCGAATATTTCCGCGGCGTCCCTTTTGAACACGCGGTCGCCGTGGTTCGGGATGTTCTGCGTACCCCATCGAAGGCCTGACCCATGCACCAGATCACCCCCATCACCGCCCTGACCCGCTCCGAACTGCGCGACATGGCCCAGGGCTGCGCAGACCGCGGCGAGCCATTGCACGAGTGCAACCCCTGCGAGCCGGGCACGACTGCGCACCTGAACTTCGAGCACGACTACCTCGAACGCCGGCTCTCTTACGAAACCGCCGACGCTTGATTTCATCCAGTGGGGCAGGGCGTCTGCGACCTGCACCCACGGCGAGTTTTTCGCAGGCACTGATTTCAGCAATAACACCGGGACGACAAAAACATGATCAATCCAGACGACAGCAACGACGACTCGCTGGCTTTCTCTCGAGCCTCTGTGAACGGCCCTTTTGGCAACCTTGAGCATCGAATCTCGACCGATGTGGACGGGGAAACATTCCTCATGTTCACCAAGGCGGTCAGGGAAGCGGGGACCGACCGCGCCGGCGCTGTGCGCGACTGGGTTTACATGATTGCTCGGGGTCAAACCTACACGGACTTTATGCGTCATGCCGAGAAGGTTAATCGGGACAAACTGTTCGGTACAGCACCGATGCAGGTCCTAAATAGGACCGAAAAATGAGCAGCGTGCTGAGCGCATTCAACTGGCGCGGCCAGCCCAGCACCGTCGGCAAAAGCCTGATCAAGGCCACCGGCACGGCACCGCCTGCCAAGAACCACCCCATGCGCAAGGCCAAGCCGAAGCTAAGCCAGGACAACGCCTTCACCGGCGCCGGCTGCCAGATCAAGCCTGAGCGCCAGCCTCCTGCGGTCTACAAAACCCCGGGCCTTGTCACGCCATCGAACAACGGATTCAGCATTCCATCGCGGCTGCAGGCCCAGGCGGATACGGATCGGCGCCGGGGCATTGTCAAGGGTGGCATCTGATGTTCACCCTGCACCAGGGCGACTGCATCGAGGTGATGCGCGCCATGCCAGACAACAGCGTCGACAGTTTCGTCACGGATCCTCCGTACCACCTAACGAACAACGGTGGCGGGCCCAGCGGAAAGGGCAAAGACAACGCCTACAGCCGATCGCGTGCTGGCGCAACCACAGGCGGCTTCATGGGCATGGCCTGGGACGGCGGGGACATCGCCCAGAATCCGGCCGTCTGGATCGAGGCGCTGCGGATCCTCAAGCCCGGCGGGTACCTGCTGGCATTCAGCGGCAGCCGGACCTACCACCGCATGGCGGTAGCTATCGAGGACGCGGGCTTCGAGATCCGCGACCAGATCATGTGGATTTACGGCAGCGGATTTAAATCCGCTGCCGTAAATCCACATGATCTGGTCGCGGATCTCGAAGCCCGCGTCCTCGATAG
>Ga0181338_1000015_pt1 | contig 61958 bp, 95 predicted proteins | sample Sp13VDMM110SD_FD_122168 | JGI IMG/M metagenome (GOLD analysis project Ga0181338, IMG submission 122168) | Freshwater viral communities from Lake Michigan, USA - Sp13.VD.MM110.S.D | ecosystem: Environmental > Aquatic > Freshwater > Lake | place: USA: Michigan | collected 2013-04-23
CACAGGCACTGATTCGGTTTAGAAAAGGCGGGTTTATTCGTTTAGATACGGATGAACGCGATGAAGTACAAAGCTTTCGCCGCAAGAACGCATACTATTAAGGTTACAACATGAGCATTGAACAATCTCTTAATCCTCCCCCTTTGGGGCTTGATAGTCTTATGCAGGAGGATGGCCCGGATTTAGAAATTGAAATTGAGAATCCAGATGGTGTGCGCCTAGATATGAATGGCGTAGAAATTGTTATTGAGAACGAGCCAGAGGATGTTGAATTTGGCGATAACTTGGCCGAAGAGCTTCATAAGTCAGAACTATCAATTATTGCCAATGACATATTGGAAATGGTTGATGCGGATATTAATAGTCGCAAAGACTGGGTAGAGATGTATGTCAAGGGCTTGGAAGTCCTTGGTATGAAGTATGAAGAGCGTACTGAGCCGTGGCTTGGCGCTTGTGGTGTTTTCTCTACCGTACTAACTGAAGCCGCCGTTCGATTTCAGAGTGAAACCATTCTTGAAACATTCCCGGCGCAAGGCCCGGTCAAGACGGAAATCATTGGCGCTATAGATAAGATGAAGGAAGAGGCGGCTGAGCGGGTTCGTGAAGACATGAACTATCAGTTGACCGAAGAAATGCCAGAGTACAGGCCAGAGCATGAAAAGATGCTTTATTCACTTGGCTTGGCTGGATCTGCGTTTAAGAAGGTGTACTACGACCCTTCAATGAAACGTCAAGCGGCGATGTTTATTCCCGCTGAAGACATGATTATCCCGTATGGCGCATCTAGCTTGATTAGTTCTGAGCGCGTAACGCACATCATGCGTAAAACGAAGAACGACATCCGTAAATTGCAGGTGTCAGGCTTCTATCGGGATGTAGATTTGGGTGAACCAGTAATGATTCACACCGACATTGAGAAAAAGAAAGCTGAAGATGCTGGTTTTAGTCTGACAGACGATGACCGATACCAAATTCTTGAGGTTCAGATTGACTATGACCTTCCCGGCTTTGAAGATGATGACGGAATTGCCCTGCCATACGTCATTACTATTGACCGAAACACTCAAGAAGTGCTGGCAATCCGCCGTAACTATGATGAAGACGACGAAACACGGGCAAAACGTGAGCATTTTGTCCAATATACATACATTCCCGGCTTTGGAGCTTATGGCCTTGGCTTAATTGCACTGATTGGTGGCTATGCACGGGCTGGTACGTCACTAATTCGCCAGTTGATTGACGCTGGAACGTTGTCTAACCTACCGGGTGGCCTTAAATCACGCGGTTTGCGTATCAAAGGTGACGATACACCGATTGCACCGGGCGAATTCCGCGATGTAGACGTTCCATCAGGTACGGTACGCGACAACATTATGGCTTTGCCATATAAAGAGCCGAGTGCTGTTTTGGCGGCACTGCTAGATAAGATTACCGACGAAGGCAGACGCTTGGGTTCTATTGCTGACATGAATGTTAGCGACATGAGCGCCAATTCCCCGGTTGGAACTACGCTGGCAATCCTTGAGCGACAGCTTAAAAATATGTCGGCAGTGCAGGCGCGAGTTCACTTCTCAATGAAACAGGAATTTAAGCTGCTCAAAGGAATTATTCGAGACTACACGCCAAAAGAATACGAATACAACCCACAAGGTAACAACCGTAAAGCCAAACAAAGCGACTACGACATTGTTGAAGTGATTCCAGTTAGCGATCCGAATAGCTCCACGATGGCGCAACGGATTATGCAGTACCAAGCAATCATTCAGTTGTCGCAGCAAGCACCGCAGATATATGATTTGCCTCAGTTGCACCGCCAGATGATTGAAGTGCTGGGCGTGAAGAATGCAGACAAACTGGTTCCAGTTGAAGATGATTTAACTCCACGAGATCCAGTTAGCGAGAACATGGCGTTCCTTACTGGCAAGCCTACTAAAGCGTTTATCTATCAAGACCACGATGCACACATTGCAGTGCATACGGCTTTGATGCAAGACCCTACTATGGCTGCACAAATGGGACAAAACCCACAAGCGCAAAAAATGATGGCCTCTATTCAGGCGCACATAGCAGAGCATTTGGCCTTTGCATATCGCAAGAAAGTTGAAGAGCAGTTGGGCGTACCAATGCCAGCGCCTAACTCCAAACTGCCTGAAGAGGTTGAAGTTCAACTGTCCCGTGTTGTGGCTCAAGCTGCTCAACAAGTTTTGGCACAAAGCAAAGGCCAAGCTCAACAACAGGAAGCCCAGCAGCAAGCGCAAGACCCGTTGGTTCAAATGCAACAACAAGAGTTGCAGATTAAACAAACAGAAGCTCAAGCCAAGATTGCAAAAACCCAAGGCGAATTAGAAATTAAGAAGCAGGAATTGCAGTTAAAGATGCAGCAAGGCAACCAAGCCAAGCCTGATAATTCACAAGCACTTGTGCAAAAGCAACAGGCTGAAATGCAAATGATGCTGCAACGTCATCAGCAGGAAATGGCTCAAAATGCACAAGCATTCCAGCAGCGCATGGATATTGAAAAACAGTCAGCAGAGCAGCGCAATCAAATTGCTTTGATGCAGGCTCAAAACATAAAAGGAAATGAATAATGGAATCCAAAGTATTTGATATTGCTATCGGCAAACTTGACGAACATATCAAAAATTTGGTTGAGGTCTTGAGTGGTGGTGGAGCTAAATCCTACGACCACTATAAAGAACTGTGCGGGAAAATCCAAGGTTTCCAGACCGCGCAGTATGAACTTGGCGACCTTGTGCGTAGACTAAAGGAAAACGATGACTAAATTTGATCTTGGTGCGATTGATCTTTCTGGTGTGCTAAATACCTCTCAGGAAGAGAAAGCCAAGCAAGTACCTGACCCAGTGACCTATCACATTCTTTGCGTGCTTCCGGATGCGGAAAAAGAGTATGAAGGTGGTTTGCTCAAAGCAAGCCAAACCATACAGTTTGAGGAATTACTTTCCCCTGTACTGTTTGTGGCAAAAATTGGCCCTGATGCCTTTAAAGATGAAAAGCGATTTCCATCTGGCCCGTCCTGCAAAGAAGGCGATTTTGTTTTAGTTAGACCCAATACTGGTACGCGAATGAAAATTCACGGACAGGAAATGCGTCTGATTAACGACGATAGCATTCAAGCAGTAGTTCAAGATCCTCGTGGCCTTCAACGGGTTTAAAGGAATACATCATGGCTGAATTTGAAAAAACAGAATTTGAGTTTCCTGACGAAAAGGAAGAGAAGGCTACAAAAGTAGCTGGTCGCGCCTCGGAGCAGGAAGAAGAGCCAGAAATTGAAGTGGTTGATGACACGCCAGAACGTGATCGCAACCGCACCAAAATGGCTGAGCCGCCCAAAGAGTTTGCTGACGAAGAGTTGAATAAGTACGACGAGAGCGTACAGAAACGAATCAAGCATTTTACTAAGGGTTATCACGAAGAGCGCCGTGCAAAAGAGGCAGTTCAACGTGAGAAGGATGAAGCTATTCGCTTTGCCCAAACGATGGTTGAAGAGAATAAGCGCCTAAAAGGTTCGGTTAATCAAGGCCAAACAGCTTTGATTGAACAAGCCAAAAAGGTAGTTGCTAGTGAGCTTGAAAAAGCAAAGCAGCAATATAAAGATGCTTATGAAGCGGGTGATTCAAATGCCTTGGTAGACGCTCAGGAAAATCTAACTAGCGTTAAAATGAAGGCAGAGCGGGTTAATAACTTTAAACCTCCTGCTGTACAAGAAGACGAAACTGATGTACAAACGCTACAACAGAAGTTTAAAGAACCGCCAATTGATGATAAATTAGCGGCATGGCAGGAAAAGAATCCTTGGTTTGGTAAGAATAAACGGATGTCTGCTTACGCCCTTGGGCTGCATGAAGATTTGACTGAAGAAGGTATTACCACTGGAAGCGACGAATACTATAAACGTATTGACGCTGACATGAAAGAAAGATTTTCGGAGCAGTTTGGAGCCGAAGAGAAAGTTGATGCGAAATCTCAACGAACTAAATCCAACGTTGTTGCACCTGCAACCCGTAGCACAGCGCCTCGAAAGATCGTGCTTACGCAGACACAGGTGAATCTCGCCAAACGGCTTGGTGTTCCATTGGAACTCTACGCTCGTAAGGTTGCTGAAGAAATGAGGAAATGAAAATGGCTGGAACACCCCGTATTACTCGTGAACTTGATACCCGCGAACTGATGGAGCGCCCTAAACAGTGGATGCCCCCTCAACTTCTGCCCGATCCGAATCCGGAACCGGGTTATGCTTTTCGCTGGATTCGTGTAAGCACGCTTAATAAGTCTGACCCGACTAACATTTCATCGAAACTTCGTGAAGGCTGGGAACCTGTAAAGGCGATAGATCATCCTGAAATCCGTCTATTTGGAAAAGGCAATGCCGACTTTCCAGATTGTGTGGAAGTAGGTGGCCTGTTGCTTTGTAAAACCCCAGTTGAGTTTACTGTGCAGCGTGACGCATATTATCGCCAACAAGCAGATGTGCAGATGCAATCAGTAGATAGCAACTATATGCGCGAAAGCGATCCACGGATGCCGCTGTTTAAGGACAAACGCTCTGAGGTGACTTTCGGAAAAGGTCTTTAATTTTTAGGAGTCAAATATGGCATACCCTACGGTCAGCGCCCCATATGGGCTGAAGCCAATCAATTTGATTGGTGGTCAAGTGTTTGCGGGTTCAACCCGACTAATGGAAATTGCAAGCGGTTATAACGCTAACATTTTCTACGGCGATTTCGTCAAGCGCGTTATTGGTGGAACTATCGAAAAAGATACTGGCACAACGGCTAATACCCCTTGTGGCGTGTTTCTTGGCGTTAGTTTTACCAGCGCATCTACTGGTCAAATCCAGCAACAGCAGTTTTATCCAGCTAGTCAAGCAATCAAGTCGGGGACTAAAATCTTCGCCGTGGTCGCTGATGATCCAGATACGCTGTTCCAAGTTGCTGTTTGCTCGTCCGGTGTTGTGATGGCTACTGTGACTCAAAACGCTATTGGTACGAATATGTCGATTCTGGCAACGGCTGGTTCTACGACTACTGGTAACTCTAGTTACTCAGTGTTGAGCACCTCGCCTGCTGTAACGGCTACTTTCCCAGTTCGCGTTATCGACGTTGTTCCAGCAACCGCTCCATCTGCTACTACGTACAGTGAAGTGATTGTGAAGATCAATTTTGGTATCCATCAGTACAACAACGCCACTGGCTTGGCATACGCATAAGGAGCTAAATCATGGCTATTTCACGCGCACAACTACTTAAAGAACTGCTTCCCGGCCTGAACGCTTTGTTTGGTCTGGAGTATGCAAAATACGGCGAAGAGCATAAAGAAATCTACGAAACCGAATCTTCGGAGCGTAGTTTTGAAGAAGAAACCAAACTCTCTGGTTTCTCCGCTGCTCCAGTGAAGAACGAGGGTTCTGCCATTGCTTATGACAATGCACAGGAAGCTTGGACTGCACGTTACAACCACGAAACTATCGCAATGGGTTTTGCCATTACGGAAGAGGCTGTGGAAGACAACTTGTATGATTCACTGTCGTCACGTTATACCAAGGCTCTGGCCCGTGGTATGGCATACACCAAGCAAGTTAAAGCTGCTTCGATCTTGAACAACGCTTTTACCGCTGGTTATACCTACGGCGACGGTCAAGTTCTCTGCTCTACGGCTCACCCACTGGTTTCTGGTGGCGTTAACAGCAACCGCCCTTCTACTGGCGCTGACTTGAACGAAACTTCGTTGGAAAACGCAGTTATTCAAATCGCCGCTTGGACGGACGAGCGTGGTCTGCTGATTGCTGCAAAACCAAAGAAGCTGGTTGTTCCTCCTTCGCTGATGTTCGTCGCCACTCGCTTGCTCGAAACGGAACTCCGTGTCGGCACGACTGATAACGACATCAACGCATTGAAGAACAATGGTTCGATTCCAGAAGGTTACTGCGTTAACCACTTCTTGACCGATACCAACGGCTGGTTCTTGTTGACTGACGTTCCAAACGGTCTGAAGCATTTCATCCGTACTCCGCTGCAAAACAGCATGGATGGAGACTTCGACACCGGGAACGTTCGTTATAAAGCACGTGAACGGTACTCGTTTGGTGTCTCAGATCCTTTGGGCATATTCGGCTCGCCGGGGTCTAGTTAAGTCGCAGACCGCATCTAGCCTCGCTAGTTTGCTATAAAAAGGGGAGCGTCGGCTCCCTTTTTTACGTCTAAAAATAAGTTTACTACAACTGTTGCGCGGAAAAATAAGGTGTGATATATTACCTGTAACTAAGTCACAGGAGCATATATGGATACCGCCACACTACCTAAGACCCGCAGCAACGCCATCGCGGTGGGGGCTAAGTTCTACTTTACTGGTGAACCTTGCAAACACGGGCACATAGCGCCACGCAAGACCAAAGGCGTATGTATTGAATGTATGAAGGCTGAGTGGGTAGACGCGGCAACTAAACGCGGCGACTATTTTGCAGCGTACAACAGGCGCAAGTCTGTCAAAGAGGCAAAGCACGACTGGTACTTAGAAAACCGAGAGCAAGTTATGGCTGCTGCAAAAACTTGCCCTATTGAAAAAAAACGTGAGTATCAAGCCAAGTGGAAAGCCAACAATAAAACATGGGTTCGAGCAGACACTAAAGCTCGGCGACGCAAGCATCGGGAGGCCACTCCACCTTGGCTAACACCCAAGCAAAAATCGGAAATACGGCAGCTTTACCAAATTGCCATAACCATGACCCAAACAACCGGGGAACAGTATGTTGTAGACCACATTGTCCCACTGCGTTCGGATATTGTATGTGGCTTGCATGTAGCTTGGAATTTACGTGTAATTACCCGTGCAGAGAATTTACAAAAGTCAAATAAACACCTTGCACCCTAACTTGCAACATGGTATAAATACGTCAATCCGGGCTTTCCGGTGCATCAAACTGTCCCGGCAGACAACATACTGATTGATGCACTTCACTTGTATGTAAGGAAATCATCATGGGATTCGCAACTCACCTCGGCCCTTGGCTGCTTGGAACTGTTAAAAACACCACTGGTACTACTGCTGGTACAGTTCAAAATACAGGCGCTTCTATCGTAGCCCAAACTTTTGATTTGACCGCTGCACAAGTTATTGCTATTGCAGCTACTCCAACTACTATCGGCTTTATTCCCGCTGGTGCTGCAATTACTTCTGTACAGTTTTTGACTACTACCTTGTTCGCTTCGGCTACAACTTTGAAAGCTAGTATTGCTGGTGTTGATGTAAATACCGCATCTACCATCACTACTGCAAATACAGTCGTAGTAACCAACAGCGCTACCTTTACTCCAGTTGCAGCCAATGTTGGCTCTACGGATGCTGCAATTCTTCTCACGGCTACTGGTGCTTCGGCTACTGGTGCAGTGACTGTTGTTATTGCTTACATTGTGCGCGATAGCAGCGGCGCAATGACTCCATCTCCACAGCAAGCTTAATTAATCTAGGGGGCTTCGGCCCCTATTTTCAAGGAGATTAATTATGCGTCAGCAAATAGCAACCAAGACGGGTACTGGCTCTAGTAACGTACTGCCAATGGATTTGTACATCAGCCCCTTCAATGTGGGCTTTGGTGTGGTAGCTACAGGCACAGTAACGTACACCGTACAACACACTTTTGACGACCCGCAGACCGTGGCTTCGCCTGTGTGGTTCTCACATCCAACGATTGCAGCCAAGTCTGACAATCAAGATGGAAACTACGCTTTCCCAGTTGCAGCGATTAAGGTTTTGGTCACTGCTGGTGCTGGTACGGCCACCATGACATTGATTCAGACCGGAGTCGCCTAATGCCTTACGTTGGCTACACAGGCGTTGCAAATCAAGCTCAGACTAGCGATGGGTTTGCTTTGGACGTTAGTGCAGCCAATGTTATTGGGGGTGTCCCCGGGAATGATGTAGGTGATGATGGTGTTGTAGATAGGTACGGTATTGCCACGATAGCTACGTTTTATATTGCTGACGAAGGCGCACCGGGTTATGTCTTACAAGAGTCAGGTGACAAAATTGTATTGGAGTCTTCATAATGGCTGACCAAAAAATATCAGCAATGCCTTCAGCGACTGTTCCACTTTCGGGGGCAGAACTTGTTCCTATGGTGCAAGGCGGGACTAACGTCCAATCAACAATGGCAAATTTTGGGTATTATGCTCGTACCCAATATTTCAACCACGGCGGTTGGCAAGATACAACGACTCAAACTGGAAGTATTACTGCTGGGACACCATTTACATTTAATACCACAGACGTATTAGATGGCGTAACGTTAGTTTCCGGATCACAGCTTACGGTTCCGCTTAATGGGGTGTACAACATCCAGTGGAGCGGCCAGTTTCAAAATCCAGAAAATACTATTGAAGAAGTTACGGTATGGGTGCGTATTAATGGTGTTGATGTTCCTAGTTCGGCTGGCGTTATCGCTTTGCCAGCACGTAAAAATCCATCAGTTTTAGGTAGAGTGATTATTGGTTGGAATTACTTTTTGCCCCTAACTGCCGGTCAGTACGTGCAGATCGTATGGTTGCCAAGCACTGCAACAGTTACTGCAATAACCATTCCAGCCAGCGCAGTAGCCCCAATTCACCCCGCCGCAGCATCTATTATTGTGACGGTCAACCAAGTAGGGTAATCATGGCTACCAAGAAAACTCCCTCACTTGCCGTTGGTCGTGGCGAAAAACTTCCTGCCTCAAAAGGGGCTGGGTTGACTGCCAAAGGCCGTGCAAAGTACAACGCTGCTACTGGCAGCAACCTCAAAGCCCCGCAACCTCAAGGCGGTAAGCGCAAGGATTCGTTCTGCGCCCGTATGAGCGGTATGCCGGGGCCGATGAAAGATGAGAAGGGTAAGCCGACCCGTAAGGCCGCATCACTAGCAAGATGGAAATGCTGACATGGAAATGATGTTGTGGAATGTAGTCCTCAGTACGATTGTTGCAATTATGGGGTTTTTACTTAAATCTAAATTTGAAGAGCTAGATAGGCTTGGCATTTTGCTAAACCGTACCCGTGAAGAAGTTGCGCGTGACCATATAACTCGTTCAGAGTTCCGTGCAGACATGCAGCAGTTGATGGATAGGTTTGACAGACTTGAGCGTAAGATTGACAGTTTAGGATCGCACAATGCCAAGCACTTCGATTAAACAAAGAAATTTCATGGCTGCGATTGCCCACTCGCCATCGTTTGCCAAGAAAGTAGGAGTCCCGCAGTCCGTGGGAAAAGATTTTAACGAGGCCGACAAAGGCCGTAAATTTTCAAAAGGCGGTGACACTATGGCTTCTAAAATGAACCCCGGATTTATGGCGATGATGGCTAAGAAAAAAGGCGCTGACAAAATGGCTGCTTTTGAAAAGTCTGGCAAAGATGTTGAGAAAAAGGGCGTTAAAGAAGGCTCTAAAGCTGACATGGCAATGGACAAAAAACAGATGGCTATGAAAAAGGGTGGCATGACCAAAATGGCTAAAGGTGGCGGTATTGAGTCCAAGGGTAAAACCAAGGGTACGATGATTGCCATGAAGAAAGGCGGGAAGTGCTAATGGCTAAAAATCCTGAATCCATGAAAATGGACAAAATGCAAGACAAGGCAATGATTAAAAAAGCCTTCAAACAGCATGATGCTCAAGAGCATAAAGGCAGCAAAGGTACGTCTTTGAAGCTGGCTAAAGGCGGAAAAGCTCGTAGGTTTGCTGAAGGCGGTATGACGGATGCAGATCAAGAAGCCGCTGATAAAGCCGCTGGCCTTGCAGCATCAAACAAAGAACCGTCTGCTGGATTCCTTGCACGCTTGAGGGCTGGCAATATTGATGAACCCGGTTCTGAAGCTTATGAGAAATACGGTGCTGGTCGTGGCAAAGCACTGCGTATGGCTTCTGCTCCTGTAGCACCTTCAGCATCGGCAAAGATGGAAAAAGGTTCTGATGAGGTATCGCTGCCAACGATGGGTGAAGATGAGCGTCCAGCAGCAAAAGGTATGGGTGCTGCAACCGTGCCTGCTCCTGCTAGAGCATCTGCACCAGCTAGGCCTGTTGCAAAACCAACACCAGAAGCATCTACTCCTGCAACACCATACCCAGCAGCGCTTGCGCCAAAGTCGTCAGCAATTGATGAGCTTAAAGCGTATGAAGACGCTAAAAAAGTTGAAAAAGATGCTGCAAAAGCTGCTGCTGCAAAGAAAGCATTTACGCCTCCTTCCGCAGAAGCTATTGACAAAGGCATGGAAGCCGCAGCAAATATGCTTGGTGGCGGGGCTAGTCTGAAGGCCATTCAAGCATTAGCCAAAAAACTTGCTTCAAGCGGTGATAAGGCTGTTACGCTGTCAAAGATTCCACGAGCAACCATGAGGGGTTCAGATACACCTCGGCTTGGGAATACTCCAACTCAGTCAACTGCCCCTTATCTCAAAGAAATTGGCAATAGCCCCAAGCAAATTGGCAATAGCCAGCCCCAAATTGGTATGAAAAAAGGTGGCATGGCTAAAGGCGGTTATACAAATCAGTCATCACCAGCATCTAAGCGCGGTGATGGTATCGCCACTAAAGGCAAAACTCGTGGAAAGATGGTGTAAATATGCCCAACGAAAACGCTCAAGCCATTAAAGACGCAGATATGCGTGCTGCTAAAGCTCGTAAAGACGCTCAAACTGGTGGCACTGATGCACCTATGCCTGACGATATAAAGCAGGAAATTGCTGACCGTAAGGCTCGTGAAGCTGCTACTAATGCGCCAACCACCAAGACTCAAATGGGTAAACCGTTTAAGTCCGGCGGCTCAGTGTCTTCAGCATCAAAGCGTGCTGATGGCTGTGCCACTAAAGGTAAGACTCGCGGAATGATGGTGTAACCATGTTAGCAAGTCGAGGTATGGGTGCAATGCTCCCAAGCAAAATGCCAAAGGGTAAAAAGTTAGCTAGGCGCGATGACACTGACTTTACGCAATATGCTAAAGGTGGTGAAGTCTGGGATAAGGCAAGGCCAAAAGACCTTGGCAAACCAAAGAAGTTAAGTTCTGCAAAAAAAGCTAGTGCAAAAAAGATGGCTAAAGCAGCAGGACGACCTTATCCAAATTTAGTCGATAACTTACGTGCGGCTGCAAAGAAATGAAAAAGTGCCCAGTTTGCTCAACTGAAAAAGAGGAAAATCAGTATTGGAAAGGCCAATATTTGTGTATTTCTTGCCAAAAAGAAAAGCAAAAAAATCACTGGGTTAGCCGTACTCCAAAGAAAAGACTTGAGCAGCACTTGAAGTATAAGTATGGTGTGTCTCATGCTGAATTTATGGAAAAATGGGAAAACCAAAAAGGATGTTGCTCAATTTGTGATGACAATCTTCCTGACTTAATGACTTATGAAAATAGAAAACGTGGTTATGCTATTGACCATAACCATGAGACTGGGAAGTTTCGAGGCATTCTTTGCTTGAACTGCAACTCTTTGCTGGGCATGGCTAAAGATTCTTCTGGGATTTTAAAAAAGGCCATCCAATATCTTGAAGAGCAAGGTTCGTATGGCGTTTATTTAGTTGATAACATGAGAGCTGCACAAAAATGACCACGACTGGTTCCTCGCTATTTAATTTAGAGTTCACTGAAATAGCAGAGGAAGCATGGGAGCGTGCGGGTCGTGAGATGCGCTCTGGTTATGACTTGCGTACTGCTCGTCGATCAATGAATTTGATGACGATTGAATGGCAGAATCGCGGCATTAATATGTGGACAATGGATCAAGGCGTTATTACATTGACCCCCGGCCTGAGTACATATGCGCTACCTACTGACACGATTGATTTACTTGAACACGTAGTACGCACAGGCCAAAACGTAGCATCAACGCAGGCTGACTTAACCATTTCTCGTATTAGTGTTTCCACCTATGCGACCATTCCAAACAAACTGCAACAGGCTCGTCCTATTCAGGTTTGGATTCAGCGCATGTCTGGAGAAACAAACCCAACAACATCTACGCTTGTTGGCGCAATTAACTCCACTGCAACGACTATTACTCTAAGTTCAGTAACTGGTTTAGCAGGATCTGGTTTTATCAAACTTGACTCGGAGGTAATTTATTATGGATACCTTTCTGGGAATGTGTTGGGGGGAGTTTTCAGAGGGCAAAACAACACCACAGCCACAAGTCACATTAACGCAACGGCGGTCTATGTGCCACAACTGCCAGCCATCACAGTCTGGCCCACACCAGATAACAGTACAACCTACCAATTCGTGTATTGGAGACTCCGCAGAGTGCAAGATGCAGGAGCTGGTGTGGAAACGGCTGATATGAATTTCCGCTTCCTGCCCTGCGTAGTGGCGGGATTGGCGTATTACATTGCCGTAAAAGTGCCAGAACTGATGTCGCGCATTGATATGCTCAAGGCAATGTATGACGAGCAGTTTAATTTGGCGGCTGGCGAAGATCGTGAAAAAGCAGCAGTGAGATTCGTCCCACGCCAAATGTACATTGGTAGCTCATAATGGGTAATCGGTTTGCATCTGGTAAAAGGGCGATTGCAGAATGTGATCGATGCGGAGGCCAATTTAAACTTAAAAAGCTTAAAACAGAAATTATTAAGCAGCGCAAGTATGAATTGTTGGTTTGCCCTGAATGCTGGGATCCAGACCAACCGCAGTTAATGCTAGGCACGTTTCCAGTTGACGACCCGCAGGCTTTAAGAAATCCACGCAGGGATACCACCTACTACACTTCAGGTGTAACGGTTACCGGATCGCTTAGTGGTGGTTCTAGGCAGTTTCAGTGGGCATGGAATCCAGTAGGCGGGGCTAGTGATTTTGATGCTGCTTTAACGCCAAACTATTTGACATCAATTAGTTCTATTGGCACAGTTACAGTTTTAACAACGTAAGGAAATAATCATGGCTTTTACAAAATCAGCAGACGGCATTGCCAAAAAAGGCAGAACAGATGTTCATAACTTTGGTGATAATGGCTCTACCGATAAAAAAATGGATGGCGGCAAGGGCAAAGGCAAAGGCAAAACCAATGCCGATATGAAGAAAATGGGTCGTAATTTGTCTAAAATTGCAGCACAGAATAGAGGTTAATCATGGCTACATATAGCAAAAAAGTAATGGGTAAAGAGGTTGGTAGCGCCAATGTCTATGCCGTGCCACACACAATGACTGGCAAAGCAGCTCCTATGGAAGTCAATCCCGGAAAACTTCCAAACCGTAGCAAACTTGAAACCTATGATGTTAGCTTGGGCGCTATCAGCAAGTCGGCTGGCAATGAGCCTACTAAAACCAGCGGCATTAAAGTTCGTGGTACGGGTGCTGCAACCAAAGGCTTGATGGCTCGTGGGCCAATGGCATAAGCTATGAATTACTCAGAGTTAAAAGTCAACATTTCAAACATCTGTGAGAACAATTTCACGGATGATGAATATGCTTTGTTTACGAGGCAGGCAGAACAGCGTATATACAACACTGTTCAAATTGCCAATTTGCGTAAAAATGTGACTGGCACTTTAACTCTCGGCAATAAATATCTTTCTGCTCCAGATGATTTTTTGTCAACATACTCTATTGCCATAGTATTGCCATCAGGCGAATACAAGTTCTTACTGAACAAAGATGTTAACTTTATACGTGAAGCCTATCCCACTCCTTCTAGCACTGGTTCACCAAAACACTATGCTTTGTTTGGCCCTCAGTCTTCCAACGTAAACGAATTAAGCATCATAGTCGGGCCTACGCCTGACGTTTCATATTCAGTTGAATTGCATTATTACTACTATCCTGAATCCATAGTTACCGCTGGAACAACTTGGCTTGGCGACAACTTTGATTCGGCATTGTTAAATGCAGCGCTGGTTGAAGCCATTCGCTATATGAAGGGCGAGGCTGATATGGTTAAGTTGTACCAAGATATGTACATACAATCAATTGCGCTTCTCAAGAACTTGGGTGATGGCAAACAAAGGGCAGATGCTTATCGTGATGGTCAAGTTCGCTTGCAGGTATCTTAATGTCTATCCAGCAAACACTTACCACCAGCTTTAAGCAACAGATTTTGCAAGCCCAGCAAAATCTTTCTACGGACACGTTAAAGTTGGCTTTGTATACGGCAGCAGTTACGCTTGGCCCCAATACAACAATCTACGATACTAACAATGAAGTTGTTGGCACAGGCTACGCAGCAGGCGGAAACGTTTTAACGGGCGTGACAATCAGTACATCAGAAAGTGGTGTGGTCTATATAAATTTTGCAGATTCTGTATGGAATCCAGCATCATTTACCTCTAGATGTGCTTTGATTTACAACGCAAGCCAAGCCAATAAATCTATTGCTGTATTAGATTTTGGGGCTGATAAAACCTGCCAAGCTTCATTTACAGTGCAGATGCCACCAAATACCGCCAATGCTGCGCTAATACGCTTTAATTAAGGAAATATCATGGCAATCACGCAAGCAATGTGCAGTTCGTTCAAGCAGCAGCTTCTTAAAGGGGAGCATGACTTTGATGTGGACACGTTTAAAATTGCACTATATACATCATTGGCTACGCTGAGTGACGCAACAACCGCCTACACAGCACCAGCAAATCCTGCGGCTAACCCGACTAGCACAAACGAAGTTACTGAAACTGGCACTAATTACACTGCTGGCGGTAACACTTTAACCGGGGTGACGGTTAGCTTGACTGGGACAACTGCGTTCGTAGATTTTTCAGACACCACATGGACATTAGCCACTATCACGGCTCGTGGTGCTTTAATTTACAACAGTTCACAATCAAATAAAGCAGTAGCAGTTTTAGATTTTGGTTCGGACAAAACAAGCACCTCTGGCAGTTTTACAATCCAGATGCCTGCAAACGACGCGACCAATGCAATAATTCGCATCGCTTAATGGTACACAGGTGGCAAATGCAATAGTAGCCTTTGAAGGATGGAACGCTTCCGGTGTAGGCTGGGGCGATCAAGGCTGGGGTGTTGGTCACGCAAATGTTACCGGGACAACCCAGCTTGGTACGGTATTTGTCCAAGGAGTAACAACTGCATTTGCCATAGGGGTACAAACTACCGGAAGTATTGGCGATGTAGATGTTATCGGTGATGCCAACATAGCAGTTTCTGGAAATCAAGGAACAACAGCGCTTGGCACTGTAACAGTCGAACTTATAACTACTGTATTGGTTACTGGCGTTAATGCTATTGGGTATCTTGGTTTTGTAACAGTTCGAGGAAATGCAACAGTTTTTGTTACCGGAGTTCAAGCCACCGGATATATTGGGCAGGTAAATGTTTGGGGTTTAATAGATGACAATCAGACCGCAAACTGGCAAAATATCAATGGCACACAAACACCAACTTGGGTGGCTGTGAATGACGCGCAATCAGCAAATTGGCAGCAGCTTGCTGCGTAAGGAAAGAGAATGACAACAGCATATACATCCCTTCTTGGCTTGGCTCTTCCTGTTACCGGAGAGCTTTCGGGTTCTTGGGGAAATACCGTTAATGATGAAATCACATCATTGACTGATGCAGCGATTGCTGGCTCTACCAGCCTAAGCACAGATGCCGATGTCACCTTGACTACTACGCAAGGTGCAGCCAACCAATCCCGTCAGGCTATCCTATTGTGTAGCGGAGCAAGAACTGCAATCCGCACAATTACAGCCCCAGCACGCAGTAAGGTGTATGTGGTAATCAATGCCACCACGGGCGGATACCCAGTTATTGTGAATGCTGTTGGCCCTACAACGGGCGTAAGCATTCCTGCTGGCGTTCGAGCACTGATTGCTTGGAACGGCACAGATTTTGTTATTTTGTCTTTGTCCTCGCCTCGCGTGACGGTTATTACAGACGCAACATCTATTACGGTTAATGCAGATACCACGGATATTGCCACGCAAGCAAACACGCAGGCAGCGGGTTCGTTAACAGTCAATGCCCCTACGGGAACGCCAATTAACGGTCAAAAATTTATCTTGCGCCTCAACAGCACCAACATTCAGACCTTTTCGTTTAATGCGGTATTCCAAGGTTCTACAGACATTGGCTTGCCTACCGCATCAAGCGGCGGTGGTTTGTATGACTACATTGGTTTCATCTACAACAGCACTTCAGCAAAATGGCAAATGATTGCCAAAGTCTTTGGTTTTTAAGGAACTGACATGATTAAAATTGACTTTGAAATCAATGGCTTTCGTGATGCCTTGTATTTGGCAGACAATCATGGCCTGACGGATGCTGAAATTGAGGCTATGAAACAAGCCCGTTACGACAAATGGGATGCCTTCATAAAAAACCCCCTCGTGGTCACTGATGCACCTACTGAGGAATAAGCATGGCAGCAAGATTTTGGGTAACAGGCGGTACGGGTAACTGGAACAGTACAACCAACTGGTCGGCAACTTCTGGTGGCGCTTCTGGCGCGTCTGTTCCCGGCTCTGCTGATACTGCTGCGTTAAACGCATCTTCTGGCTCAGGCACAATCACACTTGATATTAGCCCAACGATTCAAACCCTAACCTGCACAGGTTTTACGGGTACGCTGGCATTTGGCACAAACACAATTTCGCTGAACAGCACAGGCACAATTTTTACTGGCGTTACGACCATGACGGTCACTGGTACGCCATTGATTATTTGCACCAACTCAAGTGCAACAGCGAGAACAATTACGCCTACGGCAGTCACTGAGGCCAACAGCATTTCATTTAGGATTACTGCGGGTACAGGCACGTTAACTTTAACTAATGGAGGTTACCGTGATGTAGATTTGACAGATGGCGTAAATCCAACAGGATACGCTGGAGCAGCCACTATTGGCATTACTATTTATGGAAATTTAAAAGCATCAACAGGGATGACAACGGCTGCTGGTACGGTTGCTTTGACTTTTGCTGCTACATCTGGAACAAAGACAATTAACACTGCGGGTGTAACGTTTGATCGCCCATTCATTTTCAACGGTGTAGGTGGCACTTTTCAGCTTGCTTCCGCGCTGACTTCTGGGGCTACCCGTACAGCCACACTGACCAACGGCACATTGGATTTAGCAAGCTACACGCTGACTACGGGATTGTTTAGTTCAACCAATACCAACACTCGCACATTGGCTTTTGGCACGGGCAAGATAGTTGTAACCGGGACAAATGCAACCATTTATACGACAGCTACAGCAACCGGACTTACAGTTACAGGTTCAAAAACAGTTGAATTTACTGGTAGTGGTTTAGCAGGTGAGCAAAGAACTATTAACAGCGGCTCAACAGGCGCAGGCGGCACTGCGGCCAATGCCCCTAATATTTATATTAAAGCTGGCGTTGACACTATTAGTCTTGGTACTATTGCCCGAGTATTTGGAACAGTGGACTTTACTGGTTTTTCTGGATCCACTGTCACAAACACAACGCCAATTATTTACGGAAATTTGGTGCTGTCTACTGGAATGACGGTTACAGCCGGAACAGGCGCTTGGACTTTTGGTGCAACCACTTCGCAAACCATTACATCAAATGGCAGAACACTTGATGTTCCAGTAATATTAAACGGAGTTGGCGGCACATGGGATTTACAAGATGCTTTAACGATTGGTTCAACCCGTACATTAAGTTTGACCAATGGCACATTAACAACTAATGGTTACGCAGTTACTACTGGACTTTTTGCATCAAGCAACACTAATGCCCGAACGCTAAACCTTGGCGCAAGCACGTTTACCGTTACAAGCACAGGCACTCCTTGGGACATTACAACGTCAACCAACATGACGTTGAATTCTGGAACATCAACAGTTACAACGTCTGGAAATACTGCACAACTTACATTTAGCGGCGGTGGTTTAACTTATTACAATGTAACTTTTGGGGCAACGTACTACAACACCACTCTTAGTGGGATAAACACATTTAACAACTTAACTCTAGCGTCACCTGCTAGTGTTGGTCATCGCTCACTTGTTTTTAGTGCTAATCAAACTATTAATGGAACATTAACAGTAGCAGGTTCTGCTGCAAATTCACGACCAGAACTTGTTGGTGCGTTCACAGGAACCACGCTTACCGCCGCATCGGTATCGCTTTTAAATGCTGACTTCTGCGCCATTATTGCTGCTGGAGCTTCATCCCCTTGGTCTGGCACTCGGCTTGGTAATGGAGGAAACAATACCAACATTACATTTGCAACGCCAAAAACGGTTTATTGGAATCAGCCAGCAGGCGGAAATTGGGCAGATACTGCATGGGCAACTTCTTCGGGTGGAGCAGTAAATATAAATAACTTTCCGTTAGGCCAAGACACAGCAATTCTTGACAATACTGGAGTTAGCGCATCATCTAACATTACGATTAATTATGATTTTTTGCTTCCTTCGCTTAGTGCTGGCTCATTAACAAATTTACTTACTCTTCAGTGGAGTTTGTTTGCGGGTTCTGCCATATTTTATGGAAATATTACGCTGTCAAGTTCAATGACTTTGGCACTTGTAAATGGAGCTACGGGATTTTCTCCACTTAGTAACGGATCAATTACTTCTGCTGGCGTTGCATTCCCAATGTCATTTACGTTTAGCTCTTCTGGTAATGTAATGACGCTAAATGACGCATTTACCAGCACGGCAAATACAGTTACTTTAGAAAGCGGAACAATTAACCTAAACGGTAAAACGTTAAGCTGCGTAGTGTTTGATGGAACTACTACAGACCTTGCAGTTCGCTCCATTGCCTTTAATAGCGGCCAAATAAACGTCACTGGTTTTAACTCTACCGTGTGGGCTTGGGAAAACCTGACCAACTTTAGTTATACGGGAACACCAACGGTAAATTTTACATACAGCGGTAGCACTGGGACTCGGACAATTATTAATGGAACAACTGCTGGTGGTACTGAGACAAATGCAGTTGATTTCAATGTCGTTGCTGGCAGTGATAGTTTTGGAATTAATAATGGATCAGTTGTACGTGACTTTACAGTTCAGCCAGCATTTACAGGGCAAACTGGATTTTTTGTTAATGGCTTTATTTACGGCAATTTGTTGTTGTCTCCAAGCCAAACAATATCATCAAGCACAGGAACGACCACATTTGCCGCTACCTCTGGAACAAAGACTATCACTACAAATGGGATAACGATTGATAGATCTATAACATTTAATGGCATTGGCGGAACTTGGTCTTTGCAAGATGCGTTGACCACTGGCTCTACGAAACTCATGTCTCATTACGCAGGCACAATAACGACAAATGGGTATGCCGTTATTGTGGGTAAATTTGGAAGCGCTGGAACTGTAGCAACTGGAAACAGAACTTTAAATCTTGGAGCCAGTTCGTTTACATGTTTAGGTGGATCAGTAACTTCTGACCAAGCTTGGCAGATTGAAGACGGATCGTTTTCTTATACCGTAAATGCCGGAACTTCAACTATTTATCTGTCTGAACCATTCACTGGCACATCAACGCAAAACTTTGGTGGCGGCGGCAAGACGTATTACAACGTGGTGTATACCACTACCCAGCCGGGTGGATTTTATTTCAGCAATACTTTTAATAGCATTAGCAGTACTGCCCAGCCGCTTACTTTAACTTTTGAGGCTGGCACAACGCAGACGGTTAATAATTTTAACGTGTCCGGCACTTCTGGAAACCTTGTGACCATGATGAGTTCTATTCCCGGTACTCAATGGAGTCTTGCTAAAGCAACTGGTGGTAAGGTTTTGGTAAGTTACGATTCAATTACAGACTCTGCTGTTACACCTGCTGGGTATTGGTTTGCTCCAACATCCCAAGGCAACGTAAATGGCGGTAATAACACTGGCTGGAACTTTGGCACAACTGGCGGTGCTGGCGGCTTCCTACCCTTCTTTTAAGAAACCACAATGCCAATACCAGCGCTTATTGTCCCCCTTCTCGCACAAGGACTTCAATTAATTAGTAATGCTGTGATGGCTAAGGGAAAAGAATGGGTGGAAGAAAAAACTGGTGTAAATTTGGATCAGCCTTTGTCGCAGGAGGACATACTCAAATTACGCCAATTTGAAATGAGCCACGAAGAAGAATTGCTGCGCCTGCGCGTCGAAGAAAAACGAATTGACTTGGCTGATGTGCAAAGTGCGCGGGATATGAATACCCATATTAACGAAAGTGCAAATGCTGCGTGGTTACCCAAAAACGTAGCAGCAATTCTTGCGCTTACGGTTATTGGCGCTGGGTTTATTTTGCTAGGAACTACCAAAGATGCAGATGTACGAACTGCTGTAGTTGGTTTGATGACTCTGGTGCTGGGATTTTATTTTGGTAGCTCATCGTCAAATCGAAGCAAAGACGAAATTATTAAGTCACTGAGCGGGAGTGCGCGATGAGCCTTAGTGAAGAACAAGCTGCATTTTTGCTGGATGCCTGTAAACTGATTCAACACGCCACCGAGCAGGGTTGGATGATTACAGGTGGCGAACTATATCGCACGGTTGAACAGCAGGAGATTTATCTCAAGACTGGGAGATCCAAAACAATGTTAAGCAATCATTTAAAACGTTGCGCCATAGACCTTAACTTTTTTAGGGGTGGTCAATTGGTCTGGGACAAGGCAAAATTAGCACCATTGGGGCAGTTTTGGGAATCATTGAACCCAAAAAATCGGTGGGGTGGAAATTTTAATTCGCTGGTTGATGTCCCCCACTTTGAACGAAATGTCTAACCATGCCACTAAAGAAACTGCTACTCAAGGCCGGGGTAAACCGTGAAAACACCCGGTACACCAATGAGAATGGGTGGTATGAGTGCGACAAAATTCGATTTCGCCAAGGTACGCCCGAAAAGCTAGGCGGCTGGGCAAGGCTGTCATCTTCTAAATTTATTGGAGTTTGCCGTTCTTTGTGGAACTGGGTTACGCTTGCCAATCAAAACCTTTTGGGTGTTGGCACTAATGACAAATTCTATTTGGAATATGGCGGTGCATATTACGATATAACGCCCATCAGGGACACCGCTACCCTGACAAATCCTTTTGCCACTACAAACGGACTAACCTTAGTCACGGTAACTGACGTAGCGCATGGCTGCATAAGTGGTGACTATGTAACGTTCAGTGGCGCTTCCACTGTTGGTGGCCTTGATTTAAACGAAGAGTTTCAAGTCACCGTAATTAACAATAATTCTTACACCATTACCGCAGCTAGTGCGGCCACTTCCACGGCTACTGGTGGCGGGACGGTTACGGCCGCATACCAGATTAATGTCGGCCCTAGTTTTGTTGTACCGTTAACCGGGTGGGGTGCAGGCCCGTGGGGTTTTGGGGCATGGGGAATTGGAGAAACTACCAATGAATCTTTGAGAGTTTGGAGTCAAAAAAACTTTGGGCAAGATTTGATTTTTGGCCCTCGTGGTGGAGCCATTTACTACTGGGATGCCGCACTTGGCATTACAACTCGTGCTATTGAGTTATCAGCTAGGCTGGGCGCTACAGGTGTGCCTATCCAACAAAACTATTTACTAATATCTGATACAAGTCGGTTTGTATTTGCGTTTGGGTGCAACGATTACTTGTCTACAGATGTTGACCCCATGCTGGTTCGCTGGTCGGATCAAGAAGATGCGTTGAACTGGGTGCAATCTGCAACAAACCAAGCGGGGTCACTGCGGCTATCGTTAGGCTCACAAATTGTCACTTCCCTTCAATCGCGCCAAGAGATTTTGGTGTGGACTGATTCTTCGCTGTACTCGCTGCAATACGTAGGGCCACCGATTGTTTGGGGCGCACAGCTTATGGGCGACAACATATCCATCGCAGGACAAAATGCCGCAACTTACGCCAATGGTGTGGCATATTGGATGGGTAAGGATAAGTTTTACAAATACGATGGCCGTATACAAACATTAAATTGCGACTTACGCAAATTTGTTTTTGAGGATATTAATACCGTCCAATACGAGCAGGTTTTTGCGGGAACCAATGAAGGATTTAATGAAATTTGGTGGTTCTACTGCTCAGCAAATTCCAATTCGGTAGACAGGTATGTTGTGTATAACTATTTTGACAATATCTGGTACTACGGTACTATGGCGCGAACCGCTTGGTTGGATTCAGGCATTCGTAACTATCCAATTGCCGCTACATACGAGCACAACATTGTTAATCACGAGCAGGGTGTAGATGACAACGTTCTAGGGACTCCACTCCCTATTACGTCATATATTTCGTCTGCGGAGTTTGACTTGGATGATGGGCATCAGTTTTCTTTTATTTGGCGGGTGTTGCCAGACATTACATTCTCAGGGTCGCAGGTCGAAAACCCATCGGTCACCATGTATCTCCTGCCCATGAAAAACTCAGGCTCTGGGTATAACGTACCAGACGAAAATGCAAATCAATCGGTTGGTGGTAATAGTTATAAACCCGTAACCCGTACAGCAGTTTTGCCAATTGAACAATTCACTGGACAGATTTTTACTCGGGTGCGGGGTCGGCAACTAATTATCAAGGTAGAGTCTACGGCTCTTGGAGTAAATTGGCAGCTTGGCGCTCCACGACTTGATATACGCGCAGACGGAAGACGCTAATGTTTGTAGTTACGTCAACTCCATTCCAAGGGGTCGCCCCCCCTGCTTTACCGCAAGCAACGTTAGAATATGAGCGAGCTTACCAAGATCAGTTGAACGCAGTGCTACGGATTTACTTCAACCGTTTGCAAGGTCTTATGGCTCAGATAGACTCTGAGGGCAATATCATTCCGCCAACAACGGTTTATACCGTGGCTACACTGCCAAGTGCCGTAACGTCAGGGGTCGGAGCTAGAGGGTTTGTATCCAATGCACTTGCCCCGTCTTTTGGGGTGAATGTAGCTGGAGGTGGTGCAGTAGCAGTTCCTGTTTATTCAGATGGTACAAATTGGAAAGTAGGCTGATATGGCGGAGCAAGCAGTAAACGAACAAGAGAACGAAAAAATCGTACAAATTGCGTTCGACTACTTTAAAAAAGAAACTGGTTCCGACAAAAAAGCTAAAGAAATGCTTGGCAAACTTGTCCTTACTGTAAAGGATGAAGGCGCTAAACTTATTCACCTTGGAAATGTGTTGTTTCTTACTATGGTTCGCGGCAAAGGCGTAGTTGAAATTCACACGATTGGTAATGAAGCGCAACCTCGTATGCTGGCTGATGACTTCAAAAAACTAGCGGCATACCTCAAGAATATTGGGGTTAAGACGGCCTACACCTATACGCCTGACAACAGGTATGGACGGCTTTCACAGATGACGGGGCTTCCTATAAAAACGTTCAAAATTGATGTCAAAGGCAAGCCAATGACTGCATATGTGATGGAGTTCTGATATGCCAGCAGCCGCTCTATTTGTTGGATATTTAGCCGTTGAAACTGGTATAGCTGCCACTATTGGCGCTGCACTTGTCGGGGCTACTGGACTATCTGTTGCCGGGGCTGGAGTTGCAGCATCGCTTGCAGCAGGTACTGTTTCAGCAGCAGTTGCTACTGCGGTAGGTGTAGGTGCGGTTTCTGCTGGTTTATCTGTAGCACAAGGAGCCTCAGTCAGTGATGCGCTTAAAAGTGCAGTAATAGGTGGTGTAACTTCTTTTATAGGAGGCTCCATTGCAGGCGATGTGACTAAAGCAATTACCGCATCAGCATCAGACTTGGGACTTACCTCAATTGCGGGAAACATTGGAAAAGTTGCTGGGGCTATGGCTGCCGGGGGAACGCAAGCATCGCTTACTTCTGTTCTGACTGGTAAGGGCGACCCGATTGAAGCGCTCATTAAAGGTGGCTTAACCGCAGGACTTGCCTCTGGTGCAATGCAAGGTGTAAACGCAGTTACCTCAAGCATCCCCGGATTTAATGACTTGGGAAAAGATTATGGTACGGCAGGCTCTGCTGCACAACGCGCAGTTAACGCAGCATTGACCGCAGGTGTAATGGGTAAAGATGTCGATACAGCAGTTTTAAACTCTGTAATTCAAGGCGCATTTAAAGACAATAAAGAATCACTTAATAGTGCCTTTAAAGATTTTACCCAACCGTTAAAAGATGCTTGGAATGAAGTAACCCAAACAAGTACAGCGTTTGACGGTAATGTAAGCCGTCAAAATGCAATTGTTGAAGATTACCAATCAACTGTTAATTCTATTGAAGCAAGCCGCGCTACTATAAAATCAAACTATGATAACTATGAATTTTACAAAAAACGCGCCGATGATATGCTTAGTTACGCATACAGCGGAGCAGAAGATTCATATTTGGCAGGTGGTTGGCAAAGCGAAGCTATAGAAAATGCAAACAAATATGCCACGCTTGTTAATAATGCAATGCCCGATTATGAATCGGCACGCACTGCTGCTGAAACAAAACTTACTGGCTTATCTACCGAGCTAGATAAATTAAAATCAAACATTCCTGAACTTGAAAAAACTTTAATTACTCAAAAAACAACGCTAGATACTAATCTTGCCGACTTCGAAAAACAAGAAGAAGCTAACGCGCAAAGTATTGCTAAGACATACAACGATACGATAGTAGCAAAGGCTTCTGTTGAAAAAGCCACTGGTAAACCGCTAAGCCAAGAACAGCTTGATACGTTTATAAAGACGGGTGATGTAACTACTGCGGCCAAAAAATATATTGAAGCGGAAACAGGTAGCTCAAAAGCTGCGGCAGACGCGATAGTAAAAGCAATTGCTGATGCTGCTTTACCAAATCCTATCAATGATTTACGTGCATCTATTAATAATGACCAAACAATAAGCGAAAGCGATAAAACATATTTATTAAAAGGTTTGCAAGACGATACTTTAGCTCAAGCATTGCCTTCTTCTATACCTGCTACAGATGCAGGTAGTGTGGTAAACAGATTGGGTTCGGCTTTTGCAGCCAATGACCCAAGGATTTCAGCAATATTGGCAAAAAGCCCAAGCTTAATGCCAAAGATTAGCGAATATACAAATACTTATGGCTTTGCCGCACAAGATGAAAACTATTTAAAAATGCTACTTGCCGCAAAGCAAGAGGCAAGTAAAGACGATCAAGGTATATTTGAAAATGAGATTAATAAAGTTGTTAAACGCAGTCCATCATTATCATCATATCTTGCTGGCACAAGTGAAGCAGGTGGTGGACGAGGTGTTGTAAATCCACCAAATGTAATTCCATCACCCGCTCCCGCACCAAGTCCTACTCCTTCACCAGCTACTTCTGCTCCAGCAGTACCTGCAAGGCCAGAAGATTATTCAGATACGACCGAGGAAATTCAGCCTTGGCAAAATATTCCTTCAGAAAATTTTCCTGAAGAAGTTATAGCACCAGTAAAACCAACCCCTACTCCAGCGCCAGCAACTAACATTGAGACTGCGATTAACCCGACCATAAAGGCTGAAGCTGAAGCTCGGGCTTCTTTGCAAGCAATCGGAATTGCCAATCCAACAGATGCACAAATTAAAGATGTTGTCGCACAAACTGTTGCCGCGCCTGCTCCAGTACCTACTCTTGCACCGACTCCTGCTCCAGCACCAGCACCAGCACCTGCGCCTGCGCCGACACCAGCCCCTGCACCTATTCCGGTTCCAACGCCAGCGCCAGCACCAGTAAGCCCAACAACTCCTGCAATAACTACTTCTCAAATAGAAAAAGATATTCTTGCTCAAGTAGCTATCAACGAAAAAGCGGGAATGAGCCGTGATGCTGCATTGCAAAAAGCTATTAGCACGGTAGCAGCTACACAGAAAACTGATACTGCAACGCTAACCAAAAGCATTAGCGGCCTTAATACAACGCTGAGCAAAGAGATTAATGCCGTCCAAGCTGACCTTGACCAAACAGAAAAAGCTATTCTCGCGCAGGTAGCTATTAATGAGAAGGCTGGTTTAAGCCGCGATACTGCACTACAAAAAGCCATCAGTACAGTTGCTGCTGCACAAAAAACAGACGCTGCCTCGCTTACATCAAAAATAAGCGGTTTAGGCACAACGCTTGGCAAAGAGATTGGCGCTGTACAGGCAGAACTTGCTCAAACTGAAAAGGACATCCTAGCTCAAGTAGCCAAAAACGAAGCTGCTGGAATGACCAGAGATGCTGCACTTCAAAAGGCCATCAACACGGTTGCAACTAGCCAGAAAACGGACACCGCAACTCTGACGGCAAAAATAAGCGGACTGAGTACTTCCCTTACCAAAGAGATTGATGCCGTCCAAGCTGATCTGGCGCAAACAGAAAAAGACATTCTTGCACAGGTGGCGAAGAACGAGGCCGCTGGACTAGGCCGTGATGCTGCATTGCAAAAAGCAATTAGCACAGTTGCAGCGGCTCAGAAGACAGATACTGCAACCATATTAACAAAGCTAAATACAACTACGGCTGGCCTTGATACAAAGATAGCTGGCGTTCAAAAAGAGCTTGCCCAAACAGAAAAAGATATTCTTGCTCAAGTTGCGGTAAATGAAAAAGCTGGCATGGGTCGTGATGCTGCTCTTCAGTCTGCTATCAGCACAGTTGCTGCTGCACAAAAAACAGACACTGCGACACTGACAAAAAACATCAGCGCACTTGGCACAACGCTCGGCAAAGAAATTACTGCTGTGCAAGCTGATCTGGCGCAAACAGAAAAAGACATCCTTGCACAAGTAGCGAAGAACGAAGCTGCTGGCATGGGTCGTGATGTCGCGCTACAGAAAGCTATCAGCACAGTTGCGGCCACCCAAAAGACTGACACTGCTACGCTTACATCCAAAATTAGTGGTTTAAGCACAAGTCTTACCAAAGAGATTGATGCCGTCCAAGCTGACCTCGCTCAAACTGAAAAGGACATTCTTGCCGAAGTAGCGAAGAATGAAAAAGCCGGATTAGGCCGCGATGTCGCGCTCCAAAAAGCTATTGATACAGTAGCTGCTGCTCAGAAAAAGTCTTCAACAGATATTCTGGCAAAGCTGAATACAACTTCATCTGGTCTTAACACTAAGATTGATGCGGTACAGGCTGACCTTGCTCAGACTGAAAAAGATATTCTTGCTGAAGTAGCAAAGAACGAAGCTGCGGGAATGAACCGCGATGCCGCGCTTCAAAAGGCAATCAATACTGTAGCAGCCACTCAGAAAAAAGATGTTGCAACTCTGACCAATAGCATCAGTGGTCTTGGCACGGTATTGGGTAACGACATTAAAGCGTTGCAAACTGATTTAGCCCAGACAGAAAAAGACATTCTGGCAGAAGTTTCAAAAAATGAAGCTGCTGGTCTAAGTCGTGATGCTGCACTTCAAAAAGCCATAAACACAGTAGCAGCTACGCAGAAGACCGATGTTGCGTCAATATTGACAAAACTCAGTACAAGTACGTCAGGGCTAAAAACAGAAATTGCTGGCGTAACAGCTACTGTCACCGCTACAAAACTAGCTTTAGAAAAAGCAATTAGTGAAGCAAAGGCTACTGGATTGGCTGGTGATGCGGCCTTAAAAGAAGCTATTGATACAGTTGCTCGGCAGCAAAATACCAATGCAACCTCACTGCTTTCTAAAATTGGAGCTACTGAAACAAGCCTGAAAACAGAATTTGCTGCTGGCTTAACAGGAGTATCGACAAAAATTGATGCAGTTAAATCTGCGTTGTCGGCTGAAATACAAGCAGCAAAAGATATTGGATTACAAGGTGATGCCGCCCTCCAAGCTGGACTAAATAGCTTAGCTGGGAAAATGGGTGTAAACCAAGCCAACTTATTAAACCAGTTAGGCGCAACAGCAGAAGGTTTAAAAACAGAATTTGCTGCTAGTTTATCTGGCGTTTCAAAAGACTTCCAAGCACAACTTGCCTTGGCTGACGCAGCTACACAAGCACGGTTTAACCAATTAACAAATGCACAAAAAGCACAAGCTGAACAACTTGCCGCCAGCACAGGTAATTTACAGAATTCAATAACACAAGCCGCAGCTACTACTGCTACGCAAATTGCCGATGTAAAAACAGACGTTGAAAAAACACGCACTGCTCTTGAGGCGGCAGTTCAGGCGGCTAAAGATATTGGGCTACAAGGTGATGCCGCTTTGCAGGCTGGTTTAACAGACCTAGCTGCAAAAATGGGTGTAAATCAAGCTGATATATTGACTCAATTGGGTACAACGGCTGAAGGCTTAAAAACTCAGTTTGCTACAAGCTTGACTAATATTGCTAGTGATTTCACTGCAAAGTTAGCCGCCTCCGATGCAGCCACCCAAGCAGCATTTGGCAAATTAACTGCGGCTCAAAAAGCCCAAGCGGAGCAATTAGCCACTTCCACTGGAAACCTGCAAGGCGCTATTAATCAAGCCGCAGCCAATACTGCCACCCAGATTACTGGCATAAAAACAGATGTAGAAGCTACGCGGATTGCGCTTCAAGATGCTATTCAAGCTGCTAAAGACATTGGCTTGCAGGGGGATGCGGCCTTACAAGCAGCCATTAATTCGGTTGCCATAGACCAAAAACTGAGCAAAGAACAGGTATTGGCTCAGCTTGGAACAACGGCTGAAGGGATACGTTCAGAATTTGCTACTGGCTTGGCAAATGTTTCTGCTACGACACAAGCGCAATATAAAGCACTGACGGCAGCACAGCAGAAGACGGCTGATGATTTGATTGCACAGGGTAAATCTACACAAGATGCTATCAGTGCAGCCTCGGCAGGCATATACAAGACGTTTTCCGATCAAGAAGCGGCTCGACTTAGGGATGCTGCTGAAGCTAAAACTGCACAAGAAGAAGCTGCAAGACAAGCAGCAGCTATAGCCGCAAGCAATGCAGCCGCTGCAAAAGCGCAAGCTGCTACTAATGCTAGAAATGCCCAAATACAGACAGCCGGAACAGCGGCGGCGACGGCTATGCAGCAGTTTGCTGGTACAGCCCCTTCGTTATTACAACAAGCCACGCAAGTAACAAATAACCCAATTTACGGAAAAGCAGTCAACGAGTTTGATTTTGAGCAGCCGCTTAACTTCAATTTGTTTAAACCAAGCGATGAAAAACTTGGCACAAAAGCAACACAACCAACTAAAATCGCTACTGGTGGGTATCTGGATGACCTACTAGCTGAGCCTATGTCGGTAGACGATCTACTGAACCTCTTACGCTAAAGGAATAGATATGGAAGACGATACCTTATTTGATTTACCCGTAGATACATCGCAAGCTGATACTACTGCCGATGCGCCATTTGACTATACACAGTTTTATAATGACTATGGCAATGTTGGTGGCGAATATGATCCGGCATCAGCGCCCACCGAAAAAGATGTGCTTGACGCTATAAACACTGGAACATCAGATAATCCAGTAATCAAAAAATTTATTGATGCTCTTGGAAGCAAAGCTGATGATTTCTTAAAAAAGAACTTTTACGACCCCGCTACTGGCAAAGTTAATCTTGCTGGTCTTGGTACTGCTGCGATGGCCCTCTACGGCGCAGTAGCTCCAAAGACGGGTGCAATATCAAACCAAAAGCCTATTCCGGTATTAACGGCTTCGCGTCAGCAAGTTCAATATACCGATCCAAACCGTCAACCGGGTTCGCAGGGTAGGCAGTATTTCACCGACATGAAATACGACGGCACATCAGGTGATGCACAAGCTCAAGGTATTTTGGCTGCATACAATCCTGCCCCCGCTCCCGCTCCAAACCCTTATGCTGGACAAATGGCTATGAACTACAACAAAGCACCGATGCCTGCTGCTGCTCCAGTTAACCCTGCATCTGATGTGGCAAGAATGATGCCAGTTCCGAATTTAGAAAACAAAATGGCTCACGGTGGTATTGCTGCTTTGGCTCGTGGTGGTCGGTACTTGTCTGGCTCTACAGATGGCATGGAGGATAAGATTCCTACAACCATTGACGGTAAACAGCCTGCTGCTTTAAGTCATGGTGAATTCGTCATTCCTGCTGACGTTGTTTCCCATTTGGGTAATGGAAACTCTGACGCTGGCGCAAACAAGCTTTATGAAATGATGGCGCGTGTGCGTAAGGCGCGTACAGGAAACCCTAAACAAGGCAAACAAATTGATGCCAACCAATTTTTGTCGGGTGGCTTGGCTACGTATGCTGCTGGTGGTGGCGTAATGGGTTTTGCTGCTGGTGACCTTGTTCCTGCCGCTACTGCGCCTGCTACATCAGCAGGCATTACTCCAGATAAAACAGTAACGCAAACCTTAGCACCTTACGCAAGTGATTACATAACTACTGCTCTAGGCCAAGGCGCTGCTGCGGCTGATGCCCCACGGGAAGTTTACAAAGGCCCATTAACGGCTGGCCCGTCTAATTTGCAACAACAATCATTTGCAGGGATAAGTGATGTTGCCAAGGGTGGCTATAACCCAACAACATTTACATCCAATACGTTTGGCTCTGAACAAGCTCAGCAGTACATGAACCCGTACCTGAAGAATGTTCTTGACCCGCAAATGGCTGAACTCAAACGGCAAAATGACATTACGCAACAGCAAACTAATGCTCAGTTAACCAAAGCTGGTGCATTTGGTGGTAGCCGTCAAGCCATTATGAATGCTGAAAATAACCGTAATTTGTTGAATGCACAAAATGTGGCACTGGGTCAAGGTTACTCTAATGCCTATGACAAAGCGATGGGTCAATTCAATACCGAGCAAAGTCGTGGGCTGGATACACAAAGAGCTACTGAAGCCTCGCGCCAATATAGTTCTGATTTTGGTCTTAAATCATTGGCCGATTTGTCTCAGCAAGGCGCTATACAAAGAGGGATTACGTCTGAAGGATTGGCTGCTGACAAAGCCCAGTTTGAAGAACAACGTGATTACCCAATGAAAGCCGCGCAGTACAAGCTGAACTTGCTACAAGGTATACCAGTAGCCAGCACAACTACATCCAGTGATGCGGGTGCATTGGGCAATCTGACATCTCAGATTTCCGGTTTAAGTGCGCTGTACAAAACACTGGAAAACCTTGGTGTTACACCAAAATAATGATTAAGCTATAAATTGAAAGTAATCGTATGAACCTCGTCAAAGCACAAGAGTTAGCCAAAGACCTTTCAATTCAAGAATTGCAAAAGTACGCTAACGGTTTTAACCCTGCAATGATGCCGCCCTACATTGCGCTTGGTGCTTTGCAGGCAAAAGAAGCAATGCAGAAAAAGATGGCTGCACTTCAAGGTGGCGCTCAGGGTGAACAACCTAGTGTCAAAGAACAGATTGAGCAAAAAGCTGGACTGATGGCGCTGCAACAGCAACAGCAAAATCAAGCTCAGCAGCAGATGGCACAGCAGGCTCAGAAGATGCCTATGCCAGCACCTGAAGGTATACCAGAGCCTGTAGCCCAGCCAGAACCAGAGCAGTCTATGGATGCTCCTATGGGCATGGCTCAAGGCGGAATTACACGGTTGCCTGTGCAGTTCAACTTTGACGAAGGCGGGATTATTGGCTACGCTGAAGGCGAACTAGTTGAAGACCCTCAAGTTAGTGCGGCAAAAGAAGCGGCTATTCGTTACTCTGGTCGTCCGATGTCTACTGAACAAGTCGAAAGGCTTAAAGCTTTAATAGAAAGCCGAAAAAGAGAAAGGGCTATGGGCGAGGCTTCTGCCGCAAGAGGTGATATGTATCCTCCAACCATGAGACAAGCAGAAGCAGAACCCGTGCCTGAAGTACAGCCTATGGCAGAACAGCTCAGCCCATCAGATAAGGCTTTGCGCTCTGCTCCTGCTGGTTTGGCTGGAGCTATACAAAAACCGCCAGTTGATAAAGTAGCCTCACTTCTGCAAGCACCCAAACCCGCTGGACTGCCTTTAGCAGCGGCTCCAGCAGAACCAGCAGCAATGAATATGTCTCCCAATCAAGACCAATTGATTGCAGAAGAGGCTGCTCGTCGCAAAGCATTTGGCATTACTGGTGAAGCTGGTGCTGGTGCTGAAGGACGGATGGCTGCACGCCGCGCCCAGTACGAAGCTGCAAAACCGTCTGGTTTAGATGACCTGATTCGTGTATTTGGACAGGCCGGACAGTACAAAGGATTAAGTGGCCTTGGCCCCGCTTACACTTCAAATGAAGACCGTAAACGCGCACAACAGGCTGCGTTTGAAGCTCAAATGGAAGAGCAACAAACTGGAATTGAAAGCGCACGCCGCGCTGAAGGTGCAAGTCGAGCCGGAACAATTGGCACTGAACTTGGCAAATCCCGTGAGTTGGCGCAAAAAGAGAAAGAAGCACGCGAACGGAATCTTACGCTGGTTGAAGTTGCAAATATTCAAGCTGCAACAGCTAGTCGTCCGGGTGAAACAGAACGGATGATGGCAGAATACAGTCGCCTTAAAGCATCAAATCCTACCGCTGCTGAGCAATATATGCAAAATATTATGCGTATTAAGTCTGGCGTGTCTGGTGATCGACAGGATTTGGCAGAGTTGAAAAATCTTCAGGCTTACTATAAAGATAGACTAGATTTAGTCAAAGGCGCTACTGTAAGCAAAGAAGATAAAGCTGATGCAGCAAAGAAGTTAAACGAAATTAACAATAAGATTGCTTCAATGGCTGGCATTGGTGGAGCTACCAATCCAACTGCTACACGTATAAAATTTGACGCTGCGGGTAATCCGATTAAATAAGGAAATGTATGACGATAGAAGCAGAATTGGCCGATGGAAGGATTCTTGAGTTTCCAGACGGCACTGATCCAAGCGTCATACAAGCTACCGTCAAGAGAATGATTACCCCCGTTCCATCAAAGGAGCGGACATATGGCGAAGCGATTAAAGATATAGGCGCTGGAGCGGTTTCCGGTGTTGGTTCGCTCGTTCAAGTTCCGGGTCAGATATATGGTTTGGCTACTGGAAACATGGATAACACTGGCACTCTTGGTGCTGGCAAAGCTATATCCGAGTACGGCGAAGCAATGAAGTCTGAGGGTTTAAAAGCTCGTGAAGCTGAACGCGCTCAGAAAATTGCTGAGTCGGCTAAAGAAGGTCAGATTCCCGCTTTCAAAACTGCATTGGCTGAAACCGTTAAAGACCCCGGCCTACTGTTTAGTTTCATTGCTGAGCAAGCCCCTCAACTATTAATTCCTTTTGGTGCTGGTCGTGCAGGTTCTCTTGTGGCTCGTGTTGGTGGTGCTGGCGCAGAAGCTGCTGGCATTGCTGGTACTAGGGCCGCTGTTGGTGCTGGTGTTGTTCAACAGGGTGCAGATGTTGGTGCTGGCGCATATGAAAACATTTATAAAGAACTGAAAACAAAAGGCGCAGGTGATGCGGAGGCTGCTGAAGGTACGCTTAATTTAGCTCGTGCTGCTGGCGCAAGCGGTGCTTTAATTTCCTTTTTGACGAACAAGCTCCCCGGAGCGCAGATGCTAGAGAAAACACTAGCTGGTGTGCCGGGTACTGGTTCTCGTCTTGCTATGGGCGCAAAAACATTGGCTGGTGAAATTGCCAGTGAAGTGCCTGAAGAAGTCGGCGGGAAGATGTCTCAAAACTTGGCGATGAAAGAAGTCAAGCCAGAGCAATCAATTATGGAAGGTACTGGAGAGACAGCAGCTATGGCTGCTCTTGGTGCTGGTGCATTAGGTGGGGTAACTGGGTTAGCTAGTGGTCGTAGCGCACCGGAAACTCCTGTGCCGCCTGCTGAGCCTGTACCGAAAGTACCTGCTGCACCTGCCTTGCCAGAATTGCCAGCACTGCCAAAAGCTAATGAGTTTAGTAAGCTGCCGCTATTGGGTGCGCCAAACGAAGTGCCACAACTCGGCAAACCTACTGAGCCAGAAGCGCCCGTACCTGAAACGCCAGTACCAGAGACTCCTGCGCCGGATATGGGAATTCCCATAACGCCTGCTGCACCGCCAGTTTCTAAATTTACACCTGAAGAAGAGGCGGCTTTAGCAGACTACACGAATGGTTTGCCTGCTGAATCAGCTAACGTACTTGACGTTTTACAAAACCGTGACCGCGCTACACCTGCGTCTATCGGTCAGATGCTGAACATTAAAACCACGCCTGACTATGGGCGGTTGAAGTCTTCACCTGATTTCTCAAATGGCGCTCCTGTCGTTATGAGTGATGTGCAACTACCCAGCGAAAATATGGGTGTGACTGAATTGGTGACTGCTACTGATGGTAGAAAGATACCAGTTCAATATGCTGTCATTGATGCAAACGATGTATTTACTTCACACGATACCAATGGTAGCCCTCTGCCAGACTATGCCGATGCCAGCAAACAAGGCGTTCGAGCAGTAGCTGGCAATGGTCGCGTTGCGGGATTGCAGGCTTCTTATGTAAACGGTACAGCGTCTAAATACAGCAATGCGCTTTCTGGTGATACGCAGCACGGCATTTCGCCTGAAGCCATTGCAAAGATACAGAATCCAATTCTTGTACGTATCATGCCAAAAGCATACGTTACCAAAGACATTGGTGATGTATCTAATGCGCCTGCTGGTCTTGACTTCAACCCCGTTGAAAAAGCTAAGAACGATGCAAACAGGTTTGATTTAAGTGGCTTGAGCTTTGTTGAAAATGCAGACGGCTCACTGTCAATCAACGATGCTACAGCCATGCAGTTTGTTCTATCAATGCCAAAGAACGAGCAGGCCGGGATGTTGGACGGTAAAGGCAGACCAAATTCAGTGGCAATGACGCGCCTGAATAATGCTATCTTTCATAAGGCTTACAACAGCGACACGCTGATTAACTTGTTTGCCTCGGCTACAGACCCTGAAGCACGCTTGATACTGACGGCTATGCAAAAAGCAGCTCCCGGTATGGCTAAGCTAGATGGTGCTGGTGAATATGACATCCGAAAAAATGTGATTGATGCGGCTGAGCTTGCGGTAAATGCTAGGCGCGACAACATTTCACTGAAGAAATATGTTCAGCAAGGAATGATTGGAGTTGATCCAAACACCTTGGCGGCTCTAGAAATGTTTGCGGAGCATGGGCGCTCTGGTGTTCGCATGGGCAAGATTCTGAGTGAGCTTGCTGACAATGCGTATAAGCAGTCGCAGTCTGGCGAAGATATGTTTGGAGCTGTTCCAAAGACACCAGTGAGTGATTTGTTCAAGTTTCCAAAGAATGAGAAGCCCGAAGAGGATACTGTTCCGCCACCAGTAAAGCCTGCTACGCCACCGCCGCCTGCTCCCCCTCCAACTAAGCCGCCAACGCCGCCAAAACCTCCTGTGCCGCCTACAAAGCCGCAGGAGCCTACGGACTTTGTTGGCAATAAGTCAATGGAGCAAATTGCTAAGGAGCTTCAAGGGTTGACGATTCCACAAGCCGCTCAGTGGGCGGTAGACAACGCGCCCAATAGTGCAGCTAAAGAAATTGCAACTAAAGTTTTGGCTCGTTTAAAAGAGTTTGATGCAAAAGGTTTGCTGCCAAACAAAATCTTAATTTTGAATGATGGGCGACGAAATACAAAAGGTGTTCGTGGTGCAGTAAAAACTACGTATCGTGCATATAGCGGCGTTGCAATTACTATGCAACTTAATGGTTTGCTTAAAGGCAAAGCAGATAGTCTTACGGGTACAAGATACATTACAGTTTTGCATGAACTGACACATGCTGCAACTGCATTACAAATTAGCAATTCGCCAAATAGCAAAGCTGTTAACGACCTTAAAGTTTTATACAAGAAAGTTAAAGCGCAAATTGAAGCCGACATAAAAGCAGGGAAAAAAGATAAAATTTTGAGCCGAATTTCTCTTGGCGCAAACACAATTCAAAATGAACATGAGTTGTTGGCTTGGGGTTTTACAGAACCTGCATTCCATGAATACCTAGCGACAATAAAAATTGGTGATACGAATGCGCTTGGTCGGCTTGTCACCATCGTTAGAAACCTGCTTGGTCTAAACCAAAAATATGAAACTGCCCTTGAAGGTGTTATGCGTATTGGTGAAGACCTGCTTACCACGCCATTAGCTCAGCTTGAAAATGAATTAAATTCAAACATTGCATTGCGCCGAATGAAGCAGCAGGAGGGCAAAACAGATGATGTTGTTGAATCGGTTTCAGAAAGCAACATAGGAGAAATGGCTGAGAAGGCCACTGCTGCCGTCAGCCAAGCTATGCAGAAGCGCAAGCCCATTGCCAAAGAAGCTCTGACGGATGTTAACCCAGACTATGTGAATGCACTTGGCAAAGTCTTCAATCCGCAAAGCGACACGTTCATTGATAAAGTAGCTTCAATGAAAGACGGCTTCTGGCGGCGTGCTGCACAGGGTATAGCTGACCAGTACCGTACCATCAAAGACTACTCTGAAGAGTCGTATATGTTGGCGCGTATGTCAAAAACCATTGACGGCGCACTGGAAGGATTGCTGTTCCACGGTCACGTTAAAGATGACGGCGGCGCTTTGAACATTGATACGAGCAAAAAGGGTTTGTTGGATGTGCTGAAACCAGTTGGTCAGGAGACAGACCGCTACATGATGTGGATTGCCTTGAACCGTGAGGCGCGTCTACCCCTTGATAAGCGTTCGCCAACGATGGCTGATTTGCTGGCTGACAGAAACTCTTTGGCTGAAGGCAACCTTAATGGTAAGTCACGCCTAGAGGTTTATCGTCAAGTTCAAAAGGACATGAACGCCATCAATAAGTCTGTCCTTGATATTGCCTTGCAAAAAGGTTTGATTAATTCGTCTGAGAAAGACATTGCAGCGCTGCGAGAGCGTACTGATTTAAGTCCAAAGGAAATATCAGACCGCATTGCTGAGCTTGAAAGAAATCCGGGTGCTTATGAACGGTTCTCTAGAGACATCTTCTATGTGCCCTTTTACAGGCAAATGGAAAGCGGTGACCTACAAGGTGCATCCACTGCTTCTGGGTTGACCAGCCAAGAGTTTAGTAAGCAACTGGAGGGTAAGAACGACAAGCCCTTTGGTGACTTGATGGAAAATACGCTGCGGAACTGGTCGCATATCTTGTCTGCGTCAATGAAGAATGCTGCGTCAAATTCCACGCTTAATGCCGCCATGAAAATGGATGCTGCCATTCCAAACCTCAAGCCTCAGTATGCTTGGCAAGATGGTCAGGTAGTTTCAGCCAAGACTGGCGAAGTGGTTGGTGATGGCAGCTTGCAGTTTGGTCAGACTAAATCTGGCAAGGGCGCAGTCAAGACAATGGTGAATGGTTCACCTGCGTACTTTGAAGTGCTTGACCCTATGCTGCTTGATTCCATTTCAGCCATTGGATACACCGGGCCAAAGTCTAAATTCCTTGATGTCTCCCGTGACTTCAAAAACATGCTTCAGTTTGGCGTTACGCTGGCTCCCGGTTTTAAGGTGCGAAACTTAATCCGTGACTCCATTTCTGCCATAGCTGTATCTGGACTAAAGAAGAACCCAGTTGCCAACGTGATTGAAGGTTTGTCTATTTCCAACAAAGACAGCCCCATGTACATATCTGCACTGGCTGGTGGCGGTATCTTTAATTTTGGCTCTACTTACGAGGGAGATCAGGCAAAACTGGTTAAGCGTCTTCTCGAAAAGGGTGTTAAGCCAAATGAAATTTTGGACACACCAGACAAGATTAAAGCTGGATTACGGGCGGCATATGACGCTTATCAGGAACTTGGCAATAAGTCTGAAGCTGCTAACCGTCTGGCGCTTTATAAGCAGATGCGCGACAAAGGTATGAGTCACCTTGAGGCTACGTTCTATGCCCGTGACTTGCTTGATTTCTCTATGCAAGGTTCGTGGCCTGCTTTCCGCCTGCTTACTCAGGTCGTGCCGTTTATGAATGCACGTATCCAAGGCTTGTACAAGCTAGGTCGTGATGGTATCTTACCTACCGCTAGGGTTGTATATAACACAGCAACAGGCAAAGAGATTGAAGGAAGCGATAGGCAAAAGGCACAAGCATTCAGTATTGTTACATCTGCTGTTGCACTAGCTTCATTGGCGTTGTACTTCGCCTTTAAAGATGATGAAGACTTTAAAGCCCGTGACGAGTGGGATAGGGATAACTTCTGGTGGTTCAAACTGCCGGGTATGGATGCAGCTTTCCGCATTCCCAAGCCATTTGAGATTGGTGCATTTGGAACATTGGCAGAGCGTGTAGCTGAACAAATCTTTGACCAAGGTGCAGAGGGTAAACAGATTGAAGACAGCATGAAACGTATGATTTCCGATACGTTCTCGCTTAATCCAATACCGCAAATCATAAAGCCAATGGTTGATTTGTACGCCAATAAGGATAGCTTTTCTGGTGCGCCAATTGAGTCAGCGGGTATGGAGCGCTTGTCAAAGCAGGAGCGCATTACTGATAACACAAGTCCTCTGGCTATCTTGCTGGGCGGTATTGCTAACGTTGCCTTGCCAGAAAGCACTGAAATGTCGCCCGTCCAAGTGGACTACGCAATCAAAGCGTACTTTGGCTGGCTAGGCGGCTCTGCATCGTTTATGTCTCACTATGCTACCCTGCCATTTAAAGATGGGGCTAAGCCAGATAACAACTGGTCTGAAACTATGAGTATGGGTTTTATTAAAGACCTTCCCTCAAATCAGTCCAAGTACGTCACTGCTTTCTACGAACACTCCAAGGAAATTAATCAGGCGTATGCTGATATGCGCCACTTTGCTGAGATTGGTGACGCTGCAAAGGTAGAGAAAATCATCACCGAAAAGGGTGAATTGATTGCGATGGAGAAGTTCTACGACAAAACGGCAAAAGACTTGGCACAGATCCGGGTAGCCATTCGCGTGATTACCAATGACAAAGAAAAGCCGGGTGACCAAAAAAGTGAAGAGATTGGCCGCCTAAAGATTCTTCTTGGGCTTATTACTGAACAAGCTGAAAATATCCGCAAGGAAGTTAAACGGAACAAAACTTAAGAGGGGGGTAACTAGTTACCCCCCTAACTAAAGTATTACTTTGCATTAATTAATTCAAGACACTCAGACAGTAATTCAGATTGTTTCCCGTAGGCTTGCTCAAACCGTGCCTTCCAAGGGTGAACAGCCACCAACCCCGGTATGCCTGTACCGTCTTGGTGGTGACCAGCACAAAGCGGCAAAACCTTTTGGTGTGCTCCCGGTTTAGTTCTGCCGTCAATGTGATGGATGCTGACTTGATGGTTGGTGTTTCCATCTTTCCAGCAAGCAATACAACCAAGCTGCGCCATAGCATTCCATAAATGCTTATCGCCTTTGCTTGGGGTTGTACCTTTCATTTGTCAGGGTTGTTTTTAGTCCAAGTCAAAGTATCGTACAAAGAGTCAATTGCTTCATAAATCTCATCTTTAATACCTTCATGGCGCTTATGTAACAGCTTGTCCTCAATTGAACGTAGCAGTTTTTCAACGTTGATTAGGTGGGTTGACCAGTCGTTCATTTGTTTCGTGCCTCTATAAGTTTGTCTGCCAGTTCATATACATGATCGCCAAATTCATCTGCCCACATTCCGACTTCGTTAATGAAACCGCGAACTAGGGCAATGGCAAATTCATCGCGTAAACCAATTACGTCTTTCTCTTCTTTGTTTTCACTCATAACATTCTCTTTTCTCGTTCTGCCAGCATAGCTTCAGCCCGGTCAAAGGCTTCTTTTGCTGATTGCGCTGGCGTTGACATGGTTGATGTAGATAAAGAAGCAAAGCCTGCAAACCAATCTAACATCGTAATTTCCTGAATTGAAGCGTACTCAGGTGTTTGTACAAGAGAGGATATACCTTCAGCCTTTCGTTTTGTTGCCACGGGGTTTACCTTTAATGTTTTGAACTACAAGCATGGGTAGAACTTGTTCCTGTAAATAATACGCAATGCTCTGGCCTTCAATGCCAAGCACCTTGCACCACTGGTCATCATGGAACACAGATATAACATCACGGATAGCTTTGTTATAGCCTGCATTAAAGGCATCATCGCCTTCAATAATCATAGTGATGGCATCACGGACTAAGCCGCTGGCTTTACGGTTTCCTGCTGCTTCCTTGAGCTTTGCGTGTATATGCTCTGGCAAATGCACAGAGTATGGGATTAAACGTTTTGCTTCCATTGCATGAACTCCTGATAAATAAACCAAAACTGCTTGGCGGCTTCTCTGTTTTCTTTTAGCTCGGCGCGAGAAGAAATTTGTAGTTCTTCTCTAAGCCAGTCAGTTATGTCTGACTCTGTAAAAACATCAAACGTCTGGGCGGTATCAAACAAGAACCTGCCAAACTCTTTGTCTTTGCACAAGATTGCCGACATACGTACTGGATCGCGTGCGTACTCTTGATCGCGGTTCATGGGCGTGTCACCATCTGACAGTCTTACCATGACTACCTGATAACGAGCTCCAACAAAGTCCTTCAACATTTCAGAAGGAGCTTCGTCGGGATGCACATTAAGGGTCAAGATAAATCCTGACCGATCTTGCCGCATCGCAATCTTGATAGCTTCAAATTGCAATGTTTGCATGGTCACTCATAAATTGCTTTGTTTTCTCTGTGCCATTGCTTGTGGCATTTCTCACAGAGCCAACGAACGTCCAAAGGTTTTGTATAGTCATCATGGTGTCCTTCAATTTTTACAGTAGAACTACAAAAAGAGCAGCAAGACGATGGAATTAACTTTCCATCTCTCACGTAATTTCTAGTGATTATGTGAGCAGCATATTTCATTGGGTATCTTGCGTGATACGCGCTTATTGCTTTTTTCTTTGTCAGCTTGCCTGCTTCAGTTTTTGCATAATCTCTAATTGCTTGCAAACGATGCGGTTTTTTAGACCTCATTTTGTCGTAAGCTGTTACTTTCTCAAGATTGTTTTGCCTATGCTTTATGACACGCAGTTTGACGCATTCAATACACTTGTTTAAGTGACCGTCTGCCATTTCCTTGTGAACATAAAACTCAGACAAAAGCTTTTCCTTTTGACACTCTCGGCATACCTTCATGATTACTCCTTAAAACGGTATGCTTTGAGTATACCATTTTAGAATGGTACGTCATCCGAATCGTCATCAAGAATTTCGTCAACCGTATGCTGCTTGGCTGGAGGTCGGTACTCTTCTGGCTCTGCTGATTCTTTGCGTCCACCCTGTAAGGCTACGTCATTCACACGAATCTTCATGGTCTTGCGCTTGTTGCCGTCTTTATCAGTCCATTCATTTTCAGAGATGGAACCAGATACTGCAACGGCTTGGCCTTTGGTCAAATACCGCGACAGTGAATCAGCACGCTTGCCCCACAGTTCACAGTTCCACCAGATAGTTCCCTTGTCGCGTCCGGCAGAATCAGCTACAGAAAAGGAAGCTACTGACTCTCCGTTGTTGAGTGATTTAAGTTCGCAATCACGGCCCAGAGTGCCTGCTATCGTTATTGAATTCATACTTGTTCCTCTTCTTTCCTAAATCTAAGTTTTGCTTTCTTGAACTCATCCATTACGTCGTCGTAAAACTTTGGCGTAAGCTTCTTCAATTCATCGAACACGTTGCGGTTTACTTTAAAGATTGCCATGACATCGGCTTCAGATCCTGCGGCATCTAGCGCCATAACCGTAACATCCATAACTGTCTGACCCCACACTTCAGGGTCGTTATCTGGGTTCGTCGTAATGACCAACTGCCAAGGAACATCTTTACCTGCAATCTTTGCTGGCAGCTTAGGTGGCATTGCTGGAGCAGGAGTAGGTGGTGGTGCTGCTGGGCGCGGTGCTAATTCAAGCGGCTTTGCTGGTGTTTTAGGCTTTGATGCTGCATTGCCGTCATCGTCCTCGGGGGCAATGCCACAAGCGGACATCAGACTGTAACGCCGTGCATAAGTCAACGCTGAACCATACCCCTGCGCGTCATGCTTGGTCGCGGGTACGTGCAGCTTGCCACTGCTCAGTTGCTCACCTGATTCGTGGATAAAAACAGTCTCAACAATAACGCCGTTATCGCATTCGTGAGTAGGCTGCATCAAGAAGATGCCGTTGTTATTGAGAGCATCAACTACCGCCTCTACGCAAGCCGACAAGTTGGCGTACTTTGAACGAAACGCTGGGTTCGTGTGAGTCTTGAGCGCTGGCCCAAATTCCTTTTGGGCTTTCACCAAAGCTGCTGATATTTTTATCATGTGTTTCCTTTTGGTTATTATTTAGAGATTGCACGCAATGATTCAGGAACAACCTCGCCCAACTTTTCATATAAGTGAACGAGATGTTTTGCAATGACTCGGCTTGAGTTTTTATCATAGCCAGAACGAGCTTCACGCATTCCAAGCTTGATGCCAAGCGCGTTTGAAGCACCATAAATATTTGCGGCAGTCACTGGAAAGCCAAGGGTCTTCTCGGCCATCTCCGCAATTTTAGGTTGCGTTAGCTTGTCTAATTGTTCTTTGTTGGTGTCAATCCAACTTGTCAGCTTGTACGATTTTGCTTTGTCCAAGTTGTTCTTTGTGTGTGAAGAAATTGGTTTACGGGTTGCAAAAGGACTTGTCATTTCATTGTTCCTTGGTTGATAAATAGTCTTGATACTGAGAACAAAATCCGCTGACTTGGCAAAACGATTCACATCGCGTTCGTGCGCCGGGACGGTGTTCTATGAAGTAGCCTTTTGAGGGCATTGAGATTTCGGCTTCATCCAGCGTCTTGTGAACGCTCTTGGCACGGACTCCACCCTCTTTCTTGACAGCAAAAGATTCGGGTTTTGCCCACATCTCTTCGTCAGTGCAATCTGGCATTTCGCCATCTGTTTCTATTTCAAACAAAGCTTCGCCATGCAGTTTGATACGTGCATGAATATAGTTTGTACGGTCTTCCATCGACCATAGAGGGATGTCAATAGTCACGATAGGTGCTTGTGGGTAACCTTCCTTTGTCGTGGCTTCACGGCGGCTCCAGTCACGCACAATGGCAATGATTTGTAGCCTCTTGACTGTTACCTTCTTGGCGTGTTCAACCAAAAACGCATAGCTGTTTAACTGGTTGTGCCAGTCTTGCTTCTCATTCATTACCGCCCATGCGCTTGTAGTCTTGTAGTCCGACACAATGATGCCGTCTTCCTCAACTTCTTGTAGGTCAATAGCTCCACTGATACTCATGCCGTCGATGTTGGCATGGATCCGCTCTTCAACGATGTGGTTCTCTCCTTTGCCATGTTCCAGTACGCCGTGAATAGCTGTACCAAAAATAGACCAGACCATATCGGCTGCGTCTTCTTCTAAAGAATCCCAGTTCTTACGCTTGAGTTGAACGATGCGGGGGCTGTTAAGCAGTTCAGTCACCGACATATTCGCCTTACCCTTGCTATATGTGGGGCGCTTTATCACATTCAGGATGGTCTGCGGAAGACCAAATTTGTTAGTGAGTTTCATAGTTAGTGGGCTTTCGAGCTTACGTTAGCTTGCTTGTAAAAACTAGCAAGTAGTTCAATGGCTACAGGCAAAGGCATACCAATAGATGCTGCGCCAGTGGCAAATCCAATACCCATTGCCATTACCCCCACTCCAACACCGACGCCCAATTCCTCCATGTCTCCGCAAATCATGTTGGCTACTTTCACAGCTTCATCAAGCTGCTCTTGCACTTCTATCAATGTTTTATTAGTTTCCATTTCTTACTCCTATGTGGTTGAAGAGCCTCCAATGTACCTGATGACTTGCTACCTGTCAACACTCTATGTGATATAACTGGTGAAATATTTGTAGGGGAAACCATGAGAGCAGCAAGACGCGATGACAACGAATCGGAAATTGTTAAAGCTCTTCGTGCGTGTGGTGCTAAGGTAAGAATCATCACTCAGGGCGATGGAATACCTGACTTACTAGTTTCTTACAACGGGTACACCATACTTCTTGAAGTGAAAGATGGGAATAAACCGCCATCGGCAAGAAAGCTAACTGAGGCAGAGCAAAAGTTCTTTGATGAATGGACGGGCGGGATACTGGCTAAGGTGGAATCAGTCCAAGAAGCTCTGGACATTCTGAAGTCCTGCGGTTAAACTACCCTTGAAGGTGTCATTTCCCTTCTCCTTGTAAAGTTGATTTGCCCCTGCCTAAAAAACAGGGGCTTTTTTTGCTTGACGAGTTTTGAAAGTGGTGGTACATTGGAGTTGTTGCTGTGATGGGTGACAAAGTTAGAGGCCGTTTACACATGCGTTCCGCCTTACCTAATGCTTTCTGTGGGAGAGATATTAGGCAAGGCCATCACCGGGCGCAGTTGTAAGCGGCTTTTTCGTTTGTGCCTTTCTACGCCGACCAATGCAAGAGTCTATCGGGAAGGATCTCATACCGAGGGTAAGGAAGCTAGTAATCGCAGTGCGTCATTGCAGCGATGAAAGTGTAGTCCCCTAGGAGCAGGATCACTACAGTTCTGGCTTGTATTGAACCCCGGACAGAAGCCTCTCCGACCGGGCGCACAGGGATAGAGTGACTGTAGAGTAGCTATACCAATCCAGCCCTTCATTGAGGCGGTACACGGTGGCAAGGGTAAAGTCGCCTTCTGGCGGTGTGGTTAGAGAATGCGGCACGTTGAGCCGATAACGCTAGAAGATAGGGTGTGACGAACAACTTTACACACCCCCTGAATGTTGCGAACGAACGAGCGACGAATCAGGTAATGCTATAGGTGGAGGCTGTGTCCTCCCCTAGGCATACCTTTGCCTGATGAAGCTCACTTACTCACTCGGAATCAGCATGAACTTTAATGGATTGATAGTTAAGCAAACCTACCTGACTAGGTACTGTAAGAGCAGGCTTGGTTACGCATCAAAGAACGGTGTCAAGATTAAAGATCTTGTCTGCATGGCGCTTGAGGTGGACGGTATGCAAAGGCCGATGGATAAAACTAGCAATGAGTGGATTAAGGAATGTATTACTCACATAGTCGGGAAAAACAAAAGCGAAAAACTTCAAAGCTGTACCAAACAGAGATCTTCTGAAGTTAAGCTTCTTGCTCAAATAAAGCTATACGACAAATCTGCAAGGGTGAAAAGCGTTTTTCCAAAAGGGAATGTTGCATCCGATTCATTTTTGTCTAGCTATGAATGGCGCAAAGTACGGATGGTGGCTTTAAAGATGTATGGGCCTAAGTGCCAATGCTGCGGGGCTACTCCTGCTGACGGCGCGGTTATGAATGTTGACCATATCAAACCAAGAAAACTTTACCCTAGCCTTGCCCTTGATGTTAAAAATCTTCAAGTGCTTTGCCACTCCTGCAACCACGGCAAAGGCAACTGGGATCAAACGGATTGGCGAACGTAAAAAAACCTGCTGGTTTAGGGCAGGTTGTAGTTCATGTGTTCTTACTCCTTAACTTGGCTTCAACTGCCCGTGTGTATTCTTCTTCCCACCCGCAGCAAGAGTTAAATCCAATTTCGTTGTCTATGAGTTTGCTGACCTCTTCGTCTGTCAGCCCAACCCATTGGCGCTTGTAGTCTTGGACATCATCGTCTTCATCCACAATTTTTCTCCTTCAGTTTGGCTTCAATCTTTCTAGCTACGACTTCTTCATAGCAGCCAGCGTATTGACAAATGCTGTCAATCTCTGTTCTGACTTCCTTGTCCGTCAGCCTCACCCATTGGCGCTGCTCTAAACGTTTATTCAAATCAATTATCTTATCGTTCGCTTCCTGTGCAAACTTGGCTAGATTCTCTTGTGTCCATTCAGCAAAATTTGTCATCAGTCTTCCTTTTTAAGTTTTGGTAGGGGGCACCAGTGTGTCCAGAACGGGTCACCAAAGTACGTTCCGTAGTGGGCAATATTTCCAGCACCGAGTAGCTGCACCTTAACACCTCGCGGCGCTGTGTCGATGGTTTGCCAGTACACGTCGGTTGCTACGGCTACCGTGCCTGCTGAGTTGATTGTGTGTGTCATGGGTTTACCTTCTCCGCATCTTTATGTTGGACGGCCCCTTAACCACGTTCCAATTTGTCGCGTCGTTCCTGTTAAGGCGTTTGGTTTTATTGAACTCTACAACGGCTTTTGCTTTGTGCATCTCTTGGTATAGCTTGACTTTCTCTTGGTCTGGTAGGATGCAAGTCTCCGTAGCGGCTGTCATCTTCGACAGGCTTAACTTCTTCAGCAGCGTTGTGTCGTGCTCTGGCCCACACTTATTTAGCCAGACTGATACCCTTGGCAGGCGACTGGCTACAAACCCCCGAACCTCCGTCGCGTATTTCCCTTGCGGGGTGCGTAGTAGCGTAGAGTTGTGTGCATCAATACCTGTGATAGACCGAAATCCATGCAATACCTCGTTCATCGTCTGGAACTTACGCCAACCTCGTATCAGCAGGGCATCCCAGTATGCTTGGTTATCGGTCATGCTTGCCTCTCTCTCAGCATTGCGTCTGCCACTATGTAGGCGGCTTGAATGAGGGCGGGTATGTTTGTTTCGTTGTTCGCAAGCATCCCCTGCATCGCCTTCGCCGCAAAGTAGTCGCGTAATAACATACCTTTTGAATAATTCAATTCATCCCCCACGCCGTTGTAGGGGAACGCTTGTGGGACTTTGTGGTCTTTGCTCATCTTCTTTCTCCTTAGTTAGGTGCTGTCTCTCCAGCAGTCACGCATTTGCCGCTTGCGTTTAGCGCACTTTCCCCGCCCCGTTGGAAATCACAGGAAAAGCCTTGGGGCAGGTTGCAATCTATCTTTCAAAGCGTAGCCCATCAGCGGCCAGATTTTTTGCTCCGCGTTTTGCCGTGCAATCTTACGGCCTAATTCGGGGTCAAAGTTCTCTGGGCTGGCGCAGGCTGATTCACCAGTAACAGTGAAGCCATTACCCAAAACTAGCACGCAGAAAGTCAGCAACTCTAGTGGTTCTAAATCACTGTTGTTGGCACTAGGTTTTTCTCGGCCTACGTAAGTGTCGTTGTCCAATGCCCCGCGCCGCCCATCAGCCGCCGTGAAGTAATGCTCACTCACAATATTGGCTTGCAAGTCAGCAGGTGTTACTCGTGGTGCGGTCTTGCCTTTGGCTTGAATCTCGCGCTCAATGGCGCTGTCCGTTGTATCAGGTGAGTTAATGTGGTTCATAGGTTCTCCAAGTAGTTGCACCCTTTGCCGGGGCTGCTCGGCATCAATAAATTCTTATCTCCACGCACTAAATGCGTCATGGTTAGTGACCGTCGCACTGGGTTTTGTCTCAGCGCGTTTTGCAATCTTATCTGGCCTTTCTCGCTTCATCACGATAGACGCATCGGGTACTTCACGGGTGAAGAAGCCTTTACCGCAGTGACCACAGGCACGCTTGCGAATGATTGAGTCTTCCTGCTTGCGAGTCTCCAGCACAACCCCTTTGCTTTCGTTGTGACAGTGGGGACAGTTCATTCGTTTTTATCTTTCAGCTTGGCTTCAATGGCTCGGGCAAATGCTCGATGTGCTGCATAAATCGGCTTATCGCCGCGTGACCCCCACTGGGCGTCGGTGACAGCATCCATTTCCGCATCTGTCAGCCCTACCCATTGGCGCTGTGGTGGTGTGGTGTAGAGGGGCAAAGCCTGTTGTCCGTCAGTAATATCCGTTGGGTTATCCGTAACGTAAACAGACATACCATCTTTTGTGTAGACCATCCATGCAACCGGAGCGTCTGTTGACTGCTCGACATCTTCGCGTTTGCATACCTTGCCGCAGAATCCACCGCAGCTTGAACATTGTTTGGTCATGTGTTGCGCTCCTTTAGCTTGGCCTCGACTAATGCTGTCACATAACCGGCGTGGGTCGGGTCACAGCCTTTCCATATTTCGTGCCGTTCCGCATCCGTCAGCCCTACCCACGGGCGCTGTGGTGTTGTAGTTACTCCTTGCAGTTGCGGTATGTCGTAGTGGCGGCTGACGTAGACCACCTTGTCGGGGTCGGTGGGGTGTGGTTTAACTGGCATTGTTCTTCTCCGGTGCTGGTTTTAGCCGCTTAAACGCTGCTTTCAGGCGCTGCTTTATAGCTTGAAGTCGCAGGCTTTCTTTTAAGGTTTTGAGGCTCATGTGTTCTTCTCCTTTAGTTTGGCTTCAATGGCTCGGGCAAAGTTTGTGTGATAAAGCGCACAGCAGTGTCGCCATCTTTGAGTAGCACAGTAACTGTTGCGGCTCGCAAATCACTGCCGTATATCAGCATCAGTGCTTCCATGATTCTTTGGGTTTCGTTGTTCATTTTTTTCCTTTGTATAAAACGCCTCAAAATCAGCGCGCATTTGTTCATTGGTCATGGCTGGCCTTTATTGCAGTGTTCAATGACGGCTCGTGCTGCGGCTCTTTCGGGGGTATCGCTGTCAAAATACCTATCCGCTACTTTTAAAGTCCACCAATTACAAATGGAATCTGATGCACGTCTCGGAAAGCAATCAAACTTTTTCGCAATAGGCCAGATCACCTCCGGGTCTGCGTGGTTAAAAAGCTGCCAGCCTTCGTAGTCCATCGGGCCATCGCATCGGGCGCGGTTATTCAATACGTAAACAGTCTCGAGAATTAGACTTATCCACACCCTGTCCGGCGTGTACCCAATAGCTAGTGCCAACGTGTAATCAATTTCTTGGTTTGTCATGTCAATCCTTTTGTGTTGTAAGCGGCTTCAAGCGCATCAGCAGCGTCATCACACAAACCGACTAAGTGGGCGTTGGCTTGGCGCACTGTCATGTCAGGAATGATGTCGGTTTTGTCGCGTAGCCTGTCAATCAGCTCCGCGATGTATGGGTCTGGCTGGCTGGCTGCGGCAATGGCTGCGAGTGCGTAGGCTTTCATTTGTTCTGCGCTGTAGCTCCAGCAATCCAAGCCTGTGTCTTCGTCAAAGCAGTGCGTGTCAGGCTTGGGCAGCTCTGGCATTGGTGTTGTCATACCGCACCTCCCACACCACGGGCTGCGTCGATGGCTTCGTTAAGGTCGTCGCCACTCCAGCCCTCTAATCCGCACCCCGTTACCTTTGCGACGGTTAGCTGTGGAATGAGACTCATGCTGTCGCAATGTTCGCGCAACCACCGATACCGCTCAGCATCTACGCTTACTGGCTCTGCTTGGGCTACAGGTTGCCGCTTAACCGAATTAATCAGTGAATCGTAATTTGCCTGCGGGTAGTCCTCCGGCGACTTAATCGCCGCCATGATCTTCGGGATGTTCAGCCACCCGCCATCGGTACGGTACGTGTTCGGGTCAAGACGCAGCGCTTTCAGTAGTTGATCTGCTTCGTTGCTGGCTGGCTGGGGTGTGGTGATGTGCCAAGTTTGAACGTCGGGCAACGGGTCATGGTGAATACCGCGTGTGTTGAAAAACTCTTTGATGGCCTCGGCAACTGGCCCTGCTTCGTCGTGACCTGATGCTATTACTTGAGTGCTTCGCGTAGTCAGAAAACCCGCGAAGTCGTACACCGCGCCCATGCCGATTGAAAGGCGGCTGTCGCCTACAGGCTCACCCTGCACAGCTTCAAGCTCGGTGCGTAGTGCGGCTTCAAAAGCCTGCCTGCTTTCATTAACGACTGATTGACCAGACAAACCTTCGTAAAAGCTGGCAGTACTGTCCGCCATTATTTGCGCCATCGCCATCAGCCGCGCTACTTTTGCATCAATAGATTCAGTCATAGTAGTGCCTTCCATTTGGTCTTAGGCTCATTAGCCCGTTCAACATAAAAGTGAATCAAGAAATTAAATAACTGCACGTAGGTCATCTCTACGCCAGTGTCCTGCTTAAGCCGCGCCCGTATCTTGTCGATGTCGGGGCTGATGGGTACGGTGATGCGTTTCATTTCAAACTTCCAGTCAAGAAAATATAAACAAGAAAGCAAAAGCAAACAAGAGTCAGCCCCAGACACACGGTTTCGAAATTACGCATCCACCTGTCAACGCATTCAAAAAATGCCTCTGCTTTAAAGATTTCGTCATCGTCTTTCATGCGCTCTCCCGTATCAAATAAGTATTCAATCGCGCTATGCGGTTACGGTTATATTCCGCAACGGCACTGGCGAACTCCACACCTGTCTCCGCCTTCAATAGTTCCAGCTTCGCTTCGGCAAGCTCTTCAGCGGCAATTACCATTGGTGTCGGCATCTTAAAAAAGCGGAACAAATCAGTCAGTATATTCATCGTCTTCTCCTTGTGGTTTACAAAATTCACAGCCGGGATGAGCAGGGTCGCGGCAGTCTGGATTCCTTTTCAAAGCAGCTTCGCTACCCCTTTCATAACTGTCATCTTCACGGCAACTTTCCATTTCTTCGGGTGTTAGCATCTGTTTTCCTTGAATGGGTACAAGTAATTTAACACAGTATGTACCAGACAGCAAGGGGGTAAACCTACCTGTTGACAAAAAAGATTTGTGGTGTACAGTTGCGCTACGATTTGCAGATGGGCAGCTCGAAAATTGGAAAATTTATAAAAGGAAAACATGACTTATTGGGCAGGCTCAAACATTAGAAAGAGCAAAAGCAATGACTTTAGCTGGAAAGATGCTGGTAGTGGACTAATGAAAGGTGAGTCAATGAAGCGGATAGATACAGCAAATCGAGTGAAGCAAAAAAATATAGAGCCTAAATATTCAGGCATTGTTTTATCAACACAAAGGAAGCTAAATGCTTAAAGGAACATCTAAGGTTTTAAACATTCAAAACATTTGCATTGATGCAGGTACGCAAGTACGTTCTGCCATTGATGAACAAGTGGTTATGAATTACGCTGAAAGCATGAACGACGGTGCAGTTTTCCCCGCTATTGAGGTTGTCTTTGATGGGGTGGAGAACTACTTAACCGATGGCTTTCACCGCTACCACGCTCACTTAAAAAACGGCAAGGCCAGCATTGAAGCGTTTGTGATTAACGGTACGCTGCGTGATGCAAAGCTGCTGTCATATCGCGCCAATACTATGCACGGTCTGACGCTATCGGCAGCAGATAAGCGCAAAGCTGTACTGGCAATGCTGGATGACATGGAGTACTGTGAATGGAGCAACAAGGCGATTGCTCGTCATTGCAATGTTTCGGGTGCGTGGGTAGGCAGGCTTCGGACTGAACTTGAGAACCCAAAACCAAAGTCTAGTGCAAAGACAAGCTCGGGTGATAAACCAATCAAAGAAGAGCCAAAGGCCGACCTTCCGCCAGAAAAGCAGCCGGACGAGCCAGCGGATACCAGAGAAAACGATGCCCTGTTAATGTTGTCAGAGGAAAACGACAATCTTACACAGCGTTTAGCGGTTGCTGCGATGGATGCTACGGATGAAGAAAAGGCAATGGCAACTACGCTGATTGCTGATTACGTGGAACAAATCCGTTTACTCAAAATTGATTTGGTTGCCGTAAAAGTTAGTCGTGACCAGTACCAGAATGAGAATGCTGAATTGAAAAAGCAGGTAGCAAGCCTACAGCGCCAACTCAAAAAACAATCTTAATCAATCGCCCAAGCTGACGGGCGTGTATGTCAGCGGAAGGATTTTATGAGCTTAAATTTAAGAGCGTATCAAACGCAGTCGATAGAGGGTTTGCGTGCTGGGTTTGCAGCAGGCCACCGTTCACAGATTCTGTATGCCCCTACAGGGGCTGGAAAAACTGAAATGGCGATTGCTTTACTTGCGGCAACCAAGACTAAGGGCAACAAAGCTGCAATGATTCTGGACAGGATTATTCTTTGTGACCAGACAAGCCAGCGACTACAGAAGTACGACATCGACCACGGCGTTCTACAGTCTGGACACTGGCGGTATAGGCCATACGAAGCAATCCAAGTATGCAGCGCCCAAACACTAGAAAAGCGCGGCTCTTATCCGGGTCTGACATTGATGATTGTTGACGAATGCCATGCGCTCCGCAAGCAAACCATCGACTTCATAAAGGCAAACCCTGATATAAAGGTTGTTGGCTTGAGTGCTACGCCATTTACTAAAGGGCTGGGTAAGGTCTATGAAAACGTTGTAAGCACGGTCACCACCGATGACTTGGTGAAGTCAAAGGTGTTGTCTCCGCTACGAGTATTCATAGCCAAAGAAATCAACATGGAGGGCGCTAAGAAGGTGGCTGGAGAATGGAGTCAAGCTGAATCCACCGAGCGCGGCATGAAGATTACGGGTGACATAGTAAGTGAATGGATTAGCAAGACGCATGAGATTTTTGGTAAGCCACGCAAGACGATTGTGTTCTGCTCTGGTGTAGAGCATGGTGCTGACTTGGCTAAGAAGTTTGCAGCAGCCGGGTATAACTTCATAAGCATCAGCTACAAAGATGATGAACAGTTTAAGAAGGATGTTATTGAGGATTTCTCAAAACCGGATACCGAGATTCATGGGTTGATTGCTACTGATATTTTGACCAAAGGATTTGACTGCGTACTTGAAGGCTCGCGCGTTTTGACAGATCGTGGACTTGTTGCCGTTGACAAAATTTTGTTGAGTGATAAGATATGGGATGGTGTCGAATACGTTTCGCACGGCGGAGCAATTTACAAAGGGATTAAAAATGTCATTACTTATGCGGGACTCACAGCAACAGAAGACCACCAAGTTAAAACAGCCAAGGGATGGCTCGCATTTGGAGAGTGCGCCAGATTTGGAATTCAAATTGTCACCACAGGAAATGGTCAATCGCCAATTCAAGAACATGAAGGTTGTTTCAGAGGAAATTTATTTGGCAAATCGCAAGACAAATCGACATCAACTGAAATGTCAGTGCCAAAATTGCGGTCACATAGAGTTGGTGCTTTTGTCAATGCTGCTTGCGCCTCAATGGGCAGGATGCACATCTTGCACAGCACCCCAATGGTTGGTTCGTCGATGCAACGCTCAACAAGCTCGATGCACGAATCCATTGCACGCATCGTATCAGGACTACGGAGCAAGAGGAATTCAATTCAACTTTCAAAATCCTCGCGTAGCAGCGCAATGGGTAAAGGAAAATCTTGGTTTGCCGGAAAATATATCCATAAACATCCATCTGGACAGAATCAACAACAATGGTCATTACGAAGCTGGGAACTTGCGCTGGTCAACGCGCAAAGAAAACAATTCGCATACGCGAAGAAGCAAATACGTCGAGCGTTTTCATTTATTTCGAGCAGCCTATCCGAAAATACGTTATTCCGACAAAACGCTGAGAAATTTGATGGGATGTGGTCTAACGGATGCGCAGATCATCGAAAGATTTCAACGCCCATCCGACAAACCCAAGGGCATGTATGGGACGTTCTCAATTGCGGACCAAGAAATAGTTTCACTTGCGAGGGGTTGTTAATCCACAATTGCGCAGACGTAATGATTGGGGTATCAGCCAGACCGTTCAGTAAATCCCTGTCCTACCATATACAACAAATGGGTAGAGTAATGCGTGGTCACGAAGGAAAAGAGTATGCAGTTTGGTTAGATTTTTCGGGTAACTACTTACGATTTCAGGAAGAGTGGGAACAGATATACGAAACTGGTGTGCAGCAGTTAGATGACACCAAAGAAAAAGCTAAGAAGGAAAAGACTGAGAAGGAAAAGGAAGCAGCCAAGTGTCCAAAGTGTGGTGCATTCTGGCCTAGTAAATCCGATACTTGTTTGCACTGCGGTCATGTGCGCCAGCGTCAAAACAAGGTGCAGAACGTTTCCGGTGAAATGCAAGAGCTAATTAAGGGAGTTGGTCGAGGCGACAAACAAGACTGGTGGAGTATGTGCCAGTACAAAGTAAAGTATTCGGGCTGGTCGGCTGGTCGTGCAGCACACACCTACAAAGATAAGTTTGGGAGCTGGCCTAGAGGCTTGGTCGATGTACCAACTGCGCCCAATGCTGTCTTTGACAAGGCGGTAAAGGCTGCGCTTATGAAGTTCATAAAGGGGAAAAGGTAATGATGACAAAAAAAGAACTGTTGCAAATGGACACCTTACGCGCTCAGTTGGCGGCAGAACGAAAGCGCTCAGAGGAGGCTATTGATGCGTACCGTGTGTACCTGTACGAATTGGTAGATTGCAGGATAAAACTTGAACGAATACAAAAAGTGTTTGAGGGTAAAGAGTAATGGATTTGATTACTTTTTGTAGGCTGCATGGCATTCTGATAACTCAGTTACCCCCCATTGGCGTGTGGAAGCGTTACCCGACAGAAGACCATCCCCGCAGTTCAAACGGCGCGGTTAAGTTCATGGGCAACTTTGCTCACGTTCAAAACCATGCCGTGATGTTAGAGCCTGTGACTTGGCAAGCAGAAGACGGGCAAAAGATTGACCTGCAAAAAATTGTCAAGCTGGCAAAAGTGCAGGAGGACAAGACAGCCAAGCTACAAGCAGAAGCAGCAAGTAAGGCGGCGTGGATTGTCAATCAGTGTCAGGTAGGCAAGCATGAGTATCTCCAAGCCAAAGGATTCCCAGACGAGCAGGGTTTAGTCTGGGCATCAAAGGAATCAAAGCTGCTAGTCATCCCGATGCGAATTGACAATCGGCTGGTGGGTTGCCAGTTAATTGATACCGATGGAAGTAAGAAGTTTTTGTTCGGGCAAAAGACTTCGGGTGCAGCTATGGTGTTTGACAACAAGGGCATCAACATTCTTTGTGAGGGCTACGCTACTGGCCTTAGCATCAAAGAAGTTCTGAAAAACTTAAAACGACGGTACACAGTCCATGTTTGTTTTAGCGCCGGGAACATGGTGAAGGTAGCAAAGACCCTACCAGCAGGGTTTGTGGTTGCCGACCATGACAAGCCCAATCCCCAAAACGGGACAAGGGCTGGTCATGTGGCGGTTGACAGTATCGGCTGGCCTTTCTGGATAAGTGATATGGAAGGTGAGGATGCCAATGACTTTCATCAGCGAGCTGGTCTATTCAGATTCTCGCAAAGCATTGGTCGCTCCATCTAATAAGCATTCGGCTGCAAGCTGGCAAGCAGCTATGAGCATAGGTGTTTTCCCTACCTCTAGTTGCTTTGCTAGTTTCATTGCCGACATCATTTCATTATGGGTCGTGGCCTTTGAGCCAAGTACATAAGCGTGGGTCAGTGAATTGTCTAGTTCAGGGAACATGAATTTCCAATACGGGTTTGCTCTCGCCTACTATTTGGCCTTCTTCTTGCGTCACCTTGCGTAGTGCGACTATGGCCTCACGGACATATTTTGGCACTCTTCGGGATTGATCGTGGGCTTCTACTAGCCTTTGTTTGCCTGTATCACAAATGCTTTTCTCTCCAATCTTGGCAACAACGTCCTGCACAGTTTTTACCATGTCATCAGGGCTTTGGCCTACCTCGCAATCCACCCAAGCTATCAAGCGGCGCAAATGGTTTATGTCTGAGCGTTTCATACCAATTCACCTCTTGGATAGCACTTGCAGTAAAACTCATTACCAAACTGGTCAACGAAGTATAGGTTTTCTTGGCCTGTATCGGTCAGGGTGATTACGCCATTGGCAAGCCAAGCGTCCATAGTCCTCTCTTCAATCTTAGTGATTTTGGGTAGGTGTTTAAGCATGGTTTTCTCCCGTAGTCTCGTAGTCAGCATTAAGTTCTCCAAATTAAAAGGTCAAGGGCAATAATAATTAGCGTGACTAAAAGCACCACGCGCTCCACTATTTCAACTCGGGTCAGTTTCATCTCAAATCCTCCGGATAGTGGTGTAATTGGTTGCACTTCTTGCAGTACAGCATCTGGTCTTTGAGGTAGGCATCCTCGCCCACGTCTGACTTCTCCCACTTCTCAGTGGTGGGGTTGTACTTGGTGCTGCCAAAGTATTGGCTAACGGTTTCATATAGGTAGGAAAACTCGTCGTGTCCGCACTCCGCGCATCGGTTATCGACCAAGTTCTTTCTGCGGTTTTTCATGTCAGCTCCTCGGGTTTATCGTGCCGCAAGCAGTCATCGGAGCTACACTCTCCAGTCTTTAGCTCGTCATCTTCTAAGGTGCGATAGCAGTGGGGGCATTCTGCTTCATTCTCCTCAATGTCTTGCACGATAGGGTCGTTCTCGCTGGTAGTTTCCCAGTTTTGCCATTGCGGGTTGTCCGTTGCTTCCTTTACCGCAGCTTCACTGCTGTCTGCCTCGACATGCGCCCACTGCACCGTAGTCACGATTCGCGTTACTCGAAATGATTTCATGTCAACTCCTCTGGTATTTCAACTTCATCGCCCAGCTTTGAAGCTACTAGACAGCGCATAGCTGCGATGAGTGGGGTGGAGCCATATTCCATGCGCCCCTTCTTTTCAGCGCACCACGGACGAGTAAACTCATAAAAAACGTGGTCATACGGGGAGTGGCTGATCGTCATGCCTTCCCGCTCAATGATTGGCCCGCCCTGTGACCAGTCAGTTGAGTAGCGCAGCGAACTGGCATGTTCACAAGCCATAACTCCGCGTTTGTTTATCCGTTCAACAATTCGAGCGCGCACCTTGGGGTCGCTGTGATTGGTCGGCACCCACCCTTCGCACTTCGCCACCGCCCAGTTAAGGGCAGCGTCCGTCAATTCTGATGTAAGCATTGTTTTCTCCTTGTCGGGACTATTCCCGCGAAAACCCTCGGTGTAAGGGTTTCCACTGATACAGTCAGTATTCGTCGGCGTAGTCTTCCAAGCTGGTAATCAGTCCGTCAAAATCCTCGCTCTCTCCCAGCAAGTCAGCCATTGCATAAACTGCGCTGCGGTCGTACTCTTGGCAAAGTGATTCAAGATAGTCGCGGCGGTTCTCGTAACCATTGGCGGTATAAGCGTTATGTTCATTCATGGTTTTCTCCTTAAAGTGAAATGTTTTCTATGTCTCGAAACTCGTTAAAGGGCCAGCGATCAAACCCTCCTAGCGAGTAATAAAAACCGTCCTTATCGGTCACCCTGATAACGGTGTATCCGTCTTTCGTGGTTACTTGAATGCAAAGCATGGTTTTCTCCTTAATAGTTGGAACGGGCTTCTTTGCGGCCTTGTTCAATTAAGTAACGAGCTTCTGAGCGCTCGTCAATCTTTTCTGATTCAAGCATTCGCCGGATTATTTCGGCTTGTGCTGTGGCTGTCTTGGCCTTCTCGTAGTTGTAACCTGCGGTGATGTAATCGACTGGTGCGTAGTTCATGGTTCTGGCTTTCAAAATAATGGGTTTTGTGAGGTGGTGCTGCGGGGTTGGTTCTGGGTGTGCGTCAGGCTAAAAGCTGCGGCCTCTGCTGCTTGGTGTGGGTCAGTCGGATAAAGCGGCTTGAATTCTCCCGCTTCGCCGTCCCAATAATCCGGGGCGGGTTTGAGCTTGTAAAAAGCTGCACATCTTTCAGCCTCTACCAGCGTTCCATTTTTGCAGCATGGCATACCCTGATGTATTAAGCTCCATTCCCCACGCCCGTGGCTGTAATAAGTGGTTGGCTCGGTCATACTGCCACCTGCGCGGCTGCGTCATATAAATCCTCGGCTTCGCGGGTCATCCTGTCAGCCTTTGATTTAAGCTTTTCCGCATAGTGGGCGGCTGCGTCAATCGTGAACGTTGCTTTGTAGGCTTTCCGAGCGGCCGCGCTGGTGGCTTTCATACCGTCCAGCGTGGGACGGTAAACGGTTTCACCAAATACATCAAATACGACAACCCGGAAACCTCTGGCGGTGTTGTGCATATCACGGCTGCTGCTCTCCATGATTTCAAAAAACAACCCTTCCATAATGGGGCTTGCTGCGGTAATCCGAGAATGAAAATATTTCAAAGTCGAATCGTCAACATAGTGCGTCAAGCCGCTTAAAGCCTCTTGCGCTTCGTGCTTGGCCTGGCTGAAATAACGCTCTTGAAAAGTGCAGACGTTTGCTGCGTGAAGTGCTTTTTTAATCGTTTCCATTTTGTTACCTTGTAAGTTTGGCGTAATTGCCCGTAAACCCTCGGCTGGAGGGCTTACAGTCAATCAATCAGGTGTTGTGTCGTCTGCCCCTAAGTAATCGGGTTCGTTATAAGTTGGCGCAAAAACCCGTGCATGGTCGCCATCTTTGAACCCTTCTAAATAATTGGCGTTGTTGGGGTATTTTTTAATCCCACGGTCGCCACCATTGTTGTAACCGTGCTGATAACCTAAATCAAAATCACTCATTTTTATTGCTCCATGTATTTGGCGAATAAGTCGGCAAAGCTGGCGCGAAGTATTGCGGCATTGCTGCTGTCTGCTCTGAAATAAGCGTCAGCGATAGCGGCGGCAAAACCTCCACCGCTTTCTTGCATTTTTTCAGCGGCTGAAAAGTATTTAGAACGCTCCACATTAGTCCAAACCTCAGCCGTGGCGGGTTGCTTTGCTATGGCTTCAATTTGGGCGGCTACAGTGTTTAAAACCACATAAATCGCGGAATAGACTGCTGGTGCATTTTTGCCTGATAAGTCAGCAATAGCGGTGGCATAGGCTAAAGCTTCGATAATCGTTGGACGGTCAGCAAATAATTTAAGCTTCAAGCTAGCGGCTAGTTTCAATAATTCGGTTTTCATTTCGTTTACTCCTTGTTTAGGCATGATTGCCCGATAACCCTCTGCGAAGGGTTACCAGTCCGTCACGCTGGTTGTACAAAACAACGTTGTTCTATGTCCTGCATCACTTGATCTAAAACCTTTTGCTTTGTGCCCTTGTAACCCTCTGCTTTTAGGATTGCATAGCATGAGCGGCCACGGCTCATTTGCATGCCTTTGATTTCAAGGCGCAAACCTGTGCGCAGGGTCATCAGGCGGCAAAGGTCTATTTGTTCTGGTGTAGTCAATGCGTTCATTTTGTAATTTCCTTTTGTTTAGGCTTGGCCTCTAGCCTGATCACAGGCCTGAAATACGGGCTTGCTCCGCACTCTTGGCGCAGCTCCGTTCAAGCTCCGCGCACCGAGCTTGTGCCCAGGCATTCTCACCCGAATCTGACAGGGGGTCTTTGAGCACTCGTTGCTCGCATATCCAGCGCGGGTCTGTTTCATACCCTTGGCGAATCTCGTTGTAACGGGCGTGTTGTTGTGCGTTCATGTCGGTAGCTCCTTGGTGGTGAATTAAATCGATGCCTTGCTTAACCAGCTTGGGCCTAATTGGTTTCGCACCTGCCGCAGCAAGTGGCCATCAGTTTGGCTTGCATCCTTTCCACAAAGCCACTGGTTCAACAGTTCGCTTTTCCAGTTGCGCCCGTGTTGTGACTTAAAAGCCTGTAGGCGTATCAGTTGCTCGGTGTTAGGTTGTGCGGTAGTTTTCATTTCGGTTGCTCCTTTAAGCTTTTAAATATTTGCGCTGTGCTGCTGAATCAAAACGTGCGCCAGTGATGCCGTTCTGGGCAAGTTGGGCAACCAGATCGGCTTTGTCGCTTGCTGCGGTCATCAGCCAGCCTTGGGCGTGATAGACCTCAAAGCGGTTCACGTTATAAGTGACTGCACAATTAAGGCGGTCGGTAGCAGTGAGATTTAAATATTTCATGTCGTGCGCTCCTGTAGGGGTTAATTAAACTTACCCTTCAATTTTCGGGGCTGTTTTCAGTTAATCAAATGAATCTTTTCTATACAAAAACGACATTCAATAGGCTCAGGCTATCGGCTGGCAATAGGCCAAAACTATAGATATTGGAAGGTCGATAGCCGGGGGCTTGCAGTTCTTGTTGTGTTCTCTCATAATCGCACCATGAACGAAACAACCAAACCCATTAAGCTATCCCGCAAGCAAATAAAGGAAGGACTAGAGCAAGTGCCTGTGGAACATCTGTTTGCTAAATCCGTTTCCCGTGAGCTAACACATAAGCAAAAGGCGTTTGCGCTTGAAGTTGCGAAGGGTTCTACGGGTGCTGGTGCTTATCGCAAGACGTATGACACACAAGCCAGTAAGACAACTCAAGGCAATAATGCAAGCCGCATGAAAGCCGATAGCAGAATTAAAGCTGAGATACAAGCCTACTCTCTAGCGATTGAGGCTGAGAAATACCGCTCCCCTGCTGCTCTCCGTGCTTTGGTCATACAGTCCCTCGTTCAAGTGGTTATAGACCCAGACGCTAAACAAGCTACAAAGGTAGCTGCCGCCAAGGTTCTAGGCACTGTCACTGAAGTAGCTGCCTTCACAGAACGTAAAGAAGTTCGCACCATTACTAGCAGTGAAGACGCTAGGGCAAAGGTAATGGGTGAGCTTAAACGGCTCATGTCGGCCAATGCTACTGATGCAACTGTGATTGATGCTGATGCCGACTCACTACTAACTGAGTTAGCCCAGCCAGCCAGCCAGTCGGAAGAAAGCCAGCTAGACGAAGGCCACCCATCCCCCATGCCCCCAGAAACATGAGCTTGCGCCCAGATGCTACGACATACTATTCCACTCAAAGTGTCTTAAAAAAAGTCCGTTTATCTATCCAGCAAAAAATATTCCACAAAAATTTCTACAAAAAAATAATCCAAACCATAGGGTGGGGTAACTAGTTACCCCTAAAACGTGATTATGAATATATTAAAGAACAAAAAGATAAGGAAAAGTTATGAAGAATGTATGGAGGTTGGTATGAGTCCAGCGCAGAAAGAGGTGTTTCTGGTCATTGATGAGTGGTGGAAGAAGTTTGGGTATTCGCCGTCATTGAGGGAGATTGCTTATGTGCGTGGCAAGATGGGGTTAGCGAACACTCACAAGATTGTGGAGAGGTTAGTTAAGCTTGGCGTGTTGAAGAAGATAGATGGCGCGGGTCGGACGATTCGGCCTACGTATATACAGTTTAGGAATCTTGAGTGAACGACTTTACGAGTATTGAGAAGTTGATGGCTGGGTTGCCTATACAGGAGCAGGAGATACTTCTGGCTCAGGTGGAAGAGTACAGGATGGCGCTGGAGCGGGAAGAGGCTCAGAAGAGTTTTATGGCTTACGTGAAGATGATGTGGCCTAGTTTTGTGCATGGTAGGCATCATGCGGTAATGGCAAAAAAGTTTGAGGCTATCGCCAATGGGACGCTAAAGAGGCTGATTATTAATATGCCGCCGCGACATACTAAGTCTGAGTTTGCGTCTTACTTGCTGCCGTCGTGGTTTTTGGGACGGTATCCGGGTAAGAAGATTATTCAGTCATCGAACACTGGCGACTTGGCGGTTAACTTTGGGCGTAAGGTTCGGAACTTGGTGGATAGTGAAACGTATGCCAAGGTATTTCCCGGCGTGGCTTTGAGGCAGGATAGTAAGGCTGCGGGTAGGTGGGCTACTAATCACAATGGCGAGTATTTTGCTATTGGTGTTGGCGGTACGGTAACTGGCAAGGGTGCGGATCTATTGATTATTGATGACCCGCATTCTGAGCAGGAAGCTTCTATGGCTGCTGGCGACCCTACTGTATTTGATAAGACGTATGAATGGTATACGTCAGGCCCACGCCAGCGACTGCAACCGGGCGGGGCTATTGTTGTAATTATGACGAGGTGGGGGCAGAAAGATTTAGTAGGCCGGATTATTAAAGATGCGGCAATGCGGGATAAGTCTGAAGAGTGGGAGGTAATTGAGTTTCCCGCCATCATGCCTAGTGGTAATCCCTTATGGCCTGAGTTCTGGTCGTTGGATGAATTAGAAGCACTGCGGGAAGAACTGCCACCTGCCAAGTGGAATGCTCAGTACCAGCAAGCACCTACTGGCGAAGAGGGGGCTTTGGTTAAGCGGGAATGGTGGAAGGTCTGGGAGGGTGAGAAGCCGCCTAGATGTGAATTTATTATTCAGTCATGGGATACGGCGTTTACCAAGTCGGAGCGGTCTGACTATTCGGCGTGTACGACATGGGGTGTATTTCATATGAATGAAGACCCTAATAATGTGAATATCATTTTGCTGGATGCTTTTAAGAAACGGATGGAGTTTCCTGAGTTGAAAGATAAGGCTGTAGAGATGTATAAGGAGTGGGAGCCTGATGCCTGCGTGGTTGAGGCTAAGGCTTCTGGAGCGCCGTTAATATTTGAATTACGGGCAATGGGAATACCTGTACAGGATTTCACACCTAGTAGGGGCAATGATAAATTTGTGCGATTAAATTCAGTGACTGATTTATTCCGCAGTGGTAAAGTGTGGTGTCCTGAGACAAGATGGGCTAGTGAGGTTATTGAAGAACTGGCAGCATTCCCAAATGGGGAGCATGATGACCTTGTAGACTCAAGTACACAGGCACTGATTCGGTTTAGAAAAGGCGGGTTTATTCGTTTAGATACGGATGAACGCGATGAAGTACAAAGCTTTCGCCGCAAGAACGCATACTATTAAGGTTACAACATGAGCATTGAAC
>Ga0181338_1000016_pt1 | contig 58530 bp, 83 predicted proteins | sample Sp13VDMM110SD_FD_122168 | JGI IMG/M metagenome (GOLD analysis project Ga0181338, IMG submission 122168) | Freshwater viral communities from Lake Michigan, USA - Sp13.VD.MM110.S.D | ecosystem: Environmental > Aquatic > Freshwater > Lake | place: USA: Michigan | collected 2013-04-23
CTTCAATGCTCGACTTCATCGAGGCAAACGAAGCGTGGATTACATACGCCAGCGACCACGCCAAAACGGACAGGGCGTGGCGATGCCAAGTCGCCGAGCGGCGATTCCCGTCGCCGGACATTCGTGAGCGAAGCGGGCGCCAAGGATACGGCAAGACCGCACGCAAGGCTATCGCCGAGGCAATGCGCGCGACGACAGTTCCTTTCTTTGCGAACATTCCGAATCACCAACGCGCCGAGAGCGCAGAAGGGTAAAAATGAAAAACCGAAAGAAAATCGAACTTGAAGAGACAGCGGGCGAAAGAGAAATGCGTCTGAGCTGGAAAGCCGACGCGTGGAACGGACGCAGCACTCCCGAAAGCGCGGCTCAGTCCGGCGCGTTGGGTGTGGTCGGTTGTTCGAGTCAGGCACCGAGCGCAATCAATCCAATAGACGAATGCGTGCGCCTCGGCACCCAACTGGCCCACCTCCGAAGCGCGCTAGAGGAGATTCAGAGAAGCGCCGATGGCTCTCTAAACAACGACTTCCCCGAAGATGCTCCCGACACCCTGCAACACATCTCTGGAATCGTCGCTCGTGCTCTGGGCTCTGCGACTGAGCGCCAGCCTGACTCGAACGATCCCGATCAGCCACGCGCAGAACGTAAAATCTTATGATCGAAGACATCGAACATTCGCCGCTCCCCGAGCGTAAAATCATGCGGGCGATACTCGTCCCCGCCGATGGGTCGAGCGCAGAAGCCACATCGGAACCGCAGGCCCACTGTGCGCGTTGCTGCTGTGGCGGGTTGGTTCGGCTCCGCAGCCTCGGCCTCGTCTGCGTGGCTCAGTCGGGCATGGCTCTCGTCATGGCCGCTCTCGGCATCGTAGATCGCTGGACGGTCTATCCCGCCTGCTACTTCTCTCTCACCACATTCGTCGGCGTGTGGCTCATGCGAGATAAGCCGAACGATGCACATCAGCCAACTCGGAGGCCCGACGCGTGAACACCACTGATCGAAGCGACCGCTCAGGAGCATCGCCCGAGTTGGCTGTGGGTGCCGGGTTCGGCAAGGGTGAAATCTCCGCGCCGCTGCCGCTAGAATCATCGGAGACAAGGTCGGCGAACCACGTAAAAAGCGTGATGGAACAACTGAACCGGGCGCAGGCATTCGCGGGGAGTCCAAAAGCGCGGAAACTATACCGCGACGCCTATGAGATAATTAAGGCGGCTCAAATCTCCGGCGGTTTTGTCTTTCCGAAGTCCCATGATTGCCGATTTCACCGAGACCTAACGAACAAGTGCGGGGTTTGCGGATCTTTTCCGCCGAACGAAAAAGCTCAGACACGCTCGCCATGAATCACCCTCTGCAACCGCTCGTAGGCAAGACGCCCGAACAACCTGCCGCTGGCGAGCGTTGTTCTGTGGCGCTGGGTTCGGCGTGGGCCGCGCTCTGGACGAGCAAGAACAAACTCGACGGCCTAAAGAGACATCTCATCTACGAGAACGGAGTGCCCGCGCTTTTCTCGAAGCGCCGCTTCGCCCGAAATTTCATCCGCGCTCAATACGGCTACATCGCGACGCGCGCCGATCTTCGCGCTGAACCGCATGGCTGGCGGCTACCCGTAGCGGTCAAAGTCACGGTTACTCTTTCTTCGCCGAACCATATAATATCACATCCCCATGAGAATTCACGGCAACCTTGACCGAGCAATATCCAATCTGCGTGCCGGTCGCGAAGTATCCCGCCAATGTCGCCGCGCCTTCCTCGGCCCACCGCTCCGCGCTCCAGATGCCGGGACTTTGCTCAAAACCATCCGCGTCACAGACCACGTAAAAAATATCAGCTACGCCATCACAATTCACCAAGGCAACCGCCGCAATGGCATTGAACCACGCCTGTTCGGACAATCGTTCGTCAAATCGCGCTACTGCGGTTTTGATCTGCTGTTTCGCGAACTGCGCAAACGGTGGTCATTGCGGTGGCTGGTCCTAAACTAAACATTACCCATGAGAGGCTTCCTCCTATTCTTCCAAATCATCACGCATCTGGTATTCTGGTGCGCTGTCGGCTACGTCGCCGTCCACTTCATCATTAAATTCTGGTAGCTGATTATTATGACCAAACCACCCATCACCGCCGCCGAACTAGACCCCGCATGGCCCGAAGCCGTGCGCTCCGCCACGCCCGCCGTCAAACTGCGCGCTGGCCACGGCCACACGATTGAGGCGTGGTCCGAGGCGCGCAACAGGTATATGCCGCTCCAACTGCCCGGTGGCGGCATCGCGTTCACCACCGAGGCGGATCGCGACCTGGTGCTGGGGGCGATTATGGGGCTCAATATATTGCCTCCCGCTAAGTGAGCGCCCTCATCGACATTGACTGGGATGAGGCGCCCGTAGCGGTAGCAACGCCCCATCGCTTTGCGCTGCGCGGTAAACAGCCACAGTGGCTCGCAACGATCATCTCTGATTTTGCGACCAAATCGCGCCTACTTGTGGTAGCCCCAGGAGGCGTGGGCAAAACGACCCTCTTCGCCGCGCTCGCAGCCCACTACCACACGCTCGGCATCCGCACGCTGGTCTTGGAGAACCGCGACCGGCTCACGCGCCAGACTGCCGACCGTATCCGCATTGAGACCGGCATCGAGGTGGACATTGAAATGGGCGACGAGCACGCCAGTCCGTTCGCGCCCATCGTGGTTGCTAGCGTGCAGACGCTGGGGCGTGTCAACCGCTTGACCGGCTTTTCGGATTCTCACTTTGGATTGATCGTCGCGGACGAATGCCACTTTTCGCTAGGGCCGCAATTCCAACGCGTCATGTGCTATTTCCACTACGGCGCCCACAGCCTAGACCCGGACTGGAAGCGGCCCGAAGATGGCACCTACGAGGTCAAGGCTCGCTGCGCCGGATTCACAGCCACGCCAGACATCGGCGAGCGCAAGAACCTCGGTCAGTTCTTCCATCACCGCAGCGTCAATTACAGCTACCTAGAAGCCGTGCAGGACGGCTGGCTGGTCGGCCCGGTTCAGAAGAACATCCCGGTTCGCATCGACCTGTCCAAATACAAGGCCAAGTCCACACCCAACGGAAACGACTTCGCCGCGTCCGATTTGAGCGCGGCGCTCATCCCGATCATCGAGGAACTGGCCGAGCAAATCCTGATCCATGCCTCGGCCAAGAAGACCATCGCATTTCTGCCTAGCGTGGAGTGTGCCCGCATGATGACCGACGCTCTGTTGCGGCGCGGGATGCGAGCGATATTCGTGTCCGGCGAGTGTCTTGATGCGTCTGAGAAGACGGACGAGTTCGCCGCGCTCGGAGCAGGCTCGGTGTTGGTCAATTGCTGCCTCTACGTCTACGGCGTGGATTTCCCTGACGTGGACTGCATCGCGTGGTTCCGCGCTACCATTTCCAAGGCGTTCTACATCCAAGGAATCTACCGCGGCACTCGCGTATTACCCGGCATCCTGAATGGCCTAAAAACCGCAGAGGGACGTCGCGATGCCATCGCCTGCTCGCGCAAACCGTTCCTGACAATCCTTGACCCGCTGTTCGTGTCTGACCGCATTGACCTGCTAGATGCCTACGACCTGCTCACCGATGAGCCCGAGGTGAAGAAGGCCATGAAGGCGTCGGGTGAACTGAGCGTGGAGTCGGCGCAGAAGGCGGAGCGCGATTTTCTGAAGTCGCTAAAGAAGGAGGCGAAGAAGCATGAGCGGAAAGCGGCCCGCACGATTGACCCGCTCCAGTGGGCGGTATCGCTTGGCGACTCCATGATCAAGTCCTATGCGCCAACCGAGGCGTGGGAATCGCAGCCGGCGAGCGTCGGTCAACTAGACTTCATCCGCAATCAGGGCATGGAGATTGGCGGGATCACGTCGAAAGGACTGGCCTCGCGTATCATCAGCCGGCTGCGCGTGCGACAGGACAATAAATTGGCAACGCCTAAACAACTACGCCTCATGCACCAACTCGGCCTAGACGAGCAGACCTGCGCTACGCTGACCCAAGCCGAGGCCACCGCCACCATCGACCGCATCTTGCAGGGCAAGCGGGAGCGGGGTGGGCTGACGCCGGCCGTGGCGTAGTCACTTCAACGTCACCCGATCCAAAATCACCTGTTGCCGGCGAATCAACTCCTGCTGATTCTCAATCATCTGCATGAGTCGGGTATCAATCTCGTCCTTCTTCGACCGCCACGTTGCGTAATCGCGCAACACGTCCGACCTATCTTGCTTGATGGACGAAATCTCCCTTTGCGTCGTGGCGAGCGCAACGGTCGTGCTGTTGACCCAGACAGCTACGCCACCGAACGCCACGAGGCACGCCCAGAAGCCGCCCACCAATAGACGCGCCAGACCGAGCAGCGAATGCAGTCGGTCAATGTTCTTGGCCAGCTTGTCTAATTCTTCGGGAGGCATGTTGAGTAGGTAGTTATGTGCGGCCTCCATGCCGCAGATACTTAGGTATTTTTAGCTATTGGCAAAAAGGTATTTTACCCATAGTTTAAGTATTGGGCTACTGTTTAAACATTAGCCGGCTCCCTTGTCGATGTCCGTCGCCATCTTGGCCGCTGTGTGAATCCGCGAGTGCAGCCACGGTGCCGTCACGCGCTCAATCGCCGAAATCGGATTCTCGCCCGCCCTGACGCCTGCCATGGCGGCACCGAGCGACGCAGGCGTAATTGAAAAGAATCTGGCATATAGCCACAGACCTCCAAGCAGCACACATACGCCGATAAGGATAGTGCTCTGGCGCTCTGATGCCAACTGCGCCGCCGCGGCCTCGGAAATAGCCACGTCAGCCGCCCTGCGTGCTGCCAGCGCCGCATCACGCTCGGTCTGCAACTGTGATGCGCGCTTGGCCTCCGCTTCGTAAAGTCGCGCCGCCTCCGTCAGCCGTCCCTCCATAACCGCCACACGCCGTTTCTCGGCCTCCAGTAGCGCCAGTGGGTCCGGCGTCGGCAACTTGGCAAGCGCGGTCGGCACCTCGCGGGCAATGAAATCCTTGGACGGGGACGCTGGCGCCATCGTGTTCGCCTCTCCGATCTTGGCGACCGATGCCGCCGCCGATGCGCCCTGCGCCGTCGTTGCCGCGTCCAGTGCGGCGGTCGCGGTTTTCGATGTCTCGGCCCGCTTGCTTGCGCCATCCAAGAACTTTGGCTTCAGCACGAACAGGCCACCGCCGATCACGGCGAGGACGATAAGGACGACGGTGAGGGCTTCAGCACGTTGGTTGGCGTTTGCGGATTTCATTTCTTGTCGCGGCCGATCTCATTCATTATTCGCGCGTCTTGCAAGAGCAGGTAGGCGCGCTGCGGGGGTAGTTCGGCCAACCCTGCCGCAATGTCGTCACCGTTGCGGTTCAGCGCGTTCAGATAGCCGTCGTCCAGCAGCGCGGCGGAGGCTAGGTTGAATCGCTTAGTGCGGATCATATTGATGCCTTGGCGCATCAGGCTTCCAAGCGAGCGGCCGGACTGGATGCTGCCAGATTGCCCGGTGCGCACGAACTCGGCAGCATTGACAACCTCGGGTGTCATCTTGGCCGAAATCATGGCCTCGCGGCTGGCGTCGTCCATCTTAGCCACGCCCATCGCAAACTTGCGCAACCTTTCAGCCTTTTCCGGGCCGATAGCAGCGGAGAGCTGGCTGAATCGGGTGTCCGTATCAGCGCCTGGAAGCGACTCAAAGAACGACCTTACTTTTGGCGTATCCAGATTTACGATTTGACCCGGAACATTGCGCTCCGTGCGAATCATGCCCTGAAGTGCATTTGCAACCAACCGGCGCTCAACCATCTCAGCCAAGTCTGGCTTCTGGTCACGCAGCGCGTCCATGAACGAACGCGCCTCGGAGCGGCGCATGTTGGCTACGAGGTCCGTGACCGTGCCGGCGCCGTCGATCTTTTCGGCCTCGTTAGACAGCCGGTAGCCTCCCTTGCCTTTGAATACGCCCGTGAGCGGATTTTGCTCCGCCGCCTGCATTGCGGCCTGCGCAGCCTGAGCGTCAACGCCTGCGCGCTTGGCGAGCCCGTTGGCCTCCACGAAAGCCTCGCGAGCCTTTTGCATCAGCCCGGCCTCGCGCAGCGCCACGGCGTCATTGACGCGTTTCGTGAACGCGACAGTGGCCATCGCTTTTGCAACCTGCGCAGGGGCGTCTTTTCCGCCCACGTTGAGCACCTGTTGAATCTGTGGCGACTCCATCACGGAGCGGATAGCGTCCGGCATCAGATCGTGCGGCTTGAACTCTTGCAGCGCCTTCGTCCAGCCCTTGATCGTGGGTGCGTCACCCATGCGGAACAGTTCGACCGGGAATGGGCTGTCTTTCTTGGCGGCGTAGCGCCCGACCAATTCACCCAGCTTGCGGTAGTCCACGCCGTAAGCATCGGTCGCTTTTTCGAGGAACGAATTGCGGACGGCGCTGCCCATGGTGGCCATGGCGGCATTCGCCACGTCCGGGTTCATCGGCTTGATCTGGTCAACGAAGGCTTTGAAGTTTTTGATTTCGTCCACATTGCCGGACGCCAACTTGTCAGCCATGCCTGCAACGGTGGAGTCGGCCACTTCGCCGCGTAGCAGCGCCCGGCCAAAGTCGGAGTCGCGCAGCTTGGACGTGTCTCTCCAGAACTGACGGAACTTCTGATACGGTTCCACCGCGTCGGGGAACAGGCGCCCGATTTCTTCAACGTGCGTGTCGGACATCGCGTGATACGTCTTGGCTGCAAGACGCTCCGCGTTGTTCATGTTGTTCGTGTCGATCTTGCCTTGGAAGCCATCGCTGATGGCGTCGCGCAGACGGCGGAAGTCATCGAGGGTTAGGAACTTTTCCTCCGGCGCGGCGACGGCCGATGCGGATTGCATAGGCTGGCCTGCTACAAGCTTACCGCCAACCGTTTTTATGCCCCCGGGGAACGCGGCATTAAATTGAGCCGGGGTCATTTCGGTTCCGGCTAATTGCGCCTTGCGCGCCATCTGCTCCAGCGAAAGCTGCTTGGTCGCTGTTGCGTCGGCGACAGTTTTGCTTCCCCAATTCTTGATCGTCTCAAGGATGGACTTGCCTGCCACAAGCTCCGCGTCCGAGCCTAGCGCGGCCTTTGCGGCGTTGTAGAGCGCGTCCTGCCCGATGATAGCGGCATTGTCAGGAATGCCCGTAGCAGCCAGCATTTCGCCTGCCGCCTGCGACCGCGCGCCGAACAGCTTTTTGGTAATGTCCTGCACAGCCTCCGCGTGCCCAGTCTGCGTGCCAATGGTGTCGGCGCCAACGGTCAGTGCAATACTGGCCTTGGCTTGGTCGGAGATGGCCCGCATGGTCTCGGCCTGCGCACCAGCAATAACATCGGCGCGCGTCTTAGGGTCGAGATTGGTCGCCGCCTTGGCTTTGGTCACCATCGCCTGCGCTTCCTCCATGCGCTGTGCCGCCATTTTATAGGCAGCATCAAGTTCATCCACCTTGCCAAGAATCGGCTGCAACTGCGCCGCAATCTGCTCGTTCTGCGGAGCATCGGTCGCCGTCGCAAAAATAGCCTTGGCCATCGGCGCACGAGCCGCGTCCTGTTTTGCGCGCATGGTCGGATCAATACTGACCACCTTCTGCTGCATCGCGCCGTAACGCTTCGGAAGCACGTCGCCCAGCATCGGGTCAGCCATGCCCAGTTCTTCCGCTGCCCGACGGCCCGCGTCGGCCTCAGCCTGGACCTTCTGCATGGATTGCAGCTTGCCGCCCACGCCGAGCGCGGCGGAACCAATGATCGCCGGAACGATGGCGTCCTTGAGCGAGGTTTTGTATTCGTCCCAATTGGGCGTAAGTGACTGCTCCTCGATGGATCGCTCCAGCGCATTGCCGACCGCAACGGTGGCACCGGCCGCGCCCGCGCCCTTGGCGATGTTGCCGACCGTCGATGCGCCGGGAAGCGGATTCGGCGCGCCCGAAAAGAACATCGTCTGCGCGAGCTTCGACAGCTTCGGCGTCTCGCCGTTGTTCACCGCATCCAAAAGATACGCGCCGCCGCCGACCATCGCGCGGGTCGCCATCGGGATTGCTCCAAAGCCAGGGACGGCCATCGGTGACGCGGCCATGCCGACGCGCCCCATCGTGACCATTTGCTTGTCGAGGCGATTAGCCATCTCGTCGGGCGTCCCAAATGGGCTCTTGAAAGCGGGTGGCGCATCTGAGCGCTGAACACTGGCAAGTGATGCGGAAGGGTCATGCGCGGGAGCCGCCGTGGTCTGCGCCCGCATCTCGCGAATGGCGTCAGCCAATGCCTGCGCTGATGCCGTGTCGCCCGCGGCGTCAGCCTGCGCAAGTGAGTCTTCCAGTTGTGCGATGGTGGGCATGGTGCGTGATTGGCGCGATTAGCGCGGACCGGAGCCTTGGCGTGGAGGATACTTATTTAGGATGGCGTCGAGCGACGACGTGGCCGGCGCAGCCTTTGGCGCCACCACAGGCGCCGCTGAGGCATTCGGCGTCCAACTGACATATTCAGGCGGAATCACCTCATCCGGGTCCAGCCCGCGCTTATCGGCGATGGCCTTATACTGCTTCGCGTCGCGCATCATATTTTCGTGATGGCGCTTACTTGCGTCATCCAGCGTTTTCAAGAAGTCGGCGCGCATCTTTAGCGAAAGGGTTTCACCCGACGCAGCCTGATTATATTGCTGCCAGATGCGCTCAGGAATCGAGCCCGTGTTCTTGGCGTCCGCACGCTCACCTTCGCGCACCGTGGAGCGCGGATCGTAAGCCTTCATCACCGAGTAGACGAACGCCATGTCGTCGGCCGGCGTGCCGCGAGCCGCGAGGTCTCTGGCCAGATTGTAGGCCGTCGAAACGATGGCGAAGTTCTTGGCCGAATCCTTGGCGCCAAACTCGTCGCGCAGCTTCTTGGTCTCGTCAAAGACCTGCGCCGAGTCCTTCTTGCCGGTCTTGAGCGCATCGGCCTCGGCTTTGGCTGCTGCGGCCTCGGCTTTGGCTGTTCCAACCTGCTGACCCATCTCGTTGCGCAAGCCCTGCACCTCAAGCCGCGACTGCGCCGCAAGCGCTGCACGTTCAGCCGCGCCAGCCCGCGTGCTGTCGGCCTGTTGAAGTGCGACCATCTGAGCGGGCGTCATGCGCACGCCTTGCGAGGCCAATTGACCGGCGCCAGTCTCCAAGAACCTGCGCGCAGCATCGGACACTTCCGGCCGCACCACGCCGCCACCGTTGAGATTGCCGCTGCGCCCCGCCAGCGAGTCCGCCCCGCCAAGAGCCATCGGACCATCTGGCGCGCGGCCAAACAGCGCGGATGGACCGCCCGTGGCCGCGGGCTGCATCGGTGTGCCAGCATTAAGCCGCTGACCAAGCGCCGCCATCTGCTGCATCTTGGCGTTTGTGGCATCCTCCTCCGTCTGCTGACGCTGCGCCTGTGCCAATTGGAACTGCGCCTGTTGCATCTGCATCGCCCGCATCTCCGCCATCTGCTTGTCCTCCTTCGCCTTCGTGTAGGTGTCCGCAAACGTGCTCAAAAGCGCCGCGTCCCGCACGCCCACGGTGCCGTCCCTCTGGAGCTTCATAAACGCCTTCACCGCGTCGGAGGGCGCGTTCGGCGACGGCTCCTCGGGGTTGAGGAATTGCAGCAGATCAGGGTTGGCCTTCAGTGCTCCCTCAAACTTGCCGAGGGCCTGTGCGGCCATCGTCTTGTTCTGGGCATAGCTTTGCATCCCCTGCTGGATTGAGTTTCCGAGGTTGCTGATGCCTTGGGCGATGTATTCGCCGCTGCGGTCTTGGATTCCAGGTGAGTAGGCCATGGTAGTTTTAGGTTCCGGGCTTTTTAGCCGTCGATCCCGCGTAGTTGCCGTAAATGCTCGCCGCATTACCAATCAGCCCCAGCCCCGCGCCCGTCAACGCCGCATTGCTATTTCCCTGAGCGATATTAGCGCCCGCCTGCGCGTTGTAGTTGGTATTGTTTAGGTCGGACCCGTAACCGAGCAGCGCCGATGCGTAGTCTGGCGTCTGGCCCTGAATCAGCCCGTAATACTGCATCGGATTGATCGCCTGCTGGCCTTGGAATTGGCCGTAACCCATCGCCCGGTTCCATGCGTCGGTGTTGTTCTGCGCCTGCAAGCTGGCATTGTAGCGATTGATGTCGTTCGACGCGCCCGCGTTGAACTGCGCCGCGGCGTTGGTCTGACCAGCGTTGAACTGATTATTCTGCTGCGCCAGATTTGCGTTAAACTGATTCTGCGTGTTGGTCGCGGTCGTGTTGAACTGACTGCCCTGCTGTTGGCGATTGGCGCCCGCTTGGAACGCGTCGTTGTTGAGACCTGCGTAGCCGAGGCCAAGCTGGTTATACTGCGTGGCGGCGTTCTGGTTGGCCTGACCAACCTGAAACCGCTGATTGTTCATCGTCAGATCGCGGCCTTGGTTGGCCTGTTGCGCCGTAAGGCTGTTGCTGGCGTTTGCCATCTGCCCTTGCAGTCCGAGCGCGTTCGCCCGCGCCCGCGCATCCTGATTGCCGAGTTGGCCTTGCAGATTGAGCGCATTGGATGCCTGCCGCGCGCCCTGATTGGACTGCTGTGCGGCCAAGTTCTGCGCGTTACCCTGAAGTTGTGCCCCCAAGTTGCTCTGCTGCGCGCTCAAGCCCTGCGCACCGTAGTTCTGGAACGCGTTGGACACGCCGAGCGCATTGGCGAAACCTTGCTGGCGCTCACCAAAGCCCTTCTGATCCACGGCAGCGGCAAATCCGCGGCGCTCGTTGAGTCGCGCATTGGAGGCCGCGTCGCGGTTTAGGATTTCCGCCGCCACGGTGCTGTTGCTATTGATGAGTCCGCGAGCCGCGCCGGCTTCACGCGCCGCCTGCTGCGAGTTGCGGATGCCTTCTTGCGACAGCGCACCACCAAGCGCGAGGTCCGTGCGCGCCTGATCCTCAAGCGACAGTTGAATGTCAGACGGACCACCAGTGAGCATCCGCTGCGTAGCAGAGCTAAGCCCGATGTCGCCCTGTTGCGCCCGCACGCGGTCAAAGCCCGTGTTGGCCTGAACGCGGTCAAAGCCAAGATTGCCGTTCACGCGGTCGTAGCCCGTGTCGGCATTGACCATCATGGCGTTCACGTCACGGGCGTTCTGCGGACCGGCGATGTCTGCTGGTCGTTGCACGTTGGCGCCGTAGTTCGTCGGGCCGAACGGCCCAATCTCAGCCTGCGCAGCCTGCCCTGCGCCATTGGTGTTTCCTGATCCGCTGGCGAAATATCCGCTGGCACTTACCGGGCCGGGCGCGTTGGCGTTGAGGCCGGCCATCGTGGAGCCAAGACCTTGCGTGTAGGATGCCAGCGCCGGGTTAGCCGAGTCGTAGGCACTGCGAAGCTGCTGCCCAAAGCCGGGGCCGTAAGTGAGCGAGCTTTGGTTGTTGCCTGAGTTGGCGAGCGCAAACTGCTCCGGCGTCCAACCCTGATTTTCGCCCGACGCTTGCGCCGCCTGATATTGCGCCATGAAACCGGGGTTGGCGGCTTCGTAGGCAGCAACGTCAAAGTTGCCGCGCATCGCGTTATTGAAATTGTTCTGGTTAAGCTGCGTGAGCTGGCCGTTGTATTGGGCTTGATTATTGTAGCCAAGCTGCGCGAACGTAGGCACCTGATTGGCGATGGTGCCGAGTTCGTTTCCGAGGTTGCGCGCGGGCGGAGCGGTGCCCGTGCCGGAGCGCGTGGCGCCGTAGATTGACGTTCCTGCGCCGACTACGGCGCTTCCAATTCCGACCCACATCATGCTCATGTTAGTGCCCTTTCATTAGGCGCGATGCCGCGCTGGTTTTGACGAATCGCAGCCATCTGGTCGTCGGAAAGAAAATCCATGTGCCCAAGCGACATATGTGGATACGTCACGGCATCCACGATCTTTTCGGGATCGGTTTCGTCGGTGACGTGGAACGTGCTCCATACCGTGTCCTCTAACACGTCAAGAATGCGGCGCGTGCCGGGCTTGGTAACGCCGACATGCGGCGCGTAAAGCGTGACCCAATCGCTGTCGCCGTCACGGACTCGGACGGTGCCCTTGGAGATTACGAACGGGTGTTCGTAAAGGTGGATGCGGCTGGTCAGCTTGGTCCCGGCTGGCATCAGGATCGTGCGCGTGTAGAGGCCGGACGTGAACGTATGCGTCAGTGGGCAAACCTGCTGCGGGAGTTGCGCCATCGCCTGCTCAAGCCGGTTGATCTGTTCCCATGCGGGCGTGCCGATTCGCTCGGTCACTATGCTATTCGGGAGTTCGGCTACGGGGAGCATGGATGGTTAGCTAGCGACCGCCTTGATAACTGCAAAGTTAATCACGATGGAGCCGGTTTCTGCGGTGACAGCATCGGCATTGTAGACCGTGATGGTGAAGTTGCCTGCGTTCACGTTGCTGACCTTGACGATGGTCTTCTCGTTCACGGCTCCGCTCTTGATGCTGACTACCACGGTGTCGGTAGCAACAACCGTGGAGTTAAGGACCGAGAATGTGGCCGAGGCAAGTGCCGCTAGCGACGTGCTGTTAGTAGTAACGGCGCCACATACATTGTCGAGCGTAACGGAGGTTGTGCGGTTGGTGGCTTGCGTAACGGCACCGCCTGCGCCGGTTGTGTAGCCTGAGCCTATGGTTGGGCTGTTTGCCAAGAAACCCAATCCCGCGATACCGGCACTCGATACCGTCATTGCGATGGAGCGACTAGACGAGCCGTTTCCGATGTAATACTGAAGTGTCCCGCCTGTCCACTCGGTTGCTCCATTCGCAAATCCGTTTACTGTAGTGGTGCTGCTTCCAGCAAAAATCTTGTTTGGCGGAGAACCGGCCGAGTTGTATTCAAACGTAAGGTTTCCCGTGTTACTATTTCCCATCCGAAATTGCAGCGTTCCAGTCGATTTCGCAATGGCCAACGTATCCCCATTATTTGCCCACGTAATGCTTCCATCGTTGAGCGTGATAAATGATATGTCCCCGAGCGTTGCTGTCGTGCGCCCCAAGAATCCGCCGCCAGTTGCCTGTGCCAGCTTGGAATTAGTCACGGAGTTGTCCGCGATCATGGCGGTGATGATCTCATTTGTTCCGACCGTGACGGTCGGGCTCCCGAGGAGATTAAGCTTGGAATACGTGATCGGATCAGTTGCGGAAGTGAAGACGTATCCTGGAGTTGTGTTAGCCATGGTATTTGTTTTTCCGTTACCCAACCTGAACTAGACTGTTTCTATCGCCCGCGCGAGCCTCAATGCCAACACCCTCGATGTTGCATACGCCAGTCGTGTTCGTGACCCGATACCAACTGAGCCGACCCTTGCGGCGCGAAATGATCGGGAAGCGATACGACTGCCGCATCTCCGGCTTAATCCCGGTTCCACACTGCACGCTGTCCGGCCCCGATGCGTAGTCCTTTCGGAACGCGCGATTGTAGTCGTCGTTCGCGTTCGACATTACATAAGCCGCATCGTTGAACAGCCAGCTTTGCGACCGCAGGTAGGTCTGATCCGTCAGAATAAACGACGACTCACTTGCCCCCTCCGCGAACGCCTCAACCGAAAATTCAGGCCGGTTCGTGGACACGTCCATATACATCCGGCGAGGGATGTGGCTGTTGTTGTCCAAGCGGTAAGCGCGAGTCGTAAGGCTGTCCGCGATCTCCGCCACGATGGTTCCGCTGATGTCCACGTTGGACTGGCCGGTGACGAAAATGCGGCCGTCCGATGTGACGACATGAAGCCTTACGGTGCCGTTATAATTGCCGGTCACGAAGCCTTGAATGTCCATGCCCAGCGCCGAATCAAAACCCCACTCACCCCACCATTGTTTCGTGATAAAGTTGTAGACCAAGATCGCGTTGATCGTGGGCGAGTTGTCCAGCGGAAGCGCGACGTAGAGCTTGTTATCCCAGTAGGCCATACTGACGCGATACGCCTGCGGCCAATTCACGCGGTTGATGATCGACTTGATGTTGCGCGAAAGGGGCTCAGTCGCGGCCTGAAGGTTGTTCTGGAGGTTGAGCTGAATTGTCGTGATGTCGCGGTCGGTCATGTAGACCAGATCAGGACCAACCGCAGTCACGGCATTGATGCCGATGATTCCGAGCTGACGCGTGACCTCGGTCGCCGTCACGTCGTTCAGCGAGCCCTGCACGTTCTGAAGCATGATGGACGACTTGTATTTGAACACTACCAGACCGTTGTCGCCGAACGGGTAGCTGGTCACGATGTAGTCGCTGCTGCCCGTGTTCAGATTGAAGCTGTTGGCGATGTCGTCGTAGGCCGTGAAGTCCAGCACGTCGGAAGCCGCCAAGTTATCCTTGCCGTTCACGACCCACATGCGGTTTTGGCAGTAGGTCGCTTGGTTGCTCTGAGGGATGCTGGCGAAGCCAGGCACGCCGCCCGTGTAGTCCGGCACCTCAATAAACGCACCGTTCCAATTTCCGTCCCAGTAGATCGGCGTCTGGCCTTCGCCTGCGAAGATGAACAGCAGGTTATTGGCCTGCACAATCGTGGACTGCTGGCTTACGACGTAGCCTGACGGGTAGGCGATGTTGACGCTATTCTTCCCGAACGAGTAAAATCCGGCCGACGTAGGCCCTGCGAGCACCTTCCAATCGCTATCTGGCGCGTTGGGATCGGAGTAGGTGCCGCTGGCCCAGACGGTGACGCCGTAAGCGGTCATCGCGCGGGTGCCCGTTCCGGTTGCGCCGACCGCAACGAAAATGCCAGCCGCGTAGGTGACGCAGGTCCAGTTCTCGTCAAGTGCGTTAGACCTGGACGACCACGTTATCCCGTCATACGAAATCATCACCCGGTTATTGGTGCCGGTGCTGGAGACGGCGACAAATCGGTTGTATCCGAACGCGACTGCTTTCCATACATTTGCCGCGGCGGCGGTTCTCGCTGTCCACGTCACGCCATCTGGCGAGGTCATCACCTGTGATGTCGCCAAACTTGAAACGGCTACAAAAATACCGTTCCCGTAGGCGACCGACTGCCACGCGTTGCTATCTGGACTGGTGCGAGCAGTCCACGTAACGCCATCTGGCGAGGTTGCCACGGCGCCAGCGGTTCCGACCGCGACAAACGTCCCGTTACCGTAGGTTATGCACTGCGAGTTCTGAGCAATGCCTGTGTTTGCTGCCCACGTAATGCCGTCCGTGGATGTCATCGCGTAGTTGGGGCCGGTTGAGGCGACTGCAACGAATTTGCCTGCACCGTAAGCGACCGAACGCCAGTTGCTGTCTGCGGCGCTGACCCGAGTCGTCCACGTCACGCCATCAGGGGAGGTCATTACGCGGTCCCCGGTGCCGGTAAGCGACACGGCCACGAACAGACCTGCGCCAAAGCAAACCTCGCTCCATATGTTCGCAACAGAGGCCGTGCGCGCCGTCCATGTGATCCCATCCGGCGAGGTCATCACGCGACTGGCGCCATTGGCAGCAACAGCCACAAACACTCCGTTCCCGTAGGTGATCGACTCCCACTCGTTATTAGCCGCAGTGGTCCGGGCCGTCCATTCGCTCAGGAACGGCGCGGCGCCCAATTCTGGCAGGCACACGAAACCACCGCGCGTGGCCGCAGAGGAGTTGGTGAAATCCTTGTTTGTGGCTGCCTGCGCGATGCCTTGCGGCAGGTTCTCCGGGTTTGTGAAGTCGTCTACGCCGATGAACGCGGTATCGCCCTCTTCCATCGGCGGGGCATCTATGGCCCCGTATGACGAGTAACGATTCACGGACAGAATTAGACCGGCAGCGGGCCGTCTTGGCGCTTCACGATTTCCGTGATGCGTTTCTCAAGCTCGGAATGGCTAGCCTCAAGCGCGGCATACTTGGCCTTCAGGTCGCCGTGTTCCTTGGCGAGCGCGTCGGCGGCTTCCTGGTTGACGGAAGCCTGTGCCAGTTGATCGACCAGCGTTGTGACGGCCTGCTGGTTCAGTTTTGATACGATGGATGCCTTGGCTTCGTTCAGGGTCATATATGGATGCGATTTAAGTTAAGCGATAACGCCTCCGAAGCTACCCGTCACGATCCACCCGCGCGTCGTGCGATACACGAGGGTGATGGACTCCCCTGCGGCGGTGGATGTAAACGTGGACCAGCCGGTTGCCGTGGTCGGCGTGAGCACGAATGAGCCACCGTCAACGTCGTGGAAAATCGTCTTGGTTTGCCCGTTCGTGCCGTTCGCCAGCGTGATCGCATCCAGTGCGCCCGTGGTGGTGATAGCAGTGACTTGCTCGGTTACATTTGCCGCGCCAGGACCGGACAAGGCCTGGATGCTCTCGACGATGAAGCCCGTGAACGTAACCGCCGTCCCGGCCTTGCCCATTGTGACGCCTCCGCCCAAGATGGGGTTAAACCGCACGCTACTGCCCTCTAGGTCCAGCGTGGCGAAGGAGCCGGCATCGTTCACGGCCTCGATAGCAATGTTGCCTGTGCCGCGGATGCGGAGGTTCTGGTTGGTGCTCGCGTAGACGTTCAGATTTCCGGGCGTGAAGGCGGCGGCGTTGGGCTCACCGATCTGCACGGCGGTGCCGAAGACTTTCAGGCCGGTTATTTGCGCGGTCGTGCCGGTGGCCACCGTCTTAATCGAAACCGAGCTGGCGTGATTCGTGCCGCTCCACAGGCTCTCCGCGGCGAGGATGATTTCCGGGCTGTGGTTGAGCGAGCCGGTGAGGCCGGTATGATCCAGTCCGAGGCCGACGATGGTGAGAATGTTGCCCGCTTCAGTGGGCGTGGGCGAAGCAAAGGAACCGCTGATACGCTCCCCAGCGATGTAGTTTTGCTTGGGCGTTCCGCCATCGACAACGAATAGGCGTTGCGTGGTATTCGCGCCTTCTCGGAAGAGATGCAGTTCCCCTTGACCGCCGTAGAGCGGGCCGGCCGTCTGGTCGCCAATGCGCATTTGGATAGAATCGGCAGAGAGTCCGATGCGTGTGCTTTGCGTTGAAGCAGAGTCGGGAAATGATACTACAAAATCCCCGCCTGAACCGCTTGGGGTCAGCGATATGTCCTGATCGGTTCCATTGGCCGCAATCGCCCACGAACCGGCAGCGCCCCCAGTGATGGTTTGACCGTTGGGGCCAACGAACGGCCCGCCAATGACGGTGCTGGAAACGCCACCGCCGTTGCCGCCCATAATATTCGGGTGATTTGAGAGCATGTTGGCGGGGGCGTTAGATTTGGAACGCGGACGAGAAGATGATGGCGTCGCCGGTCGCCGCCGTGTCGCGGATGAACTTGGCCGCGTTGAACTGATCCACGTTCCACGTATAAGCCGAGCCAACGTAGAGCAGATGGCCTACGGTGCTGGTCGGGTCCGTGCCATCCCAGCGAACGCGCACGTTGGCGGTCTGCACGTCGAACGTGACGACGGAGTTGGCACCCACGGCGGACGAGCCCGTGTAGCCGGCCGGCGAGACTGCGGAGGTGCTGACAGTCAGCGATTGGCTGGCGACCGGCAATGCGCCCAGCATGGCGCGCTTCGGGTAGGAGACGTTCTGGGATGAGTAGGCCATGGTGGTAGGTGGTTAAAACAGTAGGTGGCTTAGTAGGCTGGGCGGGAGGTGAGGTGGGTTGCGACCTTCATTGGCGACATCACGTTCATCTGGCGTTCGTTCTTGTCGAGCTGATCGCCCATCTTGTCCTCGGCGATGGCATAGACGGCCTGCGCCTTGTCGAACTGGCCGTCGCTGATCAACCAATCGCCGAACGACTGGTAGATGCAGAACTGGAGAAATGTATCATACAGCGTAATCCGCACCCAGCTATTGGGCGTCGTGGTCGGCGATTGCCCCGCTGACGTTGCCACGATGCACTTATAGAAATCGCCGTAGCCATCTGCGGCAGTGAAGTAAATCTGCTCATCCACCGCATAGGTCTCCGCCGCGTCGTAAACGTCGCCCGTGTATTGCGGGCAAGTGGTGCGGTAGTAGATGTAGATTGGGTTGTTTGGAGGCGCCCCGTATAGGTTATTCTGAGCCACGCCGTTCTGATACTGCGTATATTGATATGGCGTGCCGTTAATGACCTGTATCCCCTGCGGCGTGATGTTGTAGCCGAACTGCGACGGGTAGTTGTTGGCGAATGGGCTGCACGGCCAGATGTTGTAGATCGCGTCTATTTCGTTTTCGCCCAACTGGTCCCATGACAGCACCAAGTCCTGAACCGGCGTGTATTGCGTCTGCTGGACGAGGGCACCCCACAGATAGCAGCCCTTGGCGGTGTCGCCCGCGTAGGAGAGCGTGCTGCCATCGGTCGAAAGCTGGAGCGTGTAGCTGCCCGACGTAGTTGCGGCAGCGTTGGCCGTGAATGTTGCTTGGCAGAGCCAGAAGCCGTTCGGCTGTTGCGCGATGGTCGTGGATGTGAAATTGCTGGCCGTGCCTACGGTGCCGGCCGACGTGTTGAAGAACGCCGTGTAAGTTGTGACGCCATCGAACACGGACAAATACTGCCAGATGCGGCCATTGGGCCGGGCATAGAACGAGACCGTGTAGCTGGTGCTGGGATAGAACGTGGTGACGTTTTGCGCGACGCTGTGCGCGGAACTCGCACCAGTCTCCATCATCTTCGTCGCCGTAGTGAAGCCGTCAGCGGGGTTGGAAATGCTGTTTGCGGTCAACGTGGCCGCAGTTGCGGTCCAGTAGGAAGTCTGAGCTTGGTTGTTCGGATAACTCAGCCGATTGCCAAGGAAACGTGCTTCGCCGTAGGGGCTAATCTCAATCCACGGGGCGTCATCCCACATCTTGGCGATGGCCGTATTGAACGTCGCGTTAAGAACGGCCGCAATCTCAGTCGTAATTCTGTCCGCGGGAATCCCAATGAGCGCAGCGATCTGCGTCAGGTAGGTCGAGTAGTGACTGGCGAGCCTTGCCATATTATCGCCCGTTGCAGGTCTTGCGAAGGCTGCTCAGCATCGCCTCTGGCGACTTGTGCTCAGGGCGGGCGCAGTCGCACTTGGACGACATGCCCTTGGAGGTGTTGACGGTCGAAGCAGGCGCTTTGATGTCGCCGGGGGCGCAGCAGGTGGTGGGTGGGTTGGTGGCCATAAATTAAACAGGCTTTCCGTTCACAAATGTTTTGCCGTGCCGCAAGTCACCCTTGCGCTTCGGGCGGTAGCCGGGGCAGCAAAGCTCCGGGTTGTCATAAAGGAGGTCTTCCAACCAACCCTCGTGGTGCCCGAACGAATGCAAAGCCCTGAAGTAGAGACGCGGATCAATGCTCGCCACTTTTTGGCCAAGCGTGTCAATGGTCGTGGAACCAGCCTGCCGCGAGATGCGCGCCAGCTTCTCCTGCTTCAGTTGGGCCGCAACCTTCTCGGCCGGCACCCGTCCGCGAATCTCCGCCTCAAATTCATCGAGGAACTGCTGGGGCAAGCCCGTGATAAGCTCGCCGTCTCCGAGTGCGACCATGGACATAGGTGTAGCGCCTAACTGTTGCTGTGCTAAAAATTGTGCCCGACTACGGGCGTAACGGGATGGCAAAACTGAAGCAGGGCGCGGTCATCACGCGCGCCCTGCGCCCCGTGAATTAGGGCAAATCAGCCGTATTTTGGATTCGCAGGTAGACGTCCAGCGCGCCCGCAGTGAGCGCAGCGGGACCGCCCGTGCCGGCCGCGGTGAACGTGGCCGTCAGGTTCTTGGCCGCGGTGAACGTCAGGTTGGTCGAGACTGCCACGCCGCTCGCCTGCGGGAGCCATGCAGCCGTGAGGATGCTGGTGCTCGCAATGAGGGCGTTCGTGGTGGTCGTGGTGCCTACGATGACGGTAGCGGCGGTGATGCCGGCGAACGCCGTGTAGATGTTGACGCCAGCCTTGTCGATATACCAAGCGGCCGGGGTCGCGCCGAGCGTCACGGTGACGGTATCGGATGCGCCAGTGCCGTAGGCGATGTCGGTGCTAAGGATGGTGGCTCTGTAGTTGTAGCCCGTGGCGGCGCGTTCCTGTTCGGAAAGCGGCGAGACGCGGGCCGGATTGATCGTGATTGCTGTATCAGCCATGGTAGTGTGCTCCTATTGGTTAATTGTTGGCTGTGAGATTAGCTGGAACCGGCGAACTTGCCGAGACCGCGAGGATTCTTGACCATGAGGAGGAGCGCAGTCTGGACGAGACCGCGACGGCCACCGCCCTGATTCTCCAGCTCCATGCTGTCAACGCCGAGCATCGTACCGATGCCGACAAGGGCGGGGTCGATGACGTAGCCGCGGGCCATCTGCTGACTGGTCGTGGTCGTGACGGCGGAGCCATCGAGAAGACCGTTGAACATATCAGGGATGATCGTGACCGTGTGGAAGCTGCCCTTGTAGACCGAGACATCGAGGTCGATGCGGTTCGAGGACGCGTCCTGAGTGACCTGATAGGTCTTGGTCGTGCCGGAAGCACCTTCAACGCGTTGGAACGTGTTGATCGCGGTGATCAGGTTCGGACCGGCGAACAGCGAGTAGCTGCGGCGACCGCCGTTCTGTGTGAAGATCGAACGGAACACGCCGTTGAACAGCGCCTCAGTGAGCGAGCTGGTGGCGGTGGTGTCGATGTTGCCAGAGGGAGTGAGGAACAGCGTCGGGACCGGATTCGTGGTCTGGGCGGTGGATTGAATCCACTTGCCGAGGCCGCGGGTCTTGTAGGGCGCAAGGCCGGTATCGGCCTGCATGTCGTTATCGGAGCCAACGGCGGCTTCGATGGAGCGTTTAAGCTCACGCATGGCCTTGACCTTGCTGTTCGCAACTTCGCCGTCAGTGCCGGCCGGATCGGACGCTTCTTGGAGGTCCGAGACCATCCACGGGCGCCAGAACTTCTGGATGTAGTTGCCGAAGCGGGCGCGGTTAGCGGCTTCGTTGTTGAATGCGGCTACGTCGGCGCCTTCAAGGACGCCGCTGAAGTCAACATTGGCGAGGGTATCGGCCTGCCAAGTTTGGTAGGTGTTCGTGACCTTGGTCGTTTTTGCAAACGTGGAGGTCTTCGGGGTGTCCTCGGGTTCGAGGATGGTGAGGAAATTGGTGAGCGCTTCGCGGTCACCGGAGACGTTGTATGAGGTGGCTAGAGCCATGGAATTATCGAGATTTGCGTAACTGTGAGCTTTTGAGAAGAAGCCCAACCGCATCATCCGAAGTAATTCCGCCCTTCGCCGACAATTTCGCTGACTCCGCTGCAATCTGCTGCCGTTCGGCTGAACCGATAGGCGCCCGTGCCGCTGCACCGCTGGCCGAGACGGCGGTTTGATCCGCTGCTGGCTTTGGCTTGACCACCGGGGCTGGCTTCTTGGCGGGAGCAGCCTTGGCCGCGTCCTCTGCCTCGACCGCCTTCGCGCCTTTGACCAGCACGCCCAGTATCCATTCCGCATTTGGCATCGCCATAAGGGCGGCATACTGCGGGTTGCGACGGCCCTGTTCGGCCATCTGATACTCGGCGCTCTGCTTGTCGGTCAGAAACGGGAAGCGTTCGTGAGCCTGCTTGGTGATCTGCTGCTTGGCGGCGATGAACTGCGCGCGTTGGGGGATATGATCCTCCAGCGTGCGCCGGGCCTCGCGTAACTTGCGCTTCAGGTCCAGTTCAGTGAACAACGCCTCGCCGATCTTGTGAACGCGGATTTGCTTATCCTCGTCCTTGGGATCGGTCATCGTTTGCCACTGACCGGCGTCGTCCAGCACGTCCTCGATGTAGCGAGCGGCCTCCTTGGCGGTGTTCTGGATTTCGCCCAGCTTGGCGATGTCCATTACGTCGCCCAACGGCATGTTGGGTGTAGGGGCTACGACTACGGGAGCTTGCGGGGTGACGGGAGCGGCGACCTTGGCCTCAAGTTCGGCCAGTTTGGCGGCTTGTTCCGCCATCTTGGCCTCGATTGCCTTGGTTTTAGCCACTTCCTTGCCGATGCGCTTATTGAGCAGCTTTTGTTGCTCGGGAGTGAATGAAATTGTCTGAGAAGGAACAGAATCGGCCTCTTCCTCGGTTGCCTTGTCCTCGGCCTCTGTCATCTCGGCGGTGGGCGTGGCTTCTTCGGCGGGGGCGGTCTCTTCGGAAGCTGCTGGAGCTTCTGCTGCCGGAGTTTCGTCAAGGGTAAGGTCCGGGGCGATTACCTCGGGGGCATTATCTTCCGCAGCTTGGCGGGGCGGCTGTTTCGATGCTTTCTCGGCCGAAGCCATGAGGAGCACCGCTGCCTGACCCGTCGCGATATTGCCCGACCCTTTTACTGTCGCATCACCTGTTTTTGCGGCCGGCGAAGTGGCCTCGATATTTTCAGTTGGCATGAGTTAGAGCCGTCAAGGGGCTTTTGCTAAATCCTAGCGCGCGGCAGGATTGCCGTGTGGCCAATTGAACTAGTCGTGCAATTTGCAATGTCAATGGTGGAGTCGTGCAAATTGCATGGTTAATGCAATCAGAGGCAGATCGTGCATTTTGCACGATTTTATGGCATGGAAAAGCCGCGCTGGTGGGCGCGGCGTGAGTTACGGTGTTCGCGTAAACACGTATCTGAACCTCGCCCCCGTCTTCGGTGTCTCGTTCTTCAGGAAACGCCAATTGCGCTGGCGAGTTATGCGGCGCACTTCTCCGAGCGCGACGGAAACCGAGTCGTTGGTTTCAACGCGGCGGTATTCTGGTGTTTTGGGGCTCATGCCTTCTCCTCCCTCTGTAACGCCGCCTGCGCCACCGCCTCGTCATACGTGCGAATCAGCGCCATGTAGGCCGCAATCTCGCCTGTGCAGGCCAGTGAGGCGCGGTCGCTCTGGATCACGGCGCCGTCCACAAGGTTGAGCAGCGCGCCTTCGCGGCACTCGCGCACGGTCTCCATGAAGTCGCGAAAGCGAACATCGGAGGCGAGTCCGATAAGGGAGGCTTGGATGCGCTTTTGGCGCGCGAGTTGTTGATCGGCGAGGGTCATGCCCTATGTGGGCACTCGCCAAGCGGGGTGTCAAGCACTACGCAGCGCCGTAGACCCCAATCTTCTTATTCAAATTCTGAGAAATTTGCATCCGGGTCTGCTTTACGATCTTGTCCAGTCGGCCACGGAACGCTTCATCCTGCTGATACCGCTGCTGCACATCCGGCTGCTGACCGTAGTTCTCAATCGTCTGCATCACGAGGTCAGGTGGCGCGTTCAAATCAATGTCGCGGTCCACGCCGGAGAATACCTGCGCCAGCATCGTGTGCGTCTCGTTGACGGTCTTCTGTGAGCCCGTCTCCTTCGGCAGCACCACGAGTTCAGCCCAATTCGGGTCGATGGTCTGCACCGCAAGCTGGATGACCTCGCCGTAGTCGATTTGTCCATACTTGTCGAACATGCCGGCGACCTCAGCGAGTGCCTTCAGCTTTTGCTGCTGCACCTCGGGATTCATGCTCTGGATGTCAAACGTGAGACGGAAATCAAACTCCTCGTCGTCCTGGCCCTTGTTGAACTCAACCGGATCGGCCTGCTTCAAGCCAACGACGCGGAAGTAAACGGCCTCGCTGCCATACTGCTTGTAGCGGCTCCAGACCTTTGCGAAAACTTTGCTGAATCCGGCCATGAAGCTCTCTGCCTCCTTCTGGTTTTTATACCCAGCGAAAACGGGGTCTGTCTCCGCCGATACAAAACCGAGATACTGGTTGAAGTCGGCGCGCAGGCTGGCCTCGCTCTTCTCCGTGCTAGGGTCGTAGGCCGGTCTGTCGGCAAAGTGATACTCGCCCGGCCGGCGCTCTGGCACGCGTGCGCCTGCGCCCCACCGTAGCGGAGGACGGCCCTGCGGATACATCATGGGCGGGCAAATGGCCAGCGACGCAGCGTCGATCAGGCTGTCCTTATGGACCTTGATCTGCTGCTGGAGGGGCTTGCCCGGCTCAGGAATGCCGCGCGTGTCATGCAGCTTGCGGGACAGGTGCTCGCGGCGGAAGATAACGAACGGGTAGGCGCCGTCCGCGTAGCCGAGCAGGCCAAACTTGGCGTAACCGTCCTGCTCGCCATCGGGCGGAAGCATCGGGTTGAAGATCGTGAGGTAGAGCCCCGTGTATCTGTCCTCATCGGACAGGCGCTGGTAGGCGTAGACGACACCGATCAGGTCGGTGAAGTTCTCCTGCTGATACATGAACGAGCGCGAAATCGGCTGGTTGTATTCGTTCTGCGTCTGCGTAATCTGCGTGCCCTTGCAGGTCTTGATTGCGGCCTCAACCCACGCGTTGTCCCAGCCCGCCGTGTTCACGAATGCGCGGAGCTGCTCTGCGGTGTAATACTCAACGCGAAACATGGCCGATGCGGTTTCGGCGTCGGTCGTGTAGTTCGGGATGAAAAGGTTCTGGTTTAGGTTGAACGCGCGCAGGACGGGGTAGCTTTTCTTGCGGCCCAACGTCGGAACGGTCGTTTCCTGCTTCGCGCGCAATTCCTTTACCATCTTGCGGGCCTTGCTCGCAGTGCAGCCGTAAATCTCAGTGAAGATCGCCACCGCGTCGTCCATCAGGTCGTCGCTGTAAAGGAGCGCCTGCATGTCCAGCGTCGGGAACTGCTCTTGAAGCATCTCCAGCGTGACGTTCTGCAAAATCTTTTCCTGCGTCTCTTCCCAAAAGACGCCCATGGCGCCGACACCCATTTCCTGAATGTAGTTTGCGAGCAACTCCACCTCGCGGTTCACCTCGGGGATTTGCGTCTGGACTAGCCAGCGCATGAAGCTGGAAACAGTCTTGGCGCGTTTGGTGTCGTTACCCTCGACTGGCGTCGCGGTGATGCCGGCGCGAAGAAACGCGATCCAGAGCATCGCCACCTTTGAGATAATGGCTTCGTCAGTGAGGAAAACCTGAAGGTCCGATGCGCCGTCCCACGGCGTCGGGTCAATCTTCTGTCCTTCGCGGGCGTGTTTTTTCCCATCCGCTGACTGCCCGGACCAGAGGGCGTAACGCGTGTTGTAGTTCTCGGTGCATTGGTCCGTGAAGCCCTGGAGGTTGGCAATCGTGGTGTTAAGCGTGCGCGAAAGGAGGGCGTGATCTGGACCGTCGTTGCCCTCGGGCGCCAGTTGCAGGCCGGCGTCGGAGTTTTGTCCGTTGACTTGGGTTGTGCCCGCGAAGGATGACATCTTGACAGCCACGCGTAATGCAGCGCGGGGCGTTGGCAAGATGCAAGTGATGGGCTAGGCCCACCTACGCAGCGCAAGCTCTGCCGCCATGGCATCGGCTATGGCCAAGAAACGATGCCAGTTTCGGCGGTTGCCGAATGTGCGCTTTATCTCGGGGATCGTGTCAAAGGCGCAGGTGGATATGCCAGACATGGCCATGCTTTCATTCCCCGACAGAAAGCCTGTATTTGACCCATAAATAAATGCCAGAAAACGGAATGTAATGCCTCATGTTTTTGCTCGGCATTTTCCACCTTCTGAACCAGAATGGCGTTTTCGCGTAAAGCGCGCAGTCTAAAATCGCGGCCGCGAAAAATGCGATGGCAGCCGCAAGGCATATATTTTCGTTGCTCATAAATGAGCCCCCTGTCTCGCCGCCCGAAACGCCGCAAACCGCTCCTTGAGCGACTCCAACGCCTCAGCCTTGGCCGGCGCAGGCTTAGCCGCCCTCGCCACGCGCGCCGGTCGCGGTCCACGCGTAACGCTGCCGTGCTCGGCGCGGTATTCGCGGGCGTAAGCGGCGATCTTGGCTTTGTTGCGCAGGCGCCATGCGGCTTTGATGGCCTTGCGTTTTTCAGAGTTGGCGCGGGCGTAGTTGCGCCAGTATTCGGTGCGGTCTTTTTCCATGCCACAACCCACGCACATCGGCGCTTTCTCGTCAAGCGAGTAAATGGATATTTTAATATACTCCGGTCCGACTGCCGTTATCATTCACGAAAGGCACGAACTCGCAATTGGCCTTGCGGAGGTAGCGGAGGCAGTTGCCCGCAACTAGCGGCCTGCGATTGCGGCGAACCAGCACTGTCTCGTTCGGCACCGAGACGCAGTAAACGCGGCCATCGTAATCACGCTGCTCAATCAGGAACTCTTTGTCGCAGTTCGTGATCGACGCAACGCGCAGGCGCTTCTCGCCCATCATCATTAGCGGCATCGTAGACCTTACCGACCGGCCGCGAATTTCAGACTCCCAATCCATGCTGCGCACGTAGGTGCATCCATACGGTTTTCCGAGTTTTGAAAGTAGTTCGGTAACGTCGTCAATTAGGCGCGTGGATACGCTTGCATACTTGCGCTCTGTCTTGTCCTCGCCCGACATCCATCCATCGCCCAGCACCATCGCCTCCCACATCGCCTGAAGGCAGTGGCGTGGAAGCGCCATAACATCGCGCGGGATGTATCGCTCGCTCTGCGATCCGAGCGGCGAGACGATGGACCACAAATCCTTGGACGAGATACTGAAGCTCTTGCTGTAATACCTGAAGCAGAAATCAAGGCGCGTGAGTAACGCTGCGATACGGGCGTGCTTCTCGGCGTTGACCTCACTGCATTGCGAGATGTAAACGGAATACCCGCGACCCGGAATCTGGATTTTGCCGCCGTCCGTCCCGGTTGCTGAACCCTCAGCGACATACCAACCAATGAACTCAGCCCAGTCTTTCGCGGCCACGACCTTGCCTGTCCAAATCTCAATCATGCGCTCCGGCTCGTCGGCGATGCCGTTAGTTGTGATCGGGAACGTGTCCTGACGCTTGATGTCCTTGGCGAGCCTGATCTTCAATGGGGGGCGCTGCGGATAAACAAGCATCCGATGATTTGGCGTCACGCAGAAGTTGAGCGCGTTCTGTTCGCACGCAATCATGGGGCCGGTGTAATGCCGGTCGTGATACTCAGTCGGAACCTGATACTCCAGCGCGCCGTCCTTCGCCATCGTGGCCACCGCCACGCCACGAGGTAGCGACGGGAACGGCACCCAGCCATCAGTCGTCAAGATTTCGGTCTCGGCGTCGTAGCAATCAATCGGGTCTTTCGTAGCCTCCGTCGCCCCCAATTTACCCGTATATTCCTGCAATGCGTAGATCAAGTTCTGGCACCTGTCGCTGACGTATAACCTAGGCCGGTTCAGTGCATCAATCGGCTGGTCCGTTTTGTAGGCCAGCAGGTTATTGATAAGTTGGATACCGTCCTCAATTTCACCCTTGTTTGCCTCCGACGACGCGGCTGGAGCCGGGATAAATGTTAGCCCGGCGTCGTCCAGCTCACTGATGATGGTCGTAGCCCCGTCCTGTGACTGGCGCTCCGCGGCGCCCATGCGCGGGTCGATGATGCGTTCGTAAATGTTGCGGTCGCCGTCCGGGCCGCTCTCGGCGGTCGTGATGTGTTCGACGTAGGCTTTGATGCCGTGAATGCGCGGCGTTGTCGCCGGGCCGGGCTTGTTGCCGGGCAAGGCCCATTCCTCGTTCTCGGGTGACTCGCGGTAGACCCACCACGTATTCGCGGCGTCGATGGCGACCCAGACCATGAACCATGCCTTGGAGCCGGCGGGGTCGAGCGCCATGTAGAACGTGACGGGATAGGGCACGTCTTGACCCTTGGCGTTCTTGCGGGTTTTGAGCCATGGGAGGTCTTCGTGTTTGACCACGTTGCCGCCGTCTTTGACGTATTCTTTGCTGAAGAGGGGGAAGGCGGAAGTCGTGGATTTCGTGGGGACTCCGAAGGCGCGGGCTAGGATTACTTCGCGGGATTCACTACCGTAGAGCTTAAGAAATTCGCGGTAGTCGGCGAATGGGTTGTCTTGCGTCCAGCAATATATGATGCAGCACGATCCAACAGAAAGACTCTCTTGGAGGATCGGGAGATTTGCCTGAATCTTAGGGTGGTCGCAGTAGCGCGTCTGAAGCGTTTTTGTGCGTGCTAAAATTTTGGATACTAGATCGTTCCAGCCATCGACCACGGTGTAGGTCAGCAGCAGGCGTCCATGGTAAGTGCCGAGACGGCCCATGCGGAACGTCTCAAACAAATCGGTCGGGCATTTTTCGTCCATCCATGCGAAATGCGCCTTAACTCCTTCTATTATCTGTGAGTTAGAAATATACTGCTGATAATTATGAAACTTGATTGAGCCACCGCGTCGATAGCCTTTAACGGGCGGCATGATGGCGATTCCGTCCGTAAATCCGTTCTTCTGGTTGTATTGCAGGCTGTGGGCGATGCCCTTCTTGGTTGGCATGTCCCTCAACCAACTCGGAAGCTCTTCGTAAATAAAACGCTGCTGGTCGGCAATCGAACGCTGCTCGTTGATGTGAAAATTGTAGACCTCGGCCTCGGGGATTTCGCAAGCGGCCCAGACGGACATACGGGCGCCGAGTTTCGTTTTGCCGCTTTGGTTCCCGCCAAGCAGGATCGTCACGTTATACTTCTTCCAGCAATCCATGACCATTTCCCATGATGGAAGCGTCCATCCCCATCCAACCGGATTCTTAGCGCTCTCGGTCTCGATGAGCTGCCGACTGTGCATGTATTCCCGCAACCTCTCCTCGCTTAGCCCAGCAAGTTCTTCGGGCGTTAGCGGAGCGCGGTATGGGATTCCGAATCGAGGCTGGAACGTGTCGGCGTATTGAATCTTTTTAGCCATTTAGATGTGTTTCCAATGACGCTTCGTGATGGCGCGATAGATCGTATTTTCGTTAAGCCCAAATTTCTCTGCAATGATCCGGTATGCGTATCCAGTCTCCTCGCGCATCTTTCTCATTTCCATGACGGTTTCGTTCGTCATCTTTGCTCCGTAATTCTTATCGCCGATATTTTTACGTAGAACCGCGTTTCGATGCAGCGAATTTTCCTGATGAGTCATCCACTCAAGATTATTTACCGAGTTGTCGTTTTTATTTCCATCCTTGTGGTTAACCTCTGCTTTTCCGTCCGGGTTTGGTATGAATGTTTCTGCTACAAGTCTAGATATCAGCGTCATGCGCTGGACCGAACCCCTGCACATCATAACAGCCCAATACCCCTTGTCGCTCACGCCCCCAGTGAGTATCTTGGATCGGTAGCGCCGTGCGCGGCCAAGCCCGTCGATAAGCGTTCTCGGGACGGACCTAATGCGACCTAAATTACTCGCCTCATAAAGCCCCTCGTATCCGGCGACCTCTTTCCAGATTTCGCCTGGCAAATTCAGATTGTCGTATCCGGTCCAGCTCATTTCTTCCCCTCCCCATAAATCTCACCCCAAATCCCGACTGCCAATTCCTCCGCGATCATTCCAACAAACTCACGCGGGTATCGGCATGACTTCATCGCCGTGTGCGTCACGCCATAGGCAAACATGAAGTCGCCGCGCTGGCCGGGCACGTTGGTAATGCGGAAGTGCATTCGGCGAGTCATGTCCTCGCGTAGTGCTGGTTCGCTCTGCAAAATCATCATCAGTTCCTCAGTGGGCACCGACCTGAACGACTCGCTCAAATCACTCTCCCATGCGCGCATCAGGTCACTCCGGTCAGGTGGTGGCATCACCCGCATGTGCGGATTCATGTATTTCAATTTGTCCTTCACCGGAAGCAACGTGCTGCTGCAAAACCGCGCCACGTCATCGTGCCAGCGTTGCAGCTTTCGCTCGGCGTATTCGGCGCGCTCCGTCATATTGGCGAGAGCGCGTTCATGGTAGGCCGCGACGGACCCGACGTGAGCCTTAGCTTGAGCGAGTTCCTCGCGGAGCTTGCGGTTTACGGTGCGTTGGCGTTTGGATAGTTTGCCCATGTTATTTCGGTGGTTGAGTTTTGAATACTAGCGCCCGCATATCCGCCAAATGCCGCTCCGTCGCAGCCAGCGAGCCGGCGCTGCCAGAACCTTCGGACGGACGAAAACCGACGCGCCATAGTTCATCCATGAACTGCTGGGCCTGTTCATCCTGCATGGCGAACGCGGGCGGCAACTCGGTGCCATCCTCTTCGGCTGTCAGCACCTTAAACTCTAGGGGCTGCGCGAATGCCGAGCGCGTTCCGTCACTCGTGCGCTTCTTAACCCAGAACTTGACGCCGTGCCAGAGCGGATCGCGCTGGCAGAATACTTCTGTTTTTTTGCCGTTGGTGTTCATTGGTAATCCTCCCCAAAAATCTCAGGATGCCGCCGCGCATACCAGTTACGCAGCCACGCGCAGAACGGGCCGCGCAGATACCATGGCCAGAGGTTGGCGCCGTAGTAGCGCTCGGGCGGAGTGAGGGTCTGGACGTAGTCGCGGCATGACTCGCGATCTGATGCGGGCGAAATCTTCTTTTCGTGCCACGTCATGTCAGAGCATTCGGCTTCACGCATCAGCGCAGCAAGTTGCTGCTGCGTCTTGGCTGGATTTTTGCTGGGCGGATTCATTTGCGCCCTCCCATATATTTCCACTCATCCTTCAGCCCCTCAATGCACAGCTTCGTCGCGATCACCGTCGCCAGTTCATCGCGAATCTTGCGAGCCAGCGCGGGCGCATCGTCGCGGCGGTCGTCCAGCTTAATTTCAGCATCGTGCTTCTCGCCGTTGAGCGTGAACTGGACGCGCAGCGTCTCGCTGAACGCGGCGAAGTTCTGCTCCACCACGGCCCGGCAACTGAACTTGTTGTCGCGGCATTCCAATGTCGCAATCACGCTGTCGCGCGCCTCGGCTTGCAATTCTCGGAGCAGTTGCGCGCTGGCATCTGTCGGCGCGCGGTGCTCATGGACGGTGCTGTTGCTGGACGTGTGCTGCGTGACGGTCTTTTCGTATGGGATGTATTTTGTGAAGAGGGCCATAATTCTGTTTGACATTGCTCGCCACTTGTAACCACGCTGTCAATTCAAATGGCAGCGAAAACGAAGAAATCTAAGCCCGATGGCCGCAAGCCCCGCACGGCGGTCCAAGGCTACATTATGACCCGTATTGAGCCTGACGTGGCCAAGGACGTGCGCATTGAGCGGAAGCGCAACGGCCGCACCGTGCAGGGCGAGGTAAACTCAGTCTTGCGCGACCATTATTCATCCAAATGGGACGTGCCGCCTGTCGCGGCGGGTGCGGATGCGTTAAGGAGATTTTAACATGACCAAGCCATTCTCCATCCTCCACCCCAACCAAGCCGCGTGGCCCAAATCCTACGGGCTGCATCCGAATCACTGTCGGGATGTTTTGGAAGGCTCCTACAACGTGCCCTATGATCCCGCGACGCCGCCAACCGTAATCGACCTCGGGGCGAACGTCGGGGCGTTTACGCGCTGGGCGGTGGAGCGGTGGCCTCGATGCACTGTCCATGCTTACGAGCCGTGCCCGGCTAATTTCAAACTCCTTCAGGAGACGGTCAGTGACTTTGACCAAAATGACGAAGACATTGACGTGCATCTACACAACGTCGCCGTCGCAGGTCACGCCTGCCGCGCCACGTTGCAGGCCGGCGAGTTCAACTGCGGCGAGTGGTCGCTGATGATGCCGCCTGTCGAGGGGCGCGAAAAGGTGGAGGTGGACGTGATAAGCGCATTGGAACTTCCGAAGGCCGACGTGCTAAAAATTGATACCGAGGGCTGTGAACTTTTAATTTTGGCTACGCTGGACTACGACAAGCGCCTGCCGGAATTTTCAGCGATCATGCTCGAAACTCACTCGGATGAGTATGTGCCGATTGTTAAGGCGAACCTTGCTCGCGCTGGCTTCACCCTAACCGGCGAGGCCCGCCCGCATCTGAACCGCGGCGAACTCAAGTTTGTGCGCACCGATCTGCTGCCTGCCGACTTTAAGCCATGACCTACATCCTGCCGCACCAGTATAAGTGCGATAAGTGCGGGCACGAGCAATCGTGCAGCCCGCATCATCCGCACGGCGCACCTTGGATAGAACTTGAAACGGGCGCGCAGGTTCCGGTCTGTCCGGTTTGCTTCGGCAACTTTTTAGCCGCTAACATTGGGCTGATGCAGCCCGTCAAATCTCCATGAAAATCACCGCCCATTCCCTCGACATCCTGCCCACGCAAAAGCTGAGCCTGCCTACGGGCGCGAAGCTGCTGACCGTCAATGTCGATCACCGATTCAACAAGTGCCTGCTCTGGACCTTTCAGGACGATAACGCGCCGGAGGAGGAACTGACCTTTACGATGGCCAAGCTCGGTGACGAGGTGCTGGGCAGCAACTACGTCGGCACGTTCAAGGACAACTCGGGATATGTGCATGTGTTTGCGGAGAGACCTAAGCTGGTGCCAATCATGTCCAACGCCCATGAGGCGCTTGCTGGGGCCGTAATCAGCAGGACCGTATCTTCGGTGCCGACTGTTGTGCCGACCGATCCTATGCTTAAGGAGGCCCACGCATGAGCAAGCGCCGCGTCGTAATCTGCACCTCCGCCAAGGGCGGCTTGCCGTTCTGGTGGTTCGACGCCTACGCGAAGCTGCTGGCGCTGAACCGTCCCGACTACACGTTTGAACTGTCCGTTGAGGCCGGCAACTCCGCCATCAACATCAGCCGAAACATCATGGCCGACCATGCCATTCGCACCGAGGCGGACATCATGGCGCAAATTGACACGGACATGAAGTGGACGCCCGAAGGGCTGATTCAGATGCTGGCTCATAACGAGCCCATCGTGTGCGCTCCCTACGTCAAAAAGCAGTCCGGCCCCATTCGCTGGCTCGTGGTGCGCAAGAAGGGCGCGTTTCCTGACGAGCGTGGGCTGTGCGACATGGACTTTTTTGGGACCGGAATGTTTCTGGTTAGCGTCCCGGCTCTGCGAGCCATGTGCGATGCATTCCCCGAGCGACGGTTCACCTACGAGGACGACGACGCGCATGGCGGCATAACGAGCCGGACCATGACGGAACTGTTTCCGATTGGGCTCGTGGGGCCGAATACGCCGGAGGGTAGGCTAGCGCGCATACGCAAAACGATTGAAAGCTGCATGGGCGATGCGTCTGACTGCCTAGACGACATTGAGGCAATTCTAAACACCGTGCACGAGGGCGAATCCCGCTTCCTCGGCGAAGACTTTTTCTTTTCGCACCTTGCCCGCAAAGCAGGCTTCAAAATCTGGTGCGACTCGCGGCTGCTGATCCGGCACATCGGGCCAGCTCCGTATCCGATCTTGGAGGAGCAGCTTTCTACTGTTACGCCGTTGCCGGAGAGCAATCTGAATTTAGATGCCTACTAAGGCACCAACGCCCACCAACTACCATGCCCACCAAAGAAGAAAAAGTAGCCAAGCAAAAAGCCGCCAACGACAAAGCCCGGGTCCGCACGCTGCTGATCGCGGGTAAGGTCGCAGAGGCCGAAAGATTCGCCGCGGAGCGCGGTTTTGACGTGTTCGCAGCCCGACTGGCGCCGGAGTATCAGAACGCTGCCGAACCGGCCTTTATCGCGCTGGAACTGGCGCGGGCGAAGCCCGCAGTCATAACCGAAGTAACGCCGGGCGAGCCAAAGGACATGACGGGCATCGTTGCGATCATGGACGTTGGCGACGAAGCCGTGGAGGCGGAGGCGCTGGTTGCGGCTCCACCTGAGTCGATCAACGGCTGGCCCGTGCTGACCGATGCCGTCGTGTGGGGAATGCCACCCAACAAGAGCATGGTCATCATTGAACTACCTGACCGGCGCCGCGTGTCCCTGTGGCGGACCCGCAACATGCGGTATCGCATCTTTGACAAGCTGCGGGCGCGGATCGTCAAGACTGAGGGCGACCCGATCTACGAGGAAGTGATGCGACCTCGGACGGCGTTCTAAGCCGCTGCTAATTAAAAGCAAAACGCCCCGACGTAAATCGGGGCGTTGTTGTTTACCGCCAGTCCTATTCAGCCTGCGAGGCGGTGTCCTTTGGTCAACGACCGAACCGCAGCGGGAAATTGATTCACCACGGCAACTTTCGCTCACTCCAGATGCCGTTGGTTTATGATGAGACGGTGAAAATAATCCTCCTTACCGAGCTTTCTATGGACGGTCTCTCCGCCTCCGCACGGCGAGGATCGGCCGGTGCGTGTTCACGCATGATGATGAAACCCAGCTCGGTTCGCTCGGTATATGAAGCCCGCATCAACTCGGGAAGATGGTGCAGCAATCAGGAGTTTAACCTGCTATGAGACTTGAAGCCGGTAAGGGCGTGGCTCTCCAGAATGACCATTCTAGCTTTGCTGCGTTATCCCCTCCGCCGCCCGCTAACGCGCTTGTTGGAGAACTTGGCGGGAGACTGGACGCGGCTGGCGGTGGAGGGAAAGGGTGCTCGTTCGCGTATCCCTGACGGGTGTGTAAGGCACTTATCATCCGACCCCATTTCTGGGTCCGGCGATCCGTTGCCGGCAAGTAACCTTGCGGTCTCTTCTTAATCCAGCTTCCAATCATCCCCGTCACCGCCATGTGTTGCGGCCAACGGTTAGGGCGCTTCCGAGCGTAAATGTGAAAGAACTTTGGCCGGATCGCGCTGGTCGGCCCCCTTAGACCGACCAGCGGATTCCAGCTTCAACTATGGGTGCCAAGCTAGGCTTGGTTCACTGCCCGACGCAATCACGCGTTTACGTGCTCGTCAAGCGAGAATTAATCCTCAAGGTCGAGAATTGTGATTTTCTTTTGTTCAGCCAACTGGGCTCGCTTTTGCCTTCTTATTTCTATGTGGCGCTGCGCGTGGTGCTCGGTGCAAAACCAAATTACCGCAAGTGGCTTTGAGTAATCCTCATGGTGCGCCTCAGAATCCCATGATCCGCATCTCGCGCACGGCTGCTTAAGCACTTCTCCTGATGCCACGGCCCTAAGCAACTTTCTGTTTGCTGTATTTTTCTCTGGGTATTTGCTCCTCGATCTACGCTGGGCCTCACGTCTATGCTCTTGGGTTTGAATAAATGCGCGACCGCTCTCCCTTCTCTGTCTTTCCTTAATTCTCTGGCGCTCGGTCTCCATCTCAACCCATTCGGGGTTAAGCATCATCTTTTCGATGTGTTTCTTCGTGTCGTTTTTAGAGCAATCCTTGCATTTATTTAGATGCCCATCCGCCATTCTTGGATGGGCATAAAATTCTGACAGTGGCTTTACGGTTTCGCATTTGAAGCATTTTTTCATCAGCTAAACCGAATCAGAATGGCATTATTTGTAAATCAATAAGGTATGGAATCTCCATCGTCATCCACGACCTCGGTCGCCGCGCCAGCGGATGGCAACGGCGGCGTGCCAGTCGTGAGTGTCCCCTTCTGTTGATGCCAGAGCGTGCGGGCGGCGTTACGCAGCAGGATTTCCTGCGGGCGCGGCGGATACGGCTTGCCGCTGCTGTCCAAGCGCGCGGGCTGCTCGGCGGCATACCAGCTAAGGCTGCGTTCAGACAGTGCGCCGAGGGCGACGCCGTTATTTTTTCCGAAGTGGACTTGGACCTGCGCGGCGTTTTCGATCACGCTATCCGGCTGCGGGGGCGGGCCGTCAGGGGCCGGCGCTTGCGATGGAGGATTGGCCGTGGCGGCAGCAGGTTTGGCGCCGCCCGCGAGCAGGGCGCGGATGGCTTTGAGTTCATCAAGGATGGCTTGATTTAGGTCGGGCATAGGTTTATTTCGGCGTGCAAACGCGGTTAATCGTATCGGAAATTACAAGACGCAAAAAGCGCAGGCTGCGCCAGTGGCCGCGCCTGATGCGGCGCATGAAATTGCGGCGGCAGGCGGCGTGGAAGAGGTCGTAGGCTTCGCGGGAGGCGTTCATGGGGTGGTAGCTGGGCGAAACAGCTCAGGGTCAGGCAACCCAAGTGTCCGCGAAATCTTGAGAAATACCGGCGTGGACGGCCACCCGTTCATCGCGCAGCTTTCGATGTTCACAATCGTGCGGAACGAGACGCCTGCGGACTGCGCCAGCGAGGCTTGCGTGATTTCCAGCGCAAGGCGGCGGCGCTGGATATTTTCACCCAGCACGCGCAGATCGTCAGGCATTAGAATTGGATTCTTGGATACACCCTTGATCCACTTGCGGGTGTGGCCCATCATTTTCATTGGCTTCGGCATGAGCGCCACCGTCCGGCAACTATTTTTCTCGTCAAGCGAGATTTTGCTTGCGGCAGAGAAATAATCGGAACACGCATGGGCCATCAGCCAATGACTCCAGCTCAAACAGTCAGCCAGCCCAAGATGGTTCAGTGTCCACGGTGCAACCGCGAATACGTGCTGTGGACGCCAGCGCCAGACCAACGCGAGAACGAAGATTCAACTGGGCCTCATGCGTGTGTGCCTGATTGGTGTGACGCGAGCAAAACACGATTGTCGCCAGCGGATGCCAGCGGAAAGCGGTATCTCTTGCACGTTCGCGCAAAGGGCCGGGAGCCGAGCTATTGGCCTGCTGAACTGAGTTGTCCCCGATGCGTGCCCGAAGGCCGCGCTGCCGCCGCTGCATGGAATGCGTTTATGGGTAGATAACATGTCCGACCTCTTTCCAGACCTTCAACCATCGCTCTCCCCGCGCCTCGCGTGGCTGGAGCGGTATGGGCTGGTAATTACCAAGCTGGAGAGCGGGCGATATGAGTGCGCGCTGGATGATGAAAACGCGGCACGGGCGAGGATGAGGAGGCGGCTATCGTGGCTTTCTGCGTCAAAACCGGCATTGCGCATTACAGCCAATGACTACGCCCGCCATCTTCTCCCTCTACGACGCTGACTCTGACGAGCACGTTATTATGTGCCACAGCTTCCAGCGCACCGAGCCGTTCGGGCCGCGCATTTTCAGGGCGCCGCCGCATCCCGTGGTAAAAACAAGGCACGCCACGGAGGAAAGCGCCGCGACCGATGTCATCAAAATCAACGCCTATTTTGCGGACCTTCCGAAGCGGCGCAAGGCGGCTTACAAGGAGCCGGTCTATGCGGGGAACGGGCTGGGCGGGATTGAGGATTGTCCGCTGTTTCAAGCCTAACGTTGTCTCAATCATGAAATCCAACCACGAAAAAGTGTTTCGCGCCGCCTACCCAAAGGCCACCATTGAAGGCTTCAGGACGCATGGTGGAGAGCACTGCTTCGTGGTCCGCAAGACAGCCAAGGCGACGCCAATATCGGGCGTAGGGTCAACACGCATCGCGGCGTGGCGGGAAGCGGCTTCTTCAATCGCGCTAGCAAAAACAGTCCAGCAATAACACTATGCCCACCCCAACAATAAAAACCTGCAAACTGAGCGCCAACGCTATCATCGGCCGCAACATCCGCCCCGGCATGACGCCAGGCGGCATGATGACCAGCGCCCCGGCCAGCAACAACGACCGCAGTCGCGTGCACCGCCGCAAGTGCATGGAAGTGCAGCAGGCCGCGATGGCGTTTTTGGAGAATCGCGTAGTGCGGACGTGAACATGGCTGGATTACAGATCATGCTTGCCGAGCTGGAGGCCCACCGCCTTGAGGTGGTGCTGGTGCCACTCAACCCCAACCGGCGCGGGTGGAATGAGGGCGGGATGAAACGGGTCTGCGCCGACGTTCCGCCACGCTGGTATCGAGCCCTGTGCCGGGATTATCCGAGCAGTCGCGGTGTGCGGCGCGGGAAGCCGGATACGCGCATCCGCCGTGCTAATGTGCTGCGCGCCTTGGAGCGCCTTGTGGACGGGCGCGGCTACGCGGGCAAGTATCGTGAGGAGTTTTTGCGGGTGGCGGAGGGGCTTGCGAAATGACCGCCTACTACAACGAAAACAACCCTGACTGCGTGGCGTGGCTGCGCGAACTGATTAAACAAAAACTGATTCCAGATGGCGTGGTCGATGACCGCAGCATTGTGGACGTAATGCCTGAAGACTTACATGGATTCACTCAAAAACATTTCTTCGCCGGAGTCGGCGGATGGGCCCTTGGATGCCGCCTCGCCGGATGGCCAGACAGCCGACCCGTTGAAACCGTCAGTTGCCCCTGCCAACCGCTTTCGTGCGCCGGCGCCCAACAAGGGGAACTCGACATCCGGCACCTGTGGCCGGAATACCATCGTATCAAGCGGCAGCTTGAGCCTTGCGAAACTTTTGGAGAGCAGGTTGCGAGCCCGCTTGGCATTGAGTGGTGCGACGGAATATCGCTTGATTTGGAAGAACTCGGTTACGATGTCGCAGCGTTTGATTTGCCGGCTGCGAGCGTCGGCGCTCCGCATATCAGACAGCGACTCTACTGGATGGCCAACCCCGATCACGAACGATGCGCTCGGGTCAACCCACTGCTACGGAGCGAAGCAACCGGACGGTTCGCGGGCGATCTGCTTGAAACTTCCCGGCGCGGCGAAGCTGGTGGGTTGGCCGACGCCGGTTGCGAGGGACCACATGCCGGCGCATACGCCGGAGTATATCGCGGAGAAGAAGGCGCAGGGTCACGGCATGGCGAACTTGAACGATGTGGTTCAACTGGCCGGCTGGGCCACCCCCACGACCAGGGATCACAAGGACGGGGACTGCGATCTGTCGGTGACACCGGACAATGGTCTGCTTGGTCGCCAAGTCCTTCATTCGTCTCATGCGCCGACGGGAAAACGCGGCGTGTTGAACCCAGCGCATTCCCGCTGGTTGATGGGATACCCAGTCGAGTGGGACCGCTGCTCACCGCACTTCGCGGAGTGGGAAAAGGTGCAGTCAAAGCTGCACGACTTAATCGCATCGCCCGACTGCACGCCTACGGAAACGCCATCGTCCCTGAACTCGCCGCCCAGTTCATCGGAAGCTACCTCGATCTTGGACTTGGAGGACTGACGGCGGTCATGGACATCGAAGATTAACTTTATGGATACACCCAAACGCACCATCACGATAAAACCACCGGAGGACCGCGCCAAGAGCGCCGAATTTTGGAGCGCCATGGCCACGCCCCGCACCGACGCCATCCTGCTCCCGATCAATTCGCACACGCTGCCCGACGACGTGGTTTACGCCGACGAGATGCGGTTGCTGGAGCGCGAGCTAAGCCTAGCCACCGATTTCCTCGACCTGATGCGCGACGAGTTCCAGCGCATCAAGTCGTGCCCCGGCTGCGATAGCGAAATAGCGCAGCTTTGCGACCGCGCGCAGTCTAATTTGCTTCAGCGCGTGCCGGTAATTGCGCAGCGTGACTTGGCTGAGAACCGGCTGGGCGTGGCCAAGACCGCGCTGCATACCATCGCCCATATCTGGCAAACGCAGTCCGAAGCCTGCGCCGACAATTCGCGGGCCGGCGAACTGATGATGGAGAAGGCGCGGGACGCGATTACGAGGCTTGCGACATGAGTGCGCCAACCATATAACTTGACCCGACCGCCGTCGCCCCCTAGCAACAAACCCAGTCGCCGAAACACGACATGACTACCTCTATCCCCTTGGTGCCGCAAGGCACCCGCCTCCGCGTCTTCCAATTGCCGGCTATGCCGGGCGTTTCCTTTGGTGGAGCGGGGGCGATAATTTTTGGTGGCGAGAAAGGCCGACCATGAGCCGCCTGCTGGACCTTGATGATGACGGCGTGGCCAGTGCCAGTGCCAGTGCCGATGCCGAGCGCAACGGCACACATCCCAACCGCTTCACGCCACCACCCAACTCATTCGAGTCCGCCCGCCCGGCCCGCATCGGCGAAACGGTGCTGTCCCGTGAACTGCCATCCGACGCCGACGCGGAGGAAAACCTGATTGCCGCACTGTTTGTGGACAGCGCCGAAGTGCTGTCAAAGTGCGCCGATGCCGGCCTGACCACATCCAGCTTTACGTCCCCAAGGCTGGCGGCTGTTTTTGGTGCCGCCTGCGAGCTTAACGATGAACGCGAGCCGGTCAGCACCATCAGCCTGATCCATCGGCTAAAGGGCCACGAGGCGTTTGATGGCCTGCCGATCATGCCGGAAATACTGGCGCTTGAGAAGCAATCCGCCACGACGGCACACGTAAAAATGCTGGTCCGGTCGATCCGGGGAGCCGAATTGCTGCGCCGGGCGCACGGGGCTGCGTTACAGGCGATGGAGGAGGTGTTCAAATGTTCGGCCGACGACGCCGAGCGGATGCTGGAAGGTCAGCAGGCACGCCTGAAGCACATCACTGACAGCGCCTCATCCCCGTCCGACCTGATGGATCGGGTGTTTGACCCCAAAAAACTGCTGCCAAGACCGCCCGCCATCTATACCATCGCCGACATCGGCATTTGCACGCGCGGCAACCTGACCACGATCTACGCCCAGTCCAAGGCAGGCAAAAGCAGCTTTATCGCCGCCATGATCGCGGCCACGATGCTGCCCGGCACCAGTAGCGCCGACACGTTGGGCGTTAAAGGCCCTAACTATGGCCACGCCGCCGTCCTGCACTTTGACACCGAGCAGAGCACCTACGACTGGCAGGCGCTGGTGCTGTCCATCCTGCGCCGGGCCGGTCTGCAAGCGCCGCCCAAGTGGTTCCTGAGCTTTAGCCTGGCCGGCATGGAGGCCGCAAAAGCCGAGCGCTTTGTTCACGCCGCCCTGCGCCATGCCAAAAAGCAGTGCGGTGCCGTGCATAGCGTGTTTGTTGACGGCGTGGCTGACCTTGTTTCCAGCCCCAACAACGAGGATGACAGCAACGCGCTGGTGGCCCGCCTGCATGGCGCCGCCATTGAGCATGACTGCGCCATCGTGAACATTTTGCACCTGAATCCGGCCTCCAAGGACAAGACCGACAAGGGCCGCGGGCATCTAGGCAGCCAACTGGAGCGCAAAAGTGAGTCCAATCTTACGCTGAAGAAGGAGGGGGACGTTACGATGGTGGTCGCGGAGGGAAGGCAGCGCGGGAAACCAATTCCCGAGAAAAAGCAGCCGTGTTTCAAGTGGTCGGACGAGCATGAAATGCACCGATCCTGCGCGCTGCCAGAGGACGAGACAAAATCTGTCGGCCGCCCAGAGTCGTGGGTATTTTCCACCTTCAAGTCCGTCTTCCCCTCAAAAGCCGAGAACCCGCTTCCGTTGACCCAGCTCGTTCCACGTCTGTCAGCCAACAAGCCAATCAGCGCCAAGCAGCTATATCCGGCGCTGAAACGATGGGAAGAAGAGGGCTGCATCGAATCGTTCCAGATTCAGGGTCAGCCCCGTAAGTATCGCTGCGTAGTTTAGGGCTTAAGCTCCTTGATCGGCAGGTCGGGTATCATCTCGTTGGCGATTAGGTCGCGTAGTTTCTTTGTGCACCACTCGTCCGTCCTTGATTCATCCGCGTCAAATCGCTCGTCCAGCATGGACAGAACCTTTGACGGATAGTAGTTCCTAAGTCCGGGGGCCTCGCACATTTCGCAAATTGCTCCGATAATGCGATCTTCTTCGGATTCCTCATCGTCAACGTCGATCACCGTGCCCCCCGTGGATGAGATCGCGACATACTCCTTCCCGCACTTTTTGGCCAATCCGCGCTTTTCAAGCGACCACAGCGCGTGCAGGCAGAACCAGTGCCCGGAAGCGTGCCCGTCCGCCTCAAGCGCTTCCTGAATCTCCCTGAACCGGCATGGGTGCTTGATAGCCGCCAGTAGCGCCTCCTCCGGTGGCCATGTCGATTTCCAGTCCGTCGAGATGTTTGGCCGCTTGTTTCCGGCCCGCGTTTTGGGGTCATTTGCAACCCCTGCGACCGAGCCATCCGGCAGCACGGAAAGCACCCCGATTTCACAGAGGTGATCTATGATGTAATCGGCGAGCATGGGGCTGGAGACGACCGATTTTCTGGCAGCGTCCAAAGACGCGAACTTGCTGGAGCGCATGGCGCCCTCGAATGCGAATTTTGTTTTCACGGAAATGAGCAAAAACTGGATTCTATTAATTCGGCAATGAATTAATAGACTTAAAATTAAAAAGTGCTTACCCTGCGCCTTTTAAGTCTATAAATTGATATATCCAATTAATAATTTCTAGAATCGCCTCCTCCGTGCCTGTCGGATGCCCACCCGGAAGGCATGTATTAATCGGGCGTGCCTTCCCGCCTCTAACGGCGGGTCGGCAGCCCGATTATACATGTCGCTGGGCAGCCGTCAACGGAAAAGGTTGAGATAATTGAAAAAAGTTTTCACCCAGCAGGAGAAATCCGGGGCTTCGGAAGTGGGCTGTGGGTCGATTTCTAGCCCAAATTTTTTAAAATGAGACCCGATTGCGGAACTGCGCCGAAAGTGCACGGATTTGGACGCAACGGCCCTCATGGCCAACGAGGCGAACTACTGCAAAATTTTTATTATATGGGCGGATGTATTGGCGTTTCTGTCTTTGCCAGGAATCGAGGCCCCCGCCCCCGCCCCCGCCCTCCGCCAGCTCGGCCCGAAAGTAAGGATCGGCGCAAAGTTGCAACCTAGCCAACTACCCAAAAGTAGCGCGCAAAACTTTCGCAAGTAAGTAACTAGCAATCTATTACGTATGGTTTGACGCCAATAGTTTACATAATACGTATTGTGCGTGCACCTCTGAGCGTGCGACTAGTTTGGAGCCTAGATGCAAACAGAACGGACAATTGCGGAAAACCCCTAGTGGATTCCTTCCGATTTACGGCAGTTTCGGCACTCCACTACCTACGAGCCGTCAAATCGCCTAAAAAGGGCATAGGACGGCGCGCCTTGGCGTGCGTGGACACAAGACACGGGGCGCGGAGACTGGGGAAATCTCCACACGGCGAGGAACCCATTAAGCCGCCACTTAATTAAGTCGCCGTTTAAACAATCGGCGTCACGTTCCGCTCCTCCTTATGCAAGCTGGCCAATATCTGCTCCCTGCTCATCGCCCCGTAATTGTTGACCGTGACGGAAACATTACCCGATTGTGCGCTTCGCCCCGAAACGGCCGCGTGTTTGTCAACGGCGATTGCCAACGTCATGTTAAGGTCACTCAACTTCTGATTCCCTTCCTCCAGCTTTTCCATGATCCGCTGGCCAGTCGCGCGAGCAATGGTTCGCAGCGTCAGTGTCAGCTCGTTGGAAAACTCCTCCGCGCTACTTTCCGTTATGCGGGCGATTGTTCGTTTGTCGTGATCCGTGACGGCGCCAACTCTCGGCAGCGTAAGCGGACTTCGCTTGCCCGCTAGGATAGCGTCAGCCGTTGCGTCAATTAACTTGTCTCTTGGGTAGGTTCGCTTGTTGGCCAGTTCTGTCCCCTTGGCAATACCTCCCTTGTTGCCGTTCTCCGCGTTGGCCCTTGCTTTGCGGTCCCTTTCCGGCATCGGCGCGTCCTCGTTCAATTCTAGAATGTCCATGCCCCTTACCTAATCCGCTCGCCCCGCGAGGCAAGCCTTTGCCTGTTTGCGCGGTCTGCCAATAGCGCCCCAATAGCGTATCCATTTTTCCACTATCACCCAAAAGGCCAAAAAATAGTGCGTTGCAAACTTGTTGGCACTAATGGCTTGCGTCTCTTTAGTGTTAAAACGAAAACTTTTGCTCGCCAAACGAGAGGCAATTTCGCAACCTTTGCGCATCGGCCAATTCCGGCCCTTATTTTTCACCCTAATGCAAACCTCCGCTCCCCAAAAATCCTGGTTCCGCGTCTCCACCCTTTGCGCCAATTTGCGCGAGCCGTTCATTGACTTCTATCCGGCCGCTAGCGTGGCCGATGCGTTGGCCATGGCGCGAGCGGATGCGGATGCGTTTGGCTTGCCCGCTTCTGCTGTGCAAACAGCTCGGCTCGCGACGGGCTTGGAAGCGGCCGTTTGCGCTAGCTTGGCTTAACTTTTCTCAACTAACCGCAACCCTCATTCCCCATAATCCAAACATGAAAACCAACCAACCTGTCTGGCAATTTATCGCAAACCTAGGTGACGCAAACCCAATGGCGCACGGCGGGTTTTTCGTCTATCAGGATAGGACTGGCGTCTATTCCCCTAAATGCGTCTTGCTCCAACCCAAAAACGACGAAGACGACATTCGTGACAAAGACATGCACTGGACTGCATGGCGCTTCAGTGCCGACAAGTGCTCCTACGTCAACGGCGTTTTGTCTGACAACAAATTCCACCCCGAGCTCCCTGCATGGTTTGCTGAACGAATCGGCGCACTGGCCGATTGCTACGGCCAAACGGAGAAGTCTGTAATTGCGCTTCTGTGCTCGGATGATGCGTGCGAACGTGCGCACGGCTGGCGAATGATTGGCGAATACTTTGGCTGGGACAATCTGGACAGTTACCCTGACCGCCTCACGCGTCGCGACGTTTACAATCGTTTTCGCGTGGAGTGTTACAAGTAACCGCAACCCTCATTCCCTCGCAAATCATGAAGCTAATTGCCTCCCTCAGCTACTCCGGCCCGGATTCGTCTGGCGCCCGCGTTCACTCTGTTTCTCGCCGCAAAGCGTTTCGGTCTCGCGTCGCAGCAATGCGCCAGTGCGAAAAGTGGGCGCGCAAGTCACTGCGCCGTTTTGCCAATGCGTCGCAGCGAATCGAAACGCAAAACTGGGGTGTGCGCTCCGGCGCATTCCCGTTCGCCTACGTGCAGACCACGGTAACGTGGGTGCCCCATTTCTAACCCTTTCCCGTAACCATTCCCGATCCATGAAAACTCCACGCTCCGTCCTAGAGTCTCAAAACAAGCGCCAAGGCGAAGAAATCGACTGCCTTTCAATCGCCTTGCACGACACGCTCTGCGGAGTCGTGAAATGGTTTGGCAGTAGTCGCACGTATTCCATCGGCATAACTCGCCCTTGCGCAGCGTCTGGCGGATTCGCCATTGTCCGCAGTGGTGGCGCCGAATCTCGCGCGGTCTACTGGGAAAAGTTCGCACGCAACGAAGCCGAAACGATTGCCGCATGTATTACTGGCGAAGATACGGAATACAATCGCGAGCTATTGCGTAGGCGCAGCGTGTTGGAAGCTGCGCAAGCTTACGTGACTGAATGCCAGCGATCCGCCTAATTTCCACTAGCAACACCTAACAATTCACGGTCATGAAAACAGCCTTTCGCATTATCCGCGTTATTCACTGCGCCAAAGTCCACGCATTGCACGCGCGCGGTCTCTACGGTTTCCACGATTCGCCTAGTTGCGCCGATTGTCAGAAAATCCCGCACGAAACGCGCGTGCATGACGGCGATAGTATATTTGCGCCTTTTGTTGGCTATCGCGTTGACGCTGAAACCGTCGTTTCGCCGCATCCTGTTTATGTAACCTTTTAACCCTAGCTAAAATCTTTCAACGCATGAAAACGCATTCCGCTAAATTTATCGACGCGTGCCACTACCGCATTTCGGATCGTGCCGCGGCCGCTCTTTGCAAACTCGCAGGCAAACCGTTGCCGCGGCCGGGTTATGAGATGTCCGTCTTTCTCACGAAGGACGTAACCGGCCCTAGCTTTGCCAACGCGTGGGTTAATCGCACGCCTTACAGTGTCCGGCTGGATGCGCCGAAACGCGGCTGGGTTTGGTGCGTCCATTCCGTCTCGCATCCTGACACGCGCGAGGGTTTGCGCCTTGGCAAATCCTTTTCCTTTGTCGCATGACTCCCATGCCAACGCCCATGCAAACCCGTTTCCACGTTCGCCCCTACCTTGACGCGTGCCAAGTAATTGACTTGGCGCCTACGCATCGGCGCGCCGATACGCGTGTCTATTGTCTTGCGCCACTCCTCACAGCCGAACGCGTTGCGCGCACCTGGCCAACCTGTAACGCATCGGAAATCGCCAGCCATGCCGAGGAAAGGGCCAAACAGGCGCGGCGCCTATGGGCAAAGATTAGGTTGCGAGATGCGCGCACGCGCGAAGCCGATCTGTGCTTTTACTATCAGGAGATGCACGATGCCAAGAAATAACCCGCCCGCGCACAGCACAATTTACCCGCCACAATAAACACAGCACAGCGCGGAAACCGTTGAGCGCGCCTACTGGGAAGCGCGTGACACTGTGACCGCATAACATTTCCACCCATGACCACTCCACAAGCACAGCCAGCACACAAGCCAATCGGCCGCGCCCTCCCTTCAATGCGCATCCTTTGGGGCCGCAAAACAGACGCGCCCGAATGGGCCGAGGATATACTTTGCACAAACCCGGCCCGCTTTGCCGAGGTCCGCAAACTCGCCGCGGCCGATGGGTTCGCGCATTTTCGCGAATCCGTTGACGATGGATCAGCGCCGTATTTTGCCCGCACCATTCGCGCATGACCCCACAAAACCGCGCCGAAATTCTCGGCTCTTTGGCCCTGCTGGCCCTGCTGGCCGTCTTAGTAATTCTCTGCCTTGCCATGTAAAGGCCCCACTGGGCGCAACCTGTTAGCACAATCCGTTAGCCAACCAAAAACAACACAGCCGGATCAGGCTTAAAACGATAAAAAAATATGAGCACACAGAAACGCAAGTTTGAACTATTCGCCCGGCTCGCACGCCTCGGCTTCACCTACGACGAATCGGCCGCACTGCGCCGTATTGAAATGACCCTTCAGCGCTGGGCCGAAGCCGAGTGCGGCAATGGCAATGACCACGGATCATGGGCCATTGAGCGCGACGAAACCAGCGGTAAGCCCTACATGGTTCATCACCACTACATGCACGGGCGCGGCAAGGACTACACGACACGGCGCCCCATTGCGGACCGCGAGGCGGGCGCGCTGCGCCGGCTGGCCGCAATTGTCAGCGCACGCAATGCGCGCGGAAACGCACACGATATTAACATGACCCCATACACGCCAAACAGCCCCACGTTTGTCGTCCACTATCACCAAACAGACCCGCGCGGCTGTGCTCTCTACCTGCTCACGCGTGAGCAACTTGGCGCGGATGAAATCAGTTCAATCTACACCCGCGGTCTCGCCGTTTGCGCTTAATCCCATGAACCGCTCATCCGCCACCCACCTCGCCGCAGTCTACAATATCCCGCTCGGCCGCGACTTTTGCACGCTGCGCAGTTCCGAAGTCGAGCGCGTTTTGGACGCTGCCGATTCGGTTAAGTATCGCCGGCCCAAAAACGCCAACGGATCACGCGGCCGCTACTTTTATGCGCGCCTCACGCGCGCCATTAACCGAAAGGACTAATCCGCACGCCATGAAACCCACCTCCGTAATTTTCCGCACTTGGCCAACCGGCCCGCGCTCCGCCGTCATCGCCCTATTCCCCTGCGAAGCCGCATCCGTTGGCCAAGCCTGGCTCTGCTCATCATATGAGCACATCGGGCAACACGGCGCGGCCGATCCGCACCGCGTAGTCGCCGGCACCCGTCCGGCCACGCGTGCCGAGTGGCAACCGCTGGCTCGTGAATTGCGGCGCCTCGGCTACCGTCTCCGCATCACGCGTCGCATCCCCCGCAACGCTTACGACGTGAGGCGGGCGCAGCTTAACACGCCATGACTACGCACACAAAAACACCCACCTATGAAATTCTTCAATAACTGCGTAAATTGGGACCGCGCCGACGTTCACGCTTCGGGCGGTCTCTGCGACATGATTGACGCCTGCCGCTCTATCACGCGGAAAACCTTTCTGCGTCACGTTGACACCAATTCGCGGGCGGAGGTCGAGCGCGCCCTTGGCTACGCTCCGCATGATCCCGGCGCCGTGCTCACGATGAAGCGGGATTTTCACGTCAGCTATCACCGTTCAAAGCTCCACGGGCGCACCGTGTATCTCTTCAAGCACTCGGCAATTGAATACGTTTTTGCATGACCCCGCACCAACTCCATGACAGAGCCCGCGCCCTGGCCCTGCGCCAAGGCATCACGCACGGCGCTGCCTGCTCTATTCTAGCCAAGCGGCGCCGCAAGGCGCGCAAACCCTCCACGGCACAGAAACAACCCGCCGCCTATTGGTGGCAAAACGATAACTAACCGGCCGCATTGGCCACAAAATATATGAACACATCACACGCGAGCGCGCCCGCTTTGGCCGCACAGCACACGCCCGGACCTTGGCTGTTCATTGAAACAGGAACTGAAGACGCGTCAGTCGAAATCTCGTGCGACTGCATGGTTTCCGGTTCGTATCGAGGTTGCGATTCAGACCGGCTATCGCACGTAGACGCACGCTTAATTGCGTCGGCACCCGATCTGCTCGCCGCCCTAGAGGCCGCGCACCGCTCCCTAGTAACGTGCAACAGTTGCCACGGCATCGGCACAATTCCAACCGCATCAGAGCGCGCAGAAATCGAGTCGGCAACCCTGCTTGCCCGCGCCGCCATCGTCAAAGCTACCGCCTCCACATGAAAACCGCCCACCCATGCCCCACGCTCTGCCGCTCTCTCGGCCTAGCCCTGAAGGCCACACGTAAAGCGCATCCCATCTCAATCGACCGCCTCTCCGCCTCCAGTGGCGTTGCCATGAGCTGCATAAGCCTAATCGAGCGCGGCGACAGCAACCCCACAATCGACACCATTAACCGGCTCGCCGTCGCACTCAACACGACGCCGGCCAACGTGCTCCGTTATGCGGAGCATTTGCAGACACCGGCAGCAGTAAAAACAGCCACCACATGAGCACACCCACCATCACCCTGTCACAGCTCCATTCCGACCTCCTGCGCATCTACGCGCACCCGCTGTCGTCCACCAACATTACCAACATCCAGCACACCGCGGGCGGTGCCGTCTTTTTTGAGACAGACACGAGCGAACTGGAGGCCAACTTGGCGCAGGCTGAAGCCAAGCGGGCCGCGGCAGAACGCGCACTGGCCACAGCCAAAGCCCGCATTGAAACGCTGGAGGAATATATTCACGACCTGGAACAAAAGCCCACCAAATGAAAACTGAAAACATCACCAAGGCGGCGCGCAGCATCGGCTTAGCCGTCAGCGAACTGCGGGCCGCGCTTAACGACGCCAACCGCGCCAATAACCAATTTGCTTGGCTCGTGCTGGAGCAGGCGCTTGGCGAGGCTGTGGTATTGCAGACAAAGATTATGCGCATCGAGGAGGCGGCAACATGAATGTCCATTTTTCATCCGCCTCCGACGAGTGGGCCACGCCGCCCGACTTCTTCGCCAAGTGCGCCGAGGAGTTCGGTTCGTTTGACTTGGACGTATGCGCATCTGCCGAAAACCACAAGGCGCCGCGCTTTTTCACCAAAGAGCACGACGGCCTTACGCAAGACTGGCGAGGGCGCGTCTGGATGAATCCGCCCTATGGTCGCACGATTGCGACATGGATGCGCAAAGCCTACGAGTCGGCACAGGCGGGTGCGCTCGTGGTCTGCCTCGTGCCGTCTCGCACAGACACATCATGGTGGCACGACTACGCAGCCAAGGGCGAAGTGCGCTTCATTCGCGGGCGCCTTAAATTCGGGGGGGCATCACAACTCGGCACCGTTCCCGAGCGCACTCGTCATCTTTCACCCGCAAATCATGGAGGTTGAATCATGATCACCACCCTAATCGCCGCCGCCCACGCTCCGCTGGACGCCTTCGACAACGACCGCTTTTTACAAGCCATCATCCAAGTCGAGGGCCACAAGTGGAGCGATCCAGGTGGCGCCTACGCCATCCAACCCGGCACATGGCGCGACCACAGCAAGCGCACCTACGCCCTTGCCAGTATCCCGATCTACGCCCGCGACGTGGCCGACAGGCACATCGCTTGGCTAAGCCGCACCATGCGCGCCCACGGCTACCCGGTCAACGCCTACACGCTGGCCGTCTGCTGGCGCTTTGGCTTCGTCGGGTTCACGCAACGCGCCCGAAGCGGTGGCGGGGCCATTGAGTATGGGGAGCGGGTTTGGAATTTGTATCACGATAACAACAACGCGAAAACACCATGAAAACACTTCACAAAATAGTTCTTAAAATCGCCTACGCTTGGCACACCAAGCGCGCATTGAAACTGGCGCGCAAGTTGGAGGTTAAGACCGCTGAATGCTCCATGCTTAGGGTGTCTGAACGCGATTACAGGGACAGTTATTACGGCGACCTTCATCGCTGGGCTGTCTGCGAGCGCATCGAAATCGAATCAAAGAAGAAATATCACGAAGACCGAGCGGCCCTGCTGCAACCAATCGCAACAACCAACCATCACCCGCTATGATCCTCCTCCTCTCCATCACCATCGCCATCCTCTACCTCTGCCTCAGTGCCGCCTGCTCGCGGTGCGGACCGAAATAAGCCAACCGTTTAAGCCAACTATTTTAAGATTATTGCAAATCCTCGCTTGACGAGAACAAGGCAACCGCTCAACTATTGCAACATGCCAGCCAAACCAAAGCCCTCTGCGGCTAAAAAGCACACCAATCCCAAAGGCCGTGTGGCCTTTTTCTGCTACGTCGGAACCAAAACGCTCAAGCTCATTAAATCCGCCGTCAAGTCCGGCGCCCAATCGCAAGGTCACGTCGTAGATGCTGCGGTGCATGGCGCTTACAAGCGGCCAATCGCATGATCATGGCCCCATCATCTGCCCACGCCGGCCCATGGCTGTTCGTGGACACCGGGACCACGGGCAAGGCGCTGCACAAGTGCCCGCCCGACCATCCCGACCAGCCGCGCATCGTGCAACTGGCCGCGATCCTTTACGACATGCAGCGCAAAGTGGTCGCCGAGTTCAACTGCCTCATCAAGCCGGAAGGCTGGACGATTCCAGCCGATGCCACCGCAGTCCACGGCATCAGCACAGAGCAGGCCGACACCTACGGTCTCAAGATCGGCACGGCGCTGGGCGTGCTATGCCAGCTCGTAAAACGCGCCAAGTTGCTCGTGGCCCACAATGCCGCGTTTGACTGCCTCGTGATCCACAGCGAACTGTGCCGACTCAAAAACGCTGACTTCCTGTTCCTGTTTATGAACTGCGAGCGCCACTGCACGATGGAGGCCAGCACCAACGTGCTGCGCATTCCCAGTCCCTATCGCGCGGGCGAGTTTAAGTGGCTGAAGCTGTCTGAAGCGTATGCCCATTTTACAGGCCGTGAGCTGGAAAATGCCCACGACGCCAGCGCCGACACCAAGGGGTGTGCGGCTGTTTACTTTGCCATGAACCCGCTGCCAACTTCCAGCCCTGATGCAGCGCAGGGCACAATGTTAGACGTAGAAGAATAACTGCCATCCAACTAATATCACCATGTCCGAAAATAACCAAATCGCCATCCGTCAGGAACCCTCCCTGTTCAACATCGCCACGCTCATCGAAGCGAACGATTTCAGTCTCCAAATGTCCAAGGCCAAGCTGATCCCGGCCCACCTCCAAGGCTCGCCGTCCGACTGCCTGCGCGTCGTGATGCAGGCCGCAAAGTGGGGCATGGACCCTTTCGCCGTTGCCGACAAAACCAGCGTAATCAGCGGCAAGCTGATGTATGAGGGCCAACTGGTCGCCGCCGTAATCAATACCCGCGCCAACCTGAGCAAGCGCCTGAGCTACACGTTCAGCGGAACCGGCGCCCAGCGCTCCCTCGTGGTCTCCGGCACGCTGCGCGGCGAGACGGAGCCGCTGACCATTGACCTCAGCTATTCACAAGCCTGCGCCATTAACAAAAACGGCCAGATGCAGAAAAATCCCGATCAGCAAATGTGCTACATCGGCGCCCGCATCTGGGCTCGCCGGCACATGCCTGAACTAATGCTGGGCGTCACGAGCGCGGATGAAATTCCCGAGGACTTGCCCATGGAAAACGTGACCGGCACTGGTGACGCTCCCGCCACTGCGCCCGTCGCCGATCCGGTGCCCCAACGCCAGGCTCCGCCGCCGCGCGCCAAGAAGGGCGCCGCTGCCGTGGTTGAAAACAAAGCACCCGCAATCGAGGTGCCGGCGACCGTGGTGCCGGAGCCTGCGCCTGATCCTGTGAAGCAAGCGGCGCCTGCGCCCGAGCCGGTAAAGGCTGCGCCCGTGGTTGCGCCAGAGCCCGCTGCTGCTGCGCCTGCCGCTGCTGCTGCCACGCCCCGCGTCTTCCTCAAGGCCGATGAAGAACTTACGGCCAACTGCACCATCGTAAAGTTTGAACCCTGCCGGATGTTGCGCGGTGGCGTGCAAAAGGCCAGTGTTGCTGCGACCGTCAAAGGTGACTTCAACGGCCAAATCTGGCACTTCGGTGGCGCCGACTCGCCGGACATCACGGCGGCACAGCCCACGATCACCATTCCCGAGGTGTGGAAGGTCGGTGCCAACGTGGTCATCAAACTGCGCGGCCGGCTGGTTATCCCGAAGGGCGCGGACGGTAAGCCTGACCCGACGAAGCAGAGCATTAAGTCGGACGTGATCAGCATTGAGGCCGCGGCGGCTGACTTGGAGGTTGTGGACTAACATGGGCGCGCCAATTAACGATGGGGGACCGGCGTTTCCTTTCCAGAGCCCTACGAATTATTGCGCCAATGAAGGAATCACGGCGCGCGACTACTTCGCGGCGCTGGCCAACGAAAATGACATCGAATCAAGTCGTCCCGTTACCTACGGAGAGGCCACTGACTTTAGAAAAGAAAAGGGCTTCTCGTGGAGCCGCCAATGGGCGCGCTACCAGCACGCCGACGCCATGCTAACCGCCCGCAAAAACGAAGGAGGAACCATCCGATGATCCGCCTCATCCAAGACCGTCGCCCGCATCACGGCCACACGGACGTTTACGTGAACCCGAATGATGTCATGTCTATCAACGACATTATTGGCGAGCGTAGCACTGAAAACCGTTCCCGCATCACGCTTCGTAACGGCGACACCTACGATGTCACTGAATACGCGAGCGTGGTGGCGGAGAAGATTAACTCGGCGATTAAGCCACTAACATCCAACTAACATGGGCTGTGACATTCATCTTTACCAAGAGCAAAAGATCGACGGTCAGTGGAAGTCCACCGATGTCTGGTCTGACAAATACAAGGAAGGTCGTCTGTCGGTCGCTTATGATGACATGGCCTATCACGACCGCAACTACAACCTATTCGCGATTCTTGCGGACGTGCGCAATGGGCGCGGCTTTGCTGGCGTAAATACCGGCACGGGATTCAACCCCATCGCGCAACCAAAGGGATTGCCCGATGACATTTCCGAGCAGGTCCACGCTGAGGCTGTCTATTGGCATGGCGACGGCCACTCGCATTCGTGGCTTACGATGCGCGAGATTCTGGACTACGACTGGAATCAGAAAACGATGCTGAGCGGTTTGGTAGATGCGGAGAACTACGAGACATGGAAGCGTCGCGGTTATCCCGAATCGTGGTGCAGGGCAGTCTTTGGCGCCAAAACTCGCCACGTCACTCACGCCGAAATGCAGGCCGCGATTGACTCAAAAGCCGACACGTCGGATATGCACTGTGAGGTTGAGTGGGCGCGCTATTATCACCAACAGGCAGGCTCGTTCTGGAAGGCTGTTTGCATGGCGCTCCACAAGGCATCTCCCGATGATGTTCGTTTTGTGTTCTGGTTTGATAACTAATTCTATGACCACCGACCTAGAACTAATCCTGCCGGCCATCACGCCCGCGTTGCCCCTTGTCCTAGCCGACCGCAAATTCCTCTCCACGCTCGCCACAGTCGAAACCCAAGTAGCCGCGCTGCGCGTCATCGACGCCGCCACCCAGCAGCTTGCCGCCGATCTACAAATCCGGCTGACCACTGCGGGCGGTGCGCTGGAAAAGGAGCGCAAGGCCATTAAGCAGCCGTTCCTCGACAAATGCACCGAAATCGACACCGCGGCCCGGCCCGTGATGCTGCGCATCGACACCGCCAAGGCTGTGCTCAAAAAGGCACTGACTGACTTTGCGCTGGAACAGGCACGCATCGCGGCCAAGGCGGAAGCTGACCGCCAAGCCGAATTGCGGCGACTTGAGGCGCTCCGGGTAGCAGAGGAGCGGGCGCGTCAAGAAAAGGCCGCAGCGTTGGCTAAACAGGCGGCGTTGGCACAGGCGGAACGTGAGCGTGTGGCGGAAGCTGCGCGCATTGCAGGGATGCCGGCGCCGGTCGCGCTGATGGATGTGGAGGACGATTGCCCTGATGACGCGCAGGCCGCTAAGACGGAGACGGAGCGCCAGATTGAGGCGGTCAAGTATGCGGCGCCTGTGGTCGTGGCTAAACCCGTTGGCGTTGCAATGAGAACAACTCTTATTATGCGCGTCACTGACGCGGCAAAGGTGCCTGACGTTTTTGTAAAACGAATCGTCAACGAGGCTGCAATCCGAGCCACGTATTGCTCAGGGTGGCGAGTTGGGATGCCCGTGCCGGAAGTTCCGGGCGTGCATTTCGATGTTGAGACCACAGCCGTGAGCACGGGACGCGGGGGATTTTAACATGATCCCCACGATCCGCGCATCATCGCTCGATAGGGTGCTCTCCTGCCCCGGCTCACTCACCGTCAATGCCATCGTCGCACCCCGCGACGGTGACGACGGCGAAGAAGGCACGGCGCTACACCACCTGTCAGCCGCCCGCATCAAAGCCGAGATGGGCGCCATTGGCGAAATCGGTCCGCAGCCTCCGGGCCAATATCCTCACTCAACCTGGATTAGTGACTACTACGTGCGCCACGTCATGGAGTCTACCCCAGCCAGTTACAGCCTAGAGTGTGAGGCGGCGCTGGCCTACTTCTTTGAACCCGAAGAACCGCGCGTTATCACGCAGGTCATGTGGGAGGACGGTCGCCCCGTGCTGCGCCAGGTGCCTTACAACGGCTTCATCCTCTCCGGCCACATTGACTGCCTCGCCCTGTCACCGGACGCCACACACGCCATCGGCTGGGACTTGAAGACCGGCTACGACCCCGTGGACTGCGCCGATAGCAACTGGCAAATCCTCGGTTACTGCGTGCTGCTGAAGCGGGCCTACCCCACGTTGCAGTCGGTCACGTTCTACATCGTGCAGCCGCGTAACGATGAGGACGGCGACGCCGTAAACGAAGGCCATCCGCGCGTATCCTGCGTCACGATCACCGACCTTGACGCCGCGGTTGCCACGCTAGCAGTCCGCATTGCCGACGCCATTTCAAGGCCCCTCGAACTCAACACCACCATCAAAGGCTGCAAATTCTGCGTGGGCTGCTCGTGCCCCGCGATTCGCGCCAAACAAAAACTTATGAGACTAACCATGACAGAGGAATCGCTGGCCTCGCTTAAGGCCCAGCCGGACGACGCCACGCTGGCGGAGTTCATTATCGGTGCCAAGGAACTGGCCAAGCCAACCGAGGACGCCAAGGCTATGCTGAACGACCGGCTGGATCGTAACCCGCAACTGGTGGCCGCAGACGGCACCGTGATCACGCGGGTGACTCAACGAGGCGCATGGAGCGTAAACGACCCGCAGGCGTTCTTCCGCGCCATGCGCGAACTGCTTCCGGCCGACGAACAGATTGCCCGCGTCACGAAGCCGAGCATGACGGCACTCAAGGATGAGATTGCCACGAGCATGAAGGTGCCGAAGACGAGCAAGGCAGGTGTCAGCGCCGCCAGCATTTTCGACAGCACGTTTGCGCCGCTGGCCACGCAAGGGGAACGGAAAATGATTCAATTTTCGCAATGACCAACCACCAACTCCTCACCATCGTTATCGTCGCAATTTGGCTGTGCTCAACGATTGGCGCGTGCGTCACAAAGCGCGCTGAAATATACCAAGCTCCGGCCATCCTCACTGTGCTCATATGCATCGGCTACTTTTTAATCAAAACAAGAGGCTAATCCCATGCCCCGCTACACCACCGAGAGAGAATTGGCCATCGCACGCCGTAGCATGGGCGAGCCCAACGTCGTGATCCCGCCCGCGCCAAAGAAGCGCAAGAACGAGGAAAGCGCCGCCCAGTGCGAAGTCATCAAGTGGTGGGCGACTGCGTGCAAGGCTTATGACATTCCTGAAATTCTGCTGTTCAGCATCCCGAACGGAGGCCGGCGCGATCCACTGGCCATGATTTTTCTCAAACGAGAGGGGCTGCGCAATGGCGTTCCCGATTTGTTTCTGAGCGTCCCGCGCGGACACTGGCATGGTCTTTACGTCGAAATGAAGACAGCGACGGGACGCGTCAGGGATGAGCAGCATGAATTTATTGAGTCTGCGCGCGTGAATAACTACGTCGCATTTGTGTGCCGCAGCGCAGAGGACGCGAAGGCCATTATTGAACGGTATCTAACTAATCCAAGCCAACTGCATTCGGCCTAACATCAAGACCCGACAACCCAGCCCCGAATACTACGGCGGTCACTTCAAGCCCTGCCAAATCTGCGGGGATAGCGGCTGGATAGAGGCTCAACCTATGAACCCGAAAAAGACCGAAACGCTCACCCTCGCCGACGCAATGGATGCGCTCGCACGCGACATCCAATCTGGCGACGGGATCGCCAACGCAGCTATCGCGGAAGCGGCCGACCGCCTGCGCGAAACGCTAAAGGAAAACAATCGCCTCGACGGACTAATGGCGCAGCGTGACGAGCGAATCGTTGCGCTCCTACAAGAAGTGGACGAGCGCCGCCGCGACGCACAGAAAGACGCGGCGCTCGTGGGGCGGCTTCGCCGGGCGCTGGCAGATGCGATAACCACCTACGACCCGACGCGGAAAGAGACTCTCGTGACTGCCGAGCGGCAAGAAGCGTGGGCCGCGGCATTGGCGTCATGACTTCGCCCAACATACCGGTGAGCAACACCGACACGAACACCTAAAAACTTTACGACCATGACAAAACATAATCCTACTCAAAACATCCGCCGAAGCCTGAAGCTGTCGGTGTTGGCTCTAGTGGCTGGTTCGGCTCCGTTCTTGCTGTGCTCAAGCTACCGCACGAAGGCCGGCCAGTGGGTCCGCATCGTCGATGAATCCACGCTCAAAGGCTACGAATGCGTGAAGGGCGACGACGGAATCTGGCGCTACAACCGCGAGAGCGACCGAGGACGAGTGACCGGCTCAGCCTTCGACATGAGCGACCCCAGAAATCTTCTGCCGAACGCCCGAGGTGACTGACCAACGCCCCGCGAGCGCAGATCAACCCAACCAACTCTAGCCATGCTCTCCGATACTCTCGCAAAAGGAATCGCTCAACCGCCGGACGTGCGGACCAAAGACGGTGCGCGCGTAGATGGCACTCACGAACAACAGCCCCGTGCAGGGGCGTTGGGTCTAGCGACTGGTTCTCCCTCTTTTTATGACGATCAAACAACTCAAGGCGACAATCGCCAACATGCCCGACGAATGGCCGGTATACTTCCGGCGGATCGCGCCGCTCTGCGGCAACGTGGAAGAAGCCGGAACGATCAACGCCGACAAATACAGCTCTTTTGGGACGCTCTATCCATGCGCCATCATCGAACCCGTGAAGGACGATGAGGAGAACACCCACGCTGAGACAGGACCACGGCAGGACGCGGCACCGAAACGCCCTATCGCGTGAAGCCGTGGGCCTTGTCTCTGGCAAATGGTTAGGCTCTTCTTAAAATGCAAAATATACCTTACGACGACTGGCGCTCCAAAGCCGCCCGCGAAATTGCAGACGCTCTCCGCGAAGAAAACCAGCGCGTGGCCTACTATGCGTCTGGGCAGGGCGACGGCTGGGCGCGCTCCTACGGTGCAGGCAACTTCAGGAGCCCCGACTACGCCTCGATAATCGACCGGCACTATCAGGCTTCGCTCGCCAAGCCTAACGCGGAGATGAGGGACGAGCCCGAACGTAAATAAACAACATGGATACACCCACAAAAGACCTCGCCGCTGCTCAAGTGCGCGGCCACGACACCGGCCCCGTTGGCGCTCATGCGTCGAGCGCACTCCCTCCGTCCGAATCGCAGGGCCAGTCGGCTCGTTCCTCTCGGGCGACTGGTTCTCTTCCGGGGTGGGCCGTCGATACTCTAGCGGAAAGCTGGCACGTCTCCGCAATCTTCGACGGAAATAAACACGTCCGCGCGACACTCGACCGATGCCTCAAAGAACTGCGAGCGGCGCAGGCCCGTGCGAATAAGCGCCAGCCTGAAGAGAACGACTGAGATGTGCCACGAGCCCGCTGAACGGAGAAAAACAATATGCAAATCAGAACGAAACTTGGACTAGTAGATATACCGAACGAAGTCATCATGGCTGCCGCGCGGGACATAGCGGGGAGCGCAGACAGCACTCCCGAAATCGCGGCCCCATCGGGCTCGTTGTGCACTGGCGATTTGGTTCACCGTCTGGGGGAAATCGCTGCCGCTGCGCCATTCGGTGATGCGGAATGGAATCGGACGCTCCAAGACGCGACAATGGCGCTGCGCGAAATAGAGGAGGGCGCGAGCGACATGCACGAAGCACACGACAATCTCGCGCTCCTGCTGCGTCGCGCGGCGCGCAAGATAGACCCGCGCGACCCGCTGCGGACTGAGTGCGTGGCCTACCTCAAGCGCATCGGGCAGGCGGGAAATCCACTGCGCGGCGTGACTGCCGCACAAGATGCGGAGCCGCTCCCGGCTTCAGACCTCACCGACATGCGCGAAGCCGGAGTTTTATCTTCGGTGAACGTCCCTGATGAGCCGACGCGCGGAGCGTCGGACAAACTGAATACAAAATGAAAAAGACACGAGCGGAGAAGGCACTCCCGAAAAACAGCCCCCGTAAGCGCGTTGGCTCTGGCAGGCTGGTTCGGCCTCTGGGGCTCTGGGCGGTGATAATCTACACGCCCCAGACAGAGTGGATAAACCACTGGACGATAGCACGAACACGCACCGAAGCGCGTAAGCTATACTTTTCGCTTTGGACTGAGGCAAAACACCCCAAGAGGCACATTCGCAACGGCAGCGCCGCCCTTGTTCGGGTGACGCTTTCTTTGGCCGGGCCGAACCGGCGCATATCAGCCGCGCCCGTCGAACTCCTCTAAATCCTCTCCATGAAAACCAAACTCAAGAAAACCCCGAAACGTAAGCCAGCCGGACAGACAAGGGCGTTGGCTGTGGATGCTGGTTCGCAATCCGATTCTTCAATGCTCGACTTCATCGAGGCAAACGAAGCGTGGATTACATACGCCAGCGACCACGCCAAAACGGACAGGGCGTGGCGATGCCAAGTCGCCGAGCGGCGATTCCCGTCGCCGGACATTC
>Ga0181338_1000017_pt1 | contig 58390 bp, 86 predicted proteins | sample Sp13VDMM110SD_FD_122168 | JGI IMG/M metagenome (GOLD analysis project Ga0181338, IMG submission 122168) | Freshwater viral communities from Lake Michigan, USA - Sp13.VD.MM110.S.D | ecosystem: Environmental > Aquatic > Freshwater > Lake | place: USA: Michigan | collected 2013-04-23
CACTCGTCCGTCACGTCTTCGAGGACGTAGGCCGCGTCGTCGTAGTGGCAAGAGCCGGTGTCGGTGTCGGGGTCGGGGTCGATTTCCATGTGCTCTCCGGGGCGGCTGGCGACCGCGTGATCACCTTAGCCGGGAAAGTTGAGGCGCGCAAACTCGCCAAAGTGCTTCTTCGCCAATTCGTCGCGAGCGCGAGCAGCCGCCTCAGGAGTATCGTGATCGCCACCCCAGAATGTGCAACCTTTGACCTTTACCATCGCGCTCCATCTTTTCCGGTGCTTGGTGACGCCAAAATATCCGGTGGCGTTGCGCGCCGCGTGAGTACGGTTGGCCATGTTCTGTGACCTGGTGCACGGCCGAAGATTATGCCGCTGGCAGTTGAGGCCGTCGCCGTCCCGATGATCAACATGCAAGCAGTCGGCGGGCTTCGTGATCCAGCGGTGCAGATAGGTCGTCTTCCCGTCGACCCACGCCGTCGCGTACCAGCGCTCGTGGGTTGGCGACTTGACCGCGCGCCAGGGATACCGGATGGCCGCCTCATAGTCCGCGTCGTCCACGAGAGCGAAGAAGCCCTGGGTGAGATCGATCTGTTTCACAGAAGCCAGCCCTTGATCTTTGCAAGCCATACATCGGCTGCAGCGGGGTCAACAGCCTGCAGGGAGACCAGCGCGCAGCCTGCGGCGTCGGCCGCGTCCTTTCGGCCGGCGGCATCGCTTGGCGGCAGCGCGACGCCCATGCTCTGGATGCCCTTCATCACGAACTTCTTGTCCGCCCACTGATCTCCGGTGAGGAGGCGCTTGATCTGCCGGAGGTCGACCTCATTGCATGGCACCTCCCAGCCGTTGGCCAGCGTTTCGAGCACCATGCCCAAGCCGTAGGTGCACCGGAGGGTGGCGAGCTTGTCGTGGGGCTTGAGGATGGGCGCCTCGTAGCAGAGGCGGCCGGGATTGTACTGCTGGCGCAGCACGCGCACCTGATTGGTCAGCGCCCGGCCCATGCCGCCCAAGTCCGTGCTGACGCCCCCGAGGTCGAAGGCGTCAGCGACGAACGTGGCGTCGTGCAGGTAGGACCAGCCGCAGAGCGAGGGCGACAGGTCGAAGGCCAAGACGCCGGAGGCCACCTACTTGGACCCGGCGCCGATAACCTGGCGCCGCAGCGCCTCGGCATCCTCGGCCAGGTCGCCCAGCGCGCCTGGGTAGCCCGCGCAGGTGATGGCCACCCGGGCGAGGAAGGCTCCGACGTCAGGCGCCGGCTTGCCCATGGCCGCCTCGTAGAGGGCCGCCTTGTCCTCGAACTGGGCGTAGATGGCGCCGGTGCTCATTCCGATGGAGCGAGCCAGGATGCGCAGCGTCACCTCGTCGTAGGCCTCGTTGTGGAAGGCCTTCTGCGCTGCTGAGATGACTTTGGCCCGGGTGGCGGCCTTGGCTTCGTCGCGGGCCCCCATCACACAACGTCCCCGCCTTCGCGCGCACCGACCACCGCCTGGCGGGGTTTCTGCGCAGCAAGTTCCTCCTCGGTGGCCTCGAAGCCGTCGTCAGGGCCCGCTCCATCCTCTGCGCCGTCCGAAGACGACGTATCGGGTGGCGTCGGAGTCGAGCCCGTCGACTCCCCCGATGAATCTTCCTCCGGCGCCGTCCGCACCATGAAGCCGGACTTTTTCAGCTTGCGCGCCGCCTCGTCCACGTCGACCTCGGGGTTGTCCTCCGCGAAGTCGGCCGCGGCCCGCTCGCGCACCGGCGGGTTGGCACGCTGGGCCTCGGCCTCGCGGTAGTCGGCGGATCCGGTCTCGTGGCCGCGCAGCCACGCCTGCACGAACCGCTCGGGGCACTCGAACCGCGGCTTGGCGATGAGCCCGAGCAGCCCGGCGCGGTAGCCGTCCGCCCGCCAGTTCTCCTCGTCGCGCGCTTCCTGGGGCGTCTCGTTGCCGGTGAACATCTTCGTCTGGTCGGGGTTGAGCACGCCCAGCCAGCGGCGGTGCTTGGAGACGCGGACCTCCTCGGCGGCGATTTCATGCGTCGGCCGGCCCATCTCGGCCAGGCGGGCCTCAAGCTCCTTCCGGCTGAACCCGGCGGCCTTGGCGAGATTGAAGGTCTGGGTGCGGGCCTTCTGCTTGCCCTTGAACACCGCCTGCGCCTCGTCGCACTCGGCCGTCTGGGCTGTGATCTTGTTCACGAAGCTGATCAGTTGAACGCGCTCCGCTTCCTCGGCGGCGCGGCTGTTGTCGCCGGCGCTCACTTCGCGGGGCGGCACGTTGGTCGGCGGGGCCTGGCGGGGCTTGCGGGCAGAGAGACGGGGGGCCATGGGGCGCTCCAATGTTGGCGGGAGCACCATCGCTATCCGATTTGCAAAATAGCGTCCATCGAACGCTTGCCACAACGGCGAACCGATGCCATCGGTGGTGTCGCAAACAGATTGCAACCGCCCTCGCCAGGGGCGCACACCGGAGAGAGCCATGCGACTGATCTTCCCTTTCCTCTGCACGGTGGCGGTCATCGCCGCGCCCTGCATTTTCCTCTGGAGCGTGTGATGATCTACCTCGCAGTCTTCGCAGGCCAGTCCAACTCGCTCGGCTACGGCATGTCGGCCGCCACGCTGCCCGCGCCCCTGCAGGGGGCCAACCTCGGCCAGACCTACATCTGGGGCGGAAGCTACGGCGCGCCCTATTGGGGCGTCATGCAGCCGGGCGTGAACACCGGCAACGAAAACGCGCCCGGGGCATGGGGGGAGGAGACGCAGTTCGCCTACGACTTCCGCCAGGCCCACCCCGACGACGTGCTGCTCATCGTGAAGGTGGCGCTCGGGTCGACCACGCTGGCCGCTGGCCCTGACCTCGACTGGGCGCCGGGTAGCCACGAACTGTTCGACCTCACCACCGCCAACATCAATCGAGCGCGCGCAGCATTCATGGCCGCGCAGGGCGTGGAGGCTCCGCACCCGAGCGTGGTCTTCTGGGGGCAGGGCGAGAGCGACGCTGGCACCCAGGGGGGCGCCGCCGCCTACCACGACAACCTCGAAGACTTCCTCGCCCACGTTCGGAGCGACTGGATGCACGACCCGGCGGGCAAGGTGGTCGCATCGCGCATCACCGACTCCCCGTGGCTCAACCACAACCTCGCCGTCCGGCAGGCCCAATGGCAGGTGGATCAGGAGGACGCGAACCTCGTGACCTACAAGACCATCGGCTTCGACATGCAGCCGGACCTCATCCACTTCGACGCCGGGGGCCACATCGCCCGCGGCCACGCCGACTACGCCGCGTTCGACGGCTGGTTCTAGGAGGAACCCATGACCCTGAAGGCAGTACCCAACACCCCGTCCATCCCCGCACACATGGACAACCCCCTTGACGTGCGCCAAGGCGCCGAGGCGCTGAAGTCCAAGGCCGAGTCCATCCGCCGCGTGCTCGGCCAGCCGGGAGCGCTCCCCGAGTCCCGCCGGCGGGCCAAGGACGAACTGGTCGCGCTCTCCCGCGAGGCGCTGGCCCTGTGGAGCCTGATCTAAGTGTCCGCCGAGGACATGCGCAAGGCGGTGGTCCGCGAGTACCGGCGGCATGCCAGGAAGTCGGAGCCGGCGGTGCGCGCCGGGTTCGCGCGCCACGCGGCCGACCCTCGCCTGCAGGGCATTACCTTCGAATTCGCGTCAGCCATGGCGGCCTCGCAGAGCGTCATTCGCCAGGCGATGGAAGCGGCCCTGCAGGAGGCGATGCCCCAGAGCCGGGAGTTCTTCGCGGAGCTTGCCGTCCGCTGCGCCTGCTACCTGATCACGGCGCTGCCCGCCGACGATCAGGAGGTGTTCGCCCTGATGGTCCGCGACGCGATTCTGCCGAAGCTGGCCGATATGCAGGCGCAAGGCCTGGTCATCAAAACGGAGTGGCAATGACCCCGCGCATCATCACTTACACCGCCATCGCCGTTGGACCCGAGTTCGACGCGCTGCCGGAGACCATGCGCGCCGCCGCTGCCATGGTGCCCACTGGCCCAGGGACGCACTGGATGGCCACCGGGGCGACGCCAGAGGAGGCCGCGGCGAAGCTGCAGGCCATGTGGGAGAAGGAGCGCAAGAGCATCGAGCCCCGCAAGGCCCCGCCCCGGAAGCCGAAGGGCTCCGAGGACGTGGGGGACGTGGTCTGATGCCGTTCTCTTTCTGCTGCCAAAGATGCGGCGATCAATTCAGCCGGAAGAACAACCGGGCGGCGCGGTTTTGCAGTCACGCCTGCAAGGCCAGCTATCACGGCACGAGCCATATGGATGACCCGGAAAAACGAAAGCTGGCGGCAGATGCCCGGCGCGGAACGGGTAGGGGTGATGGCTATGTGAAGCGCAACGGACGTCATGAACACCGAGTGATAGCCGAGCAAATGCTTGGCAGGCAGCTGCTGCCTCAAGAGATCGTGGCCCATCGAGATGGTGTAAAGCCGAACAACAAACCCTCCAATCTGGAGGTTTTTCCCACCCGCGCTGCCTTTGCGCGCGCCCTAGCGATCAGGAGACGAGAACATGCGAGTGATTGAGCTTCAGGCAGACGCCTTCAAGCGGCTGAAGGCCATCACCATTCGGCCGACCACGAACGTGGTGGAAATCACCGGAGACAACTCGGAAGGCAAGACTTCCACCCTCGACGCCCTCTGGGCAGCGCTGGGCGGCAAGGACGCCGCACCGGAGAAGCCCATCCACACCGGCGCCGAGCGCGCGGAGGTGCGGCTGGTCCTGGGCGAGAACGGCGAGGCCAAGGTGAAGGTCACGCGCCGGTTCAAGCCGAAGGAGGGCGGGGGCTACTCCACCGACCTCGTGGTCGAGTCCGCCGAGGGCGCGCGCTACCCCAGCCCGCAGGGCGTGCTCGACGCCATGGTAGGCGCCATGTGCTTCGACCCGTTGGCCTTCACCCGCATGCGCGACGAGGACCAGATCAAGGCCCTGCGGCAGTTCGTGCCAGGCGTGGACTTCGCCCAGATCGAAGGGCTCAACAAGCGCGACTTCGACGCACGCACGGAGGTCGGCCGCAAGCTGCGGGACCTGAAGGGCCAGCTTGCCGCACTGCCGCAGATCGCCGGCGACCTACCCGCGCTGGGCGACCTCCAAGCCCTGCAGGACAAGTTCTCTGCAGCCGCCGCCACCAACGCCGAGATCGCAGAGCGCAAGGCCAGGCGCGAGGCCGTGGTGGAGCGCGTCGAGGATATCAACGACCAGATCGCGGAGTTGGAGAAGGAACGCGCTGCCCTGCAGGAGAAGCTGGCCGCCGCTGGGCCCCTGCCCGAGCCGGTGGACGTGGCCGACCTTCAGGCTCAGATGCAGAAGGCACACGAGGCCCGCGCACTGCATGAGAAGGCCAAGGCGCGACGGGATGCCGAAGTTCTCCTGAAGGCCGCCGAGGACGAGGAGTTGGCCCTCACCGCCGCCATCGCCAAGCGCAAGGACGAGATGGCCGCTGCGGTTCAGGCCGCCACCATGCCCATCCCGGGCCTCGGCTTCGGGGACGGGTTCGTCACCCTCAACGGTGAGCCCTTCGCCCAGGCCAGCCGAGCCGAGCAGATCAGGGGCAGCGTCGCCATCGCCGCGGCCATGAACCCGAAGCTGCGGGTCGCCCGCGTGATGGACGGATCCCTGCTCGACCGGAAGTCCTGGGCGGCGCTCGAAGCCTACGCGGCCGAGCACGATCTGCAGGTTTGGATCGAGACGGTCAGCCAGCACGGCCAGGCCGCAGTCCTGATCGAGGACGGGGGCGTGGTTGCAAGGACCGAAAACAACTCGCCAGAGGTTGAGCCTGTAGGCGACGTCGTCTAGGCTGCAGCCACGCCAGAACTTCCAACCGAAGAGAGCACCAGCACATGAACTTGCTACCCGATGGGGTCCACGTGGGCCTCTCCGAGACCGCCTACTTCAGCCAGGGGCGGCTCGGGTCGTCCGACCTCGTGAAGCTCTGGAAGGAGCCCGCGAACTGGTGGTGGGGATCGCACTTCAACCCCAACCGGAAGGAGCGGAAGTGGACCTTCGGCAACGACCGCGACTTCGGGCACGGGTTCCACTACCTGCTGCTTGAAGGCGAGGACGTCTACGCCGAGAAGGTGGCGATTAGCCCCTACGACAACTTCACAACCAAGGATGCCAAGACTTGGCGCGACCAGTGCCATCTCGACAAACTGGTGGTTCTTGGCGAGGAGCACGACCGCTACATCCGCCACATGGTCGCGCTGGTGGCCAACCACCCGCAACTGGCCGACGCCATGCGGGACGGGCTCTCCGAGGTCTCGGTGTTCTGGACGGACGAGGGCGGCCGACGCCGGCGGGCGCGGTTCGACAAGCTGCTGCCCAGCTACGTGCTCGACCCGAAGTCCTACGGCGCCCACAACCAAGGGCGAGACGATCACGACCGGGCCCTGCGCATGGTCGCGGCGCGCTCCTACGACGTCCAGCGGTACGACTACGACGTGGCGCGCGAGCGGCTGGTGGACTTCGTGAAGGGCGGGCAGGTGTACGGCGCCAACCCCCAGCAGCGCGCGTGGCTGGACGCCTTCCCGGCGGCTGACGAGGCCCGGCTGGCCGAGCGCATGGAGTTCTACCCGAACGGCCACCCAGACCAGCAGAGCGCATGGTCTTGGTGCTGGCTGTTCCTGCAGAAGCCGTCCAACTCCAAGGGGCACGCGCCTATCGTGCTGCCGCTGGAGCGCCCGCGCTTCGACAAGACCTGGCGCGCGGGCAAACTGAAGGTGGAGCGCGCCCTGCAGAACTTCGACGCCTACAAGGCCCGCTTCGGCCTGGGCGACGAGCCGAACGAGGACGGACTGGTGTCCGTGCCTTGGGCCGCGGTGCACCCGCTCTGGCGGCCCACCGACGAGGAATTCCCCCCGTGGTTGGACGATGTGTCCAGCCGCGAACACTTCGCAGTTGAGGAAGAAGGCGAATGAGCGAGACCGACAACACCCCGAGCACCGCTGTGGTCGTGCAGGACCCCCAGAACCCGCCACCGGCGCGCAAGGTGACCTACACGCCCGTCGAAAACGTCATGGGAATAATGGACAGCGCAAGGTTCGAACATTTGGGCCGTGTCGCCACGGTGATGGCGCGCGCCGGACTCCTGCCCGAGACGATTACCCACGAGGGTCCGGCCAACAACCGGGTGCCGGTGCCGTTTGAGGTGGCGCAGGCCCGGTCTTACCTGATCGCCAACCAAGCCGACCTCTGGCACGCCGACCCCATGGCGGTGGCTCAGTGCACCAGCCTCGTGCACGGCAAGCTCATGTACGAGGGCAAGCTGGTGCACGGGATCATCTCAGCGCGGCTCGGCGTGGATCTCATGTACGAGTTTGGCCGCTACGACATTCAGCGTCGCGATATCCTGGGCGAGCGCGATGCCGAGGGCGAGTGGCACGGCGAGATGCCCGGCGCCGACGACAAGGGGCTCGGCGTGCGGGTTCTCGGCACGCTGCCGGGCGAGAAGCGCCCTCGCTGGATCGCGGGCAGCGTCGGCATGTGGCACAAGGGGGATAAGAGCCCATGGGGAGCGTCGACGGCCTGGCCCCGCCAGCTTCGCTACATGGGCGCCCGGGAGTGGTGCCGAGCCTTCAAGCCGAGCCTGCTGCTGGGCATCATCACCGACGACGAGATCGATGAATACCGGCTCGGGCTGGAAGTCGGCAACGTCGCGCCCTCGGGTCCGGCGCCGCTGCACTCCGGGTTTGAGGAGCGCCGCCCCGCGCAACTGCTGCCCCCCGAGGCGGAAAAGCCGAAGCGGGCGCGCAAGGCGAAGGAGCCCGAGCCGCAGGCAGACGAACCGGCAGCCGAGGAGACGCAAGCCGAACAGCAGCAGATCGAACCCGGGCACGCCGCTCCCGGCGAAGTCTACCTGCACAGCGAGGACACGGTGCCAACCGAGGAAGGGCGCTGGCTCACCTTCAAGGACGGTGCCCGCTTCTCGACGGTCGCAGACCCGATGACCCTGAAGGTCTACGCCGAGCACTCCCCGGAGGCTCCCGAGGAGGGCGAGGGCCCTACGGAGGAGGGCACGGATACCGAGACGGGTGGTGCCCAGCCTGCGGAGATCGAACCGGATACGTCGGAAACTGCCACCGATGCGTCCAGCGATGGGGAACCCCAGGAGGAGGGCTCTGGCCCGTCAGCGCCAGCGGACGACGCCTCCGATGAGGACGAGGAGGAAGGCGAGGGGGATGACCTCCCGCCCGAGTTCCAGACCTACATCGAGGCGGTCGACGGCGCGAAGGAATGGACCGAGGTGAAAAAGGCGATGGCCACCTTCTTCAACACCCCGACCTTCAAGGGCTTCACGCCTGCCGAGCAGAACAAGGTCCACCAGACCACCTGGGAATCCGCCAAGGAGAACCGGGTGACGGGCCTGCCGGATCCGGCGGCCGACGTCAGCGCCTTCCGGCTCTGGATCGAGGCCTGCGAGGAGCCAGACACGATCAAGTTCAACCTCGGTGTGCTTGAGCGCCAGCCGGACTTCGAGGCCAAGGACCCTGGCATAAAGGACAACATCCGCCGTGGCGTCGCCGCCCGGATCGAAGCCCTCAACGCATAAGGAGCAGGACCATGGGCGGGGCTACGGCCTCGCCCACCTGAGCACACCCGATGAGCATTGCGGTCTACCAGCCCCGAGGCCTCGGCCACCGGATCCTGCAGATGCTTTCCAGCGGCCCGGCGACGCTGGCCGACCTTGCGCCAGTGGTCGACCGCCGGGACAACAGGAAGCGCCGCAAGGTCGCCTGGCACGCCCTCTCGAACCTCATGGTGCATGGCCTGGTCGACTCCGCAGGCGCCTACAACATCACCCCCGAGGGGGAGGACGCGCTGCAGCAGTTGGAGTGCGGCCACACCTTCGAAATTCGCCCGCGCTACTACAGCCGGTCGATCAACCAAGGGGCCGCGCTCTAGCCGCCCCGCCTTCGCCAGAGGATCCTATGTCCGAAGAGAACACCCCCAACCCCGTCGACGTCCACGTCGGCAAGCGGCTCCGCTTCCTCCGCAAGCACCTGGGCATGAGCCAGGACGCGCTCGCGGCCAAGGGCGGCATCACCTTCCAGCAGGTGCAGAAGTACGAGAACGGCACCAACCGCATCTCGGCGTCGATGATGTGGGCCTTCGCCAACGCGCTCGGCATCACCATCGCGGACCTGTTCGAGGGCCTGCCTAGGCCGGGCGAGGAGCGCACCGTCGACCAGCAGGCCGCGCTCGACTACATCAGCACCGTTCACGGGTTCCGGCTGGTCAGCGTGGCCGCTCAGCTACCCGGCGAGGTGCAGCAGGCCCATATCGCGCTCATGGAGCTTGCGCGCCGCTAGGGCGTCGGGGTGGGGCTCTGACCCCACCCGCACCGATCCTTGCCGACTGCGTTGTGCTCTTTCGCGGCCAGGATCGTCTCGTCGGTATCGCGCGCCGACCAGTAGATCGGCTTGGCGTAGGCGCAGAAGGTGTCCAGCACCCGCGGCTCAGTCGGGCCGCTTGAAGCCATCGTCTGCGCGCAACTCGTCAGGATCAGCAGCGACGCGCTCGCGAACAGCCTCACGCACTTCCTCGACATGCTTCGTCTCCTGCACGACTTCAGCGGCGGCCTCCCGGCGCTCGATGGCCCGGCCCTCGTTCTGTGCCTGGCGCTTGTCCCACCAGACGAGGACCCGGCCCACGAGGTCCAGAAGAACCTCAAGGGCCCGGAACACCTACTTGGCCAGGCCGGCGGGCGCCTCGATGGCCGCTTGGATCGTCTTCTTCGTGTTGCTGTTCTTCACGAAGGACCACGCAAGCGGGAGGATGGCCAGCACCAGCGGGATGGCGGCCTGCGCGAGGTCGTCGGTCAGCCAGCCCTTGCCGACCATCCAGCCAGCGATGCCCACGAGGGCAGCGCGGACGGTCGACGCGATGTTGGCGGGGACGGTGCTCGGGGCAGCGTCTTCAGGACGGAAGTTCGACATGGGTAGCTCCTTAGAGGTTGGCGGCTTGAAAGTGCATCGCGTCGGGGGTCGACCACTTGCCGCCCCACGTCCACCCCTCGGCGGCAAACAGCGCGACCACTTCGGGTGAGATCATGCCGGCGTCGGGGCGCCAGCGGCGGCCGAAGCCGTTGCGGGCCGGATCGAGATCGAGGGCTGAGCCCCAGCTATGGTTCGACAGGCTCACGCCGCCCCGCTTAGGCCGGAAGGCGTAGCCGCCGCCGTAGAGGTGCATGCCCGCGTTCTCAAGAGCCGTGCGGCTTCCATAGTGGTCAGCGATCCCGCCCAGCACGCGCGCAAGGCTGTCCGCGCACAGGCGGTGGATGCGGATGGTTCGGAGGGGCTTTTCGGGCGCCCAGGCCAGCACCATGGGATAGGGCGGCTGCAGGTTGACGAGGTTGGCGTCCTCCCACGCTCGGTCAGCGATGCCGTCGTGGTTGGGATCCGGTTCGCCGTAGAAGGCATTCATGGCGGTGGGCGTCTGCCGCGGCCAGATGGTCATGTGTGCCCCTTCGGTCGGCTCTAGCGATGGCCGGAGGCTCTACCCGCGATGGTCGGAGGTCAACCCCCGAAGAGCCAGGTGATCTTGTCGCCCGCGAGGAACCACGTCAGCGCGCCGCCGATGGGCACGAGGATCGCAGTCGCCCATGCCGCGCCCCTGACGTTCTCCCGAACCCGCTCGAACCATGTGAGGCGCTGGCTGACTTCGTGGATCACGCTGTAGAGCCCAGTCGGATGCCCGGCCTCGTTGTGGGCCTCGCCCAGCCGGGCAAGCAGGGTGTCGAGAAGATCGTGGATGGCCTTGTGTCCGTCTTCGACCTTCGTCATGCGAGACTCAACGTCTGCCACCCGGTGACCGATGCCTGCTCCGTTCAAGCGCACAGGATCGGTCATCGCGCTGCCAAGCTCCATATCGCCCCCCGCGACACTCGGTACACAACTGGGCGTAGCATCGTGGAAGCCGACGATCTGCGCAAGAGCCCTAGGCTGTTGTCTCAGCAGTTAGGCTGTACGGATGAAGGTGTCGTTGGCCGTGAAGGTGTGAATCGTCATCCCCCCCGACGTCGTTATGGTCCCGCCGGTCGCCGTGATTGTGCCGGTGATGTAGGCAATGATCGCGACACCAGCACCGCCAGCGCCTCCAGCAAATCGATCATCGATGCTGGTTGTGTAACCGCCCCCACCGCCCCCACCGCCTCGGTTCGCGCTCCCCGCGGAACCAGCCGCAGTGCTAGAGCCAGCACCAGCGCCAGACCCGCCAGACCCAGCAACAATTCCGTCTGCCCCCCCGCCACCGCCACCGCTGCCATATACGACAGCAGCCCCAGAGATGGACGACGAAACGCCTGCCCCGCCATCTCCCGTAGAAACACCTCCGGTTCCTGCCGTAGAGCCCCCGCCCCCGCCGCCGCCACGCTTGGCGGTACTATCGCCGGCACCGCCCGACGTTCCCTGTCCGCCAACGCCCGTCCCGGCGGCTGCCGATCCATTTGCACCGCCGCCGCCGCCCGATCCACCGTTTACCCCTGCGGTCTGACCCGTGAATCGCGCACCGCCGCCGCCGCCGCCAGTGGCGCTCAGCGAGTTCCAAGTGGTGTCGCCGCCGCTGCCGCCCTTCACATTGCCTGCTGCTGCGCCGGCCGTTCCTGCCGATCCTACCGTGACGGCATATGCTCCGATGCCAACGCTCACCGAGCCGGCAAGGATTCCGCCCCCACCGCCCCCACCGCCCGCGCATCCGCCACCGCCTCCTGCGCCGCCGACCAACAGGTAATCGACGGTCCCAACGACGGGTGCGCCAGAACTGGGCTTGAGGAAGCCAAGGGAAAACCTCATGTCGTAATATCGCCCACCAGAACCCACTCGTCTGCCGCGCGCTTGTATAGACTTGCCCCAGAATATTGGCCGGTTAGTTTAGTTTTTCCGCCCGAAGACCTTACGGTAACGCCCCCGGCGGGGGTGACGGTCGTCTGCCCTGCGCCAAACTGCACGATGTCAATTCGGGTCTTAACGGGAAATGACACTGTAGCGTTTGCTGGAATGGTGAGGGTGTTGGCGCCAGCAACGTTCATTTCAACGATCTGACCCGCGTCCGTCGACACAAGCTGGTAGCTGGCGGTCTGGGTGTTGATGCCCACCACCTCACCACGCGGCTCGGCGCCGATGGTGACCAGCATGGCGGGCCCATCGGTGTCATCGAGCACCGTGCGGGCAAAGCTGGTGAAGTCCGTCGTCGCTGCTGTCCCGGCGCCGGTGAAGTAGGCCAGCTTGTCGGCCGCGCTCGTGATCCCGGAGATCGCCTGCAGGTTCGCGTTGTAGGCCTGCACGTTGGTCCCGATGACCAGGCCGAGGTTGATGCGCGCGTTCGCTGTCGTGGTCGCTCCGGTCCCGCCGGTGCCGATGGTTGCCGTGCTGAGAAAGGCCAGCGCGCCTGGCGTGCCGCCGTCTCCGAGCAGCGTCCCGATGGCGTTCGACCAGACCGCAAAGTTCCCCGGCACCGAGGCGCCCGGGCCGAACACGTCACCACCACCGCCGCCACTGCCGCCGCTGAGGAAGCCGGTCACGAGGTCCCAGATGACCGAGCCGTCCGCGCGCTTCAGGATTTGCCGGTAGAGCCCATCACCCCAGATGCCGCCCATGGACGGCTGCCCGGCGGCGTCGAGCGGAAGCGGGTTCACGTTGGCCGTGGCCTGCCCCTGGTCGGCCCAGGTGACCTTCGGTGTGGAGGAGAAGGGGACGTAGTGCTCGACGGTGCCGAAGGCCACGGGGCCATCGGTCAGCGGGTCGATGAACTGCAGTCTGCCGAGCGGTACAGCAACGCCGGTCATGGATATCCCCTCGCGAGCCCGGGCGCATCATCGGGCAATCGCGAGGGGGTGGCAATCCGGCGCTGGGAGACGAGCGTCTCTTCGGCTTCAGCCGCGGCTTCGAGCGCCTTGTCGAGCGCGCCAGCGTAGAGGGGGAAGCAGAGGCGATAGGCTCGAGTCTTGATGAAGCTCGCCTCGTTGAGGGTCAGCGTCATCACGCCGCCCAGCGCCGAGGAGGCGCGTACCGCGAGGTCGAAGGCCTTGGCCGCTTCTTCGGGGGGCTCGGGCGCGTTGGCCTGGCCCGCAGGCATCTGGCCGCAGTAGATGATCACGGCCTTCAGCGTGGCGGGGAACCCGGCGAATTCACCCTGCTTGCCGGTCATGAGATCGATGATCGGCTGGTCGACGTTGATCTTCATTTGGTCCTCTTCGGTTTGGGCTCTGGCGCCGCCCCGATGAGTGCCGCATCCAAGGTGTCTGCGCAAGCCTTGTCGATCTCCGCGCGCCTGGCCACAAACGACGCCCGGTCCTCCTCGTGCGCGCGCAGCATGCGGTCCTCGTCGTCCTCGTCGGTCGCGTCGGCTGGCGCCGGCGGCGCGTAGTGGCCAGCGGTCATGCGGGGAAGCCGGGGCTCGTTGGCCAGGAGGTCCGGCGAGGGGCGTTCGATCTTGCCGAACGAGCGGCTGAAGGGGATGCGTGCCATGGGGTCTACCTGATCAGGGCGTTGGACGCGTTGTCATCGATGGTGACGTAGATGTGGCCACCGCTCTGGAAGAAGTAGATGCCCGAGCCGATGCCGAAGCCCAGCTTGCCGAAGGCTCCCGCCACCACGTCGTTCGTCGCCAGCAGCGAGCCGCCCGAGGTGATCGAGACGTTGGCCTGAATGCCGTCCGGCCGCCCGCGCAGGCGCGAGTTGTTCGGGGACGCGCGGTTGAACTGGATGGCCCAGAAGTCGCTCGTGCCGTCGTTGCCGGAGCGCAGCGCCATATCGCCAGGCACGTTGCCGTACTGCGGGCCGAAGACGCCCGTGGTGTCGCCGCTCCGGTCGGTGTTGGACGAGGAGGCGTTGAAGGAGATGACCGTCTGGCCGAGCGCGGCCTGCACTGCGGCACCGCCGTGCGTGATGACGGCGCGCCGCCCAGCCGGGTAGGCGCCCGCGTAGTTGGTCGTGAACACCACGTCCCCGGTCGCAAAGTTGACCGAGAGCACCGTCTTGGTCTCCTGCACCACGCCCGCCGCGTCGCAGAGGCTCACCGTCTCCCCGATCCAGATGTTGCGCACCTGGGTGAGTCGGATGGTGTTCGTGGGGCCGGTGCCGAGCAGGGCCACCGTGGTGGAGTCCTCCATGGTCGCCAGCGAGACGTCCATCCCGTAGCGGAAGAATCCGCGCTGCACGACGCCGGTGTCGACCGGGCGCCCGCCAGCCGACTGCATGACGTGGCCTGCCCAGAATACCCCGCGCTCGACCGTGTCGGCCGTGCGGTTGAAGCTGTCCACGAAGGCCGCGTAGGCGACGTTGTTGCCCTGGTCGGTGGCGCTGTTCTCCCAGCCCGTGGCGTAGGTGCCCGTCGAGCCTGCGAGGAAGTTCACGTCGCCGCCGGCCAGGCCCGCGGTGCTGGTGTTGAAGACGTGGATTTGCCCGGCCTTCGGCACGTAGGACTGCGAGAGCCGCCAGATCGCGCCGTAGACGTCCCCACCGGCCTGCGCCTGCGCCGTGACCTTGGCGTAGTACACCCCATTCCACGTGCGCTTGCCGCTCATGAAGGTGGCGAGCCCGGGCACGAAGCCTGCAGGCGGCACGCTCGGGTAGTTGGTGGTGAGGTTCGGGTGGAACGTGATGTTGTTGCCGATCACCGTGTCGATGATGATCGTGTCGGTGATCGCCCCGTCCTGGCCCCACGGGGTCACGCCGATGGTCGCGCCAACCGTGATGCCGTCCGTCGAGATCAGCGTCGCAGACCCCGCGCCGGCCACCAGCGCACCAGTCGCGCGCGACAGCATACCGGAGGCGCCGGAGCCGACGTCGTACCAGACAGGGTGCGGGATCGTGTTGGCCTGGAAGTACTGCGCCGTCAGGCTCTCGCGCACCGTGGGGCCGAGCACATGCCACTCGGCCTCGACGCTCTCCGTGTCGCCCGCCCAGAAGCCGGTGACGCCCGTGGTGCCCCATGGGGTCGGCGCGGCCGAGATGTTGGAGTAGCGGCCGGGCACGATGTAGCCGTCATCGAACCGGAACTTGCCCGGGCCCCAGAACCGCTTGATCAACTGCGCGCGGACGGTCGGGCCGGATCCGCTGACGTAGAAGGTGCCGGTCGGGACGCGCATATCCCACGAGGTCGAGGCCAGCATGGCGGCCAGCACCGGCGCGTTGTCCGTGACGTTGTCGCCCACCCAACCGAAGTCGGTGAGGGCCGGGACGTTGCCGCCACCGCCGGAGAGCACGCCGGAGTCGCCCAGCGCCTTCGGGGTGATGAACTTCGTGTCGTTGGTGAGCGCCGCCACCTCCCCGGCCGAGGCCTTCGTGGGGATGATGCCCGAGTTGGTCAGCGCTGCAGGGGAGACCACCGTGGTGGTGCTGACCCCGGCCAACACCTGGGCGGCCGAGGCGTAGGGCAGGTTGAGCACGCCCGAGGCCGCCAGCGCGTAGGGGCTGATTACCGTGTCGTTGGAGAGGCCTGCGACCACCTGGGCGGGGCTGGCGAACGTCACCGTCGCGCCGGCGCCGCTGAAGCCGGTGACCTGATCCCACTTCTCGACGCCGGTCGAGGAGGTGAGCTTCTGCCGGTACAGGCCGTCGCCCCAGATCGTGCACTGGCCGTTGCCGTCGAGCACGATGGGGTTCGTGTTGAGCGAGGTCTGCGCCTCGTCTTCCCAGGTGTCCTTGGGGGTATCGGTGCCCGGAATCCAATGGTAGACGAGACCACCAACCATCGGTTCGCCAGTCAGCGGATCGAGGAAGGTTTGCTTCCCAGGCGGTAGCCAGACGCCAGACATAGGACCCCTCCGAAGTGCTCGCGCAACATGCCACGCTCATCGCCGGTGCGATAGGGTGACCATCGGCGGTCTGGATATCCCCACCGCGCAGGTGGGCTTCGCGGTCGCCTATCTGGCCTACCGCGCGCTCAAGGGGGCGCTATTGGGGCTCCGCGACAGGTTCACGGTCGCTCAGGATGCGGTTGCTCGTCGCCGCGCCAGCGGTGGCAGCGGTTGGCCCCGAGAGGAGCTTGTTGTTGAGGCCCGGATCCTTCGTGGCGGGCCTGGCCCCATACGTGAGCTTCCGCGCCGTCCAGCCCGCGAGCACCTCCCGTAGGTCCTTCAGCAGTGAGCCGAACGCAGCACCCACCGCCGCGCCAGCCGGGCCGCCGGCCGCCGCGCCGCCGCCGGCGCCGCCGCCCACACTGAGGAAGTTGAGAACGCGGTCACCCATGCGCTTGAGCGCGATGGCCGAGTTCGAGGTGTTGGCCCCGCCCTTCACGTTGGTGGTCGCGACCTGAGCGACCTCCGCAAAGTCATCGATGATCTTGCGCTCGTAGGGGGTGAACAGCGTCCCCATGACGCGCGGGTCGTCGCGCCAGGCCTTGCCCCACGCCTTCATGAAGTTCTGCCCGGAGAACTGCGGCACGCCCGCCTCCGGGGGCCCTTCGCCCGCCTTAGCCACCCGCATGAAGGCCTCGGCGCGCAGGCCGTTCCACTCGGCCGAGTCCTTGCCCAGCACGCCACGCAGCCGCACGAGGTCGCGGCCGAGATCCTTCTTGCCGACGAAGCCCAGCGCGCTCTTGCCGAAGATGTAGTTGACCGCCTCCTCGGGATCGACCTTCAGGGCGGAACTCTCGCCATGCCGCGTCTTGGTCGTCAGCGCTGCGATCAGGTCGTCGCCCTCGAACAGCTTGCCGAGGTCCGCCCGCTGGCTGATGGCCTTCTTCCACGCCGCCACCGCCGTGGGGTCGCCCAGGAAGAGGTCGTCCTTCAGCGCGAGCTTGATGTACTCGTCCAACCCGCGCTTCGCGACGCCGGCGGCGCCCGCCTCCACGGAATCGCTCGACTGCGTGAGCGCGGTAAGCCGTTCCCGGGTGTCGTACAGTTCCCGCACCGTGGGCGCGCCGCCCTGGCCGATGTTCTCGATCTCCCCGGCCACCGCCTTCACCCGGTCGAGGCTGTAACGGCTGCGCAGAGACTCGAGAGTGGCGTCCCGAATGTCCCGGCCGGTGGCGAGCATGGCATTGTCGCCGCGAGCCCGCGCATCGTCGTAGGACTTGTTGATCACCTTCGTCATCGCGTCCTTGCGCTTGTTCAGCGCATCGGAGACGGCCTTCGAGCCCTCGCCAGGCGCGGCGTCGGCGCCGGAGATGCCTCGCGAGATGACGTCGACGTTCTGGCGAATGGCGCCCTGCTGGGTGGCGCGGAAGCCCTGCACCACGCCTGCCGCGGTATCGCCCGAGGCCCCGCGCAGCATGTCGTCAATCTGCGCCTGCGCGGCGGGGGCGCGGCTGAGTTGGCCAGCGTCGAGCGGGATCTCCACCGGGAGGCCAGCGGAGCGCGCCGCCAGTTCGGCCTGCGCATCGGCGGGCGCCGCGCCCTTCATGCTCGGGCCCATGAACCGGCGCATGCCCGTCTCGACCGCACCGGCCACCGGCTTGAGCACACCCCCGGCCAGAGCGCCCATGAGCATCTGGTCCTGCAGGGGCTCGTCGCTGGCCGAGGACAGCAGCGCGGAGCCCACAGCACCCTCGCCAGCCCCCGAGGCCGCCATGGAGCCCCCACGGAGCGCAAGCTGCCCCATGCGGGCCGCCATGGGCGCGTCAGCCGCCAGAGCGCCCTTACCAGCCGAGCCAGCCAGGAACGAACCCACGCCGCCCATGCGAGCCGCCAGCGGGGCCAACGCGGCCTCCCCGCCCACCATAAGCGGCACGGAGGCGGCAAGCTGCCCGGTGAAGCGCCCGGCGTCGGTGCCGAGGTCGCCCTTAAGGTCTGCGTCGTACTTGGCCTGGTCGACCAGCATGCGGTTGCGCAGAACCGAGTCCTCGGTGCCCGGCGCAAGCTCGGCCGCCGAAAGCATCACGTCGCCCACGCCGCGGCTGACGCCTTTGAGGAAGGATCCGCCAATCTCCTCCCCGCCACCCGCGCGCTTGAAGGCGCCGGTGCGGTCGACGTAGTAGGCGCCAGCGGGGACGTCCTTCTCGCGCGCGCCCTTCTGGACAAAGAACGGATTGTCGGCCGTGCCGCCCTTTGCGTCGGGCTTGTAGCTGCCACCCTTGTTGATGGCCTCATAGAACCGCTGCTGGCCCTCGGTGATCGTCTCGCCCTTGAGGTCACGGTAGCGGGTCAGGCCCGCTCCGGTCAGTTCGGCGCCGGGCTCGTACCGGGCAGGGTCTCCGAAGATTTCCTTGAACTTCGCCTTGGCCGCGGCATCGGCCTTGTCGTCGTACCCGAACATCCCAGCGAGTTCGGCGTTCGGCGTGCCGCCACCACCCTTGCGGAAGAACAGGGTCTTGCCGACTTGCACCCCGGTGCCGTCATCGAACTCGGCCTTCTCCGGCCGGCCGTCCTTGGCTGCGAGCGCCTTCTGGGCCTCGGGGGCGTAGAACTGCGTCGCGCCGCCGGTGGGATCCGGCGCCTCGCCCCGCAGGATGGGGGCGACGATGGCTGCGACGGCCTTGTACTCGGGCGAGTTGGGATCGATCTCCGCGATCCGCTTGCCGCCGTTCGCCCACGGCTCAAACTGCCCCGGCTCCTGCACCACGCCCAGGAGGTCGCCGCCCTTGGCCTTGGCGCGGTTGGCGATCACGCCAGCGACCCACCTGCGCGCCTCGGGGTCGGCCTCCTCCGCGATGACCGTGCGGACGGCGGCGTCGAGGGGGTCGTAGGTCTTCGCCTTGCGCGAGGAGGCCTTCGGAGCCTTCGGCTTCGTGGTGGTCTCGCCGGTCAGGATGGAGGCCAGTTCGTCGCTCATTTGCCCAGCCACCCTGCCTTCTGTGCGAACGTCCACGCGCCCTCGAACTTGGCGCGATCATCCTTGCTCATGCCCTTGAGCATGGCCTGCCGCTGCGCGTCGCTCATGTGCTGCGCCTGGAAGACGCGCGGGTCGTAGAGCGAGTTGAACTGGGTCTGGAACTGTCCGTAGGTGTCGGGCCCCTTGCCGGAGGCCATCCACTTCTGCCAGGCCGCCGCCTTTGCCGACGTGGCGTCTTCCAGCCCCAGCATGAGCGCCGTGACGTTCTGGATGCCGAGGCTCGACATGAATTCGTTGGGGGAGCCGTGCCGCGCGCTCTCCAGCTTCGAGTCCGTGCCGGTGCCGCCCAGCGCGCCCACCTGGGCGTTGATGAACTGGGTGGCGAGCTTGTTGAACTCCTCCTGCCCGGCCACGCCCTCGGTGACTGTCGGGGGCGCCACGCCAAGCTGCTGCGCCAGCGCGCCGATCATGTAGGACCAGTTGGCCTTCGGGCCTGGCGTGAAGGTCTTCAGGGAGTCGCGGATGTTGGTGAGGGCAGCCTTGTTGATCGGCACCCGGTCTGCGGCTTCCATGAGCCCTTGAGCTTGGCGCGCGGAACCTTGCGCCGCGGCGCTCGCAGCTTCGCTGACGCCCGGCGCCAAGGCCGACGTGACCCCGCCCTTGTTGAGAGGCGCATCCTTGTCTCCCACTACCTGCCCAAGCAGCGATCCCTTGGTCACCGTCTTCCGCTCGTTGGTGACGGGGTCGATGACCTCCATCGTGCTGGCAAGCTCGGAGGGCGTGAGGCCCTTCAGGATCGGGGTGCCCGTCTGCGTCTCGCCGGTCACCGGGCTGGTGCGCACGGGCGAGATCACCGTGCCGGTGTCCACGTTGTTGAACGTCCCGAGCGTGTCCGCAATGCCCTGCGCGCCAGAGTGCGTCTGCCGGTAGAGGCGCATGATCGCCAGCTTGTTCTGCACGGGGTCATCCCCGAGTTGCTGGATAAAGCTGGCCGCCAGCGGGAGGTCGTCCTTCGTGAGTAGGCCGGAGTCGAACAAGCCGCTCTTGATGCTGTCGACCAGCGCGTCCTTGGTCATGGGCGCGTCCTTGGTGCCTAGGACGGACAGGAGGTGGTCCGACACCGCGCCCATCTTCTTCTGCGTCTTCTCCAGATCGGAGATCGTCACCTGATTTTCGGCCAGCGCCCGGGCGAGCACCTGCTGCGAGAACTCCGGCATGGCGAAGGCGCCCTTGGGGTTCTGCGACAGCAGCGTGGTGGCGCGCCCCCAGTCAGTCTTGCCGGTCTCGGGGTCGGTCGCCTTCGTGACCGCCTCGCCCAGAGCCATCTTGGCGTCGATCTGCTGGCCGAGCAGCTTGTTCTGCAGAAGGCTGCTGCCGACCTTGGTGATCTGGCCAATGGTGGCCAGTGCATCAACCTTCGGAGGCTGGACGCTGGCCGCAATGTTCATGTCAGGCATGGGAGCCCCCTAGATGGTGGTGGTCGCCGGCAGGCCGCCCCCGCCGCCGTACATGCCGAGCAGCCGTTGGCCGACCGCGATCTGGCCGAGGTTGCTCAGACCCGCCGACGCAGCGTTGGCCGCACCCACGGTCCCGGCCGCCGAGGCGGTGCCCGCGCCGATGAGCGCCTGGCCCACGTTGTTGGCCGTCTGGCCGCTCAACTGGCCGGTCGTCGCCGCTGCGTTCTGGCCGAGGCCAGCCGCCGCCATGAGACGGTTCACCTGCTCGCCGTAGGTCTGGTCGGCCAACCCCGTCACGAAGCGCGCGATCCCCTTGGCCTGCGCACCCGTCTGGCCCCGGGATCCGACGCTGCTCTGGATCGACTTGATGCCCTCGTTGCGCGCGAACTTGTAGCCAGGCAGCGTCTCAAGGAACTGTGAAATCTCGTCGCCGCCGGTCATGGCCGTGATCGCCCGGCCCTCCGGCTTGCCGTAGGTCTCATAGTGCTTGGCGGCGTACTGATCGGCCGAGGTGATGCCGTTGGCGGCCAGCGTGGCGCGGCCCTCGGGGGTCGAGGCGAGCGTCTGGTAGGCCTGGGCCACGTCTTGGTTGTTCGCCAAGTAGGCGCCGGTGTCGTAGCCCGTCTGCGTGCCGCCGAAGCCGAGCAGCTTGGCCAGCGGGGAGAGGGCCGACGCGCCGTAGTCGCGATAGGGGGCCAAGTCCTCGCGGGTCTGGCCGAACATCTGCATCTGCACATCGGCAGCCTGCTGGGCCGACTTCGCCTGGGTCTTGGCCGCGCTCTTAGCGCCGAGTGCGCCGATTCCCGCGCCTGCCGTCGTTCCAACCGCTGCAATCGTTGCGCCGACAGGCATGAGGCACCCCCTATTCGGCGGGCGCGTGCCTCACCAGCAGCACCCGCATTTCGCCACCAGATACCTCAACGATGGCATCGCGTACATCGATGAGGTTGTGACCGACCGCCTCGATGGTCGCATATCCGGCGAAGGTTGCCCATCTATTGTAGAAGCCCACCGCCTTGGCGGGCTGCCCGGCCCTCACCATGAGCGCGGCCGCACCCACGGCGCGGTCGTGCGCGTCGTCCTCGGGGTGCACGACGAGAGCGCTGCCCGCCTCGATCTTGGCGGCCTCAAGCGCGGCATGGAACTTGCGGCCTTCCAGCAGCGCCGCCTTGTCGCGCGTGAACCAGTCATCGATGCTGAAGACCCGGTAGGAGACACCCACCGCCGGCGCCTCGGGTGGCCAGCAGGTCTCGCGTCGGAAGCGCTCGCGGAAGCCCATGACGCTAGCCGCCATCCGTGCGCCCGGGTTGTCGTCGGGGCACTTGGTGATGATCTCAAGGCAGTCGGTGTTCGTGAACATCCACCGCATGGCCTCGCGTGCTGCGGCGAAGTACGACTTGCCCCGGGCGTGGGGCATGAACAGCGTGTGAAGCTCGTACACGCCCGGGAGGGACGGCTGCAGCAGCCACCCGCCGTCGCCCATGACCTCCAGCGCCACCACGGCTGGGTTTGAGAGCAGGGGGCCCAGGTCCAGCGGCTCGGCGCCACCGCCCAGGAAGGGTCGGACGTCCTCGTGGTTGGCCACCTCGTTGAGGAAGGCCGCGTTCATCGTGCGGTAGATCATGTCAACTCCTCGGTGCGCCTGGCGAGCGCGGGGTCTATGAGCGCCGGACGTAGATGTATGCCTGCACGTTAGTCACGTCCACATCGGGCGAGGACATATCGAGGCGGTAGCTGACGGCGCCGACCGACACCTGGCCGGGGATGGCTGCGCTCGTGTCGGCATCGTTGTAGAGGAAGCTCACGTTCGTGATCGTCATCAGGTCTTCCAGCCAGTTCTCGGCCGTGAAGGTGCCGGTGTAGACCGTGGTCTCCACGGCGCCGACGATCTCCTGAATGCGCCACGAGCCGGAGAACGACCCGGCCATGCCCACCGCCGTGGCGCTGATCTGGCTGGGGCCGGAGTTGATGACCGACAGGCTCCCGGCGATCACGCCCAGGAGGTCCACCTGCGGGCCCGCCGTCCAGCCCGCGCCGGCGGGGACGCTGATCACGCCCATCGCATCGCCGGACTGCGCCGGGGATCCGGCCGCCGCGTCCGCCTGGCCCTGCGCCGTGGCTACCGACTGCGCCTGCGTGATCACCTGGGCCTGCTGCGCCACCGACTGCGCCTGCGCCGCCAGCAGGCCGTCGACGGCGTTGTTGAGCGCCTGCACCGCGTTAGTCAGCTTGCTGTTCAGCGTGTTCATGTAGTCCATGAAGAACTGCGTGGGGACGCCCGTCTTCACGTTGATCAGCGGCACCTGCGGGATGAGGGCCGGGAGGGCAAACTCCTGAAGCGCCTGGGCCATCAGCTATCCGCCGTCTGGTAGTCGATATAGGCGCCCGAGATCGACACCTGAAACGGCAGCGACCAGAAGACCTCGAACACCCGGTCCCGGGCGGTGCCGAGTTGCCACCACGTTGCCCACTCGTCGTACTGGCCGGTGGATCCGGGCGTGGCCGCGACCGGGTCGCCCCAGCTATAGCCCTGCGAGTCCGACCAGCGGAGGTACACCTGCGGCTGGTCCGTCGTAAGCCGCCCCTCGGCCTGGCCCGGCGTCGCGGACAGCACGAGCTTCTGATAGGTCACCTTGTTGGCGCCCTTGACCAGATGGCGGAACCCGCGGCGGTAGACGATGGGGTCCTCGACGTCCTGATACCAGTCGAGGTCCATCGACATGAGGAAGCCGTTCTCCCAGTCGCCGCAGTAGACCTTGCCGTAGGCGTTGGCCGCGCAGCTTGCCCGGTGACGGTGCTCAATGCCGTTGCTGTCGATCCAGCACTCTTCGTGCCAGAGGCCGGTCGCGAGGTCGTACACCCACGTGTGGTCAGCGGTCGGGAAGTTCAGTTGCACGAACGTGTGGCCGTCCAACTGGTAAGTGAAGGCCGAGGCGTCGGTGATCGTGTCGTAGCTCTGCCAGGCTTGCTCGATGGCGTGGGTGGAGACCCGCTTCACCTCGTAGCCGGTGCCCTGCAGGAAGATGGCCTCGCCCTGCTCGTTCTGGTTCAGCCAGAAGACCGACACGTCCGCCTGGCAGACCGAGTCCTTCGCGTTCGTCCCGTGCTGGATGAGCACCCCCGGGACTCGAGCCAGCGGGAAGTCCGCGCCGCCGGAGTTGTACCAGACCTCCGTGCCCTCGTTGCCGATGAGCCATAGCTGGGCGGCGTTGACCACGATGCTCTCAAGGTGGTCCGGCGTGCCGATCTTGTCTGCGATGTAGAGCGGGTCGAACGCGGAGATGCCGTCCCAGTCGAACGGCGACAGGTAGATTTGCGTCGACTGGGGCCGGTTGAAGATCAGGTAGCCGTCGAGATAGGCGACCCGGTCGGCGCCGTAGAAGGCCGGATCCGCTATGGCGTTGAACCCGTAGGTCCCCATGTTGATCACCCAGCCATCGGCCGAGCCGTCCACCACGACCACGACGGTGCCGTTGTCCTGCATGAACACCAGGCCGACCCCGGCGTTGATCACGCCCAGGAGGTTGCGCACGCCAGTGTTGGTGGTGGCGTAGACCTTGTCGTCCACGCACTCGAACAGCACCCCGTTTGAGGCGCGGTACATGCAGCGCGCGCCGGCATTGATGGGCGGGCTGGGGAGAGCACCCTCGAAGCGCAGGCCTGCCCTCGGGTAGTAGGTGAACGGGTAGGGGGCGTCGGCCTCGTTCTTCTCGGGGTAGAGGTTGAGGCAGCGCTGGGCGCCGGCCGTGAGCGAGCGGGCGGTGTAGGAGCCGCCCAGGAGGGGGACTTGCTCGGGCATCTACCGCCCCCGGTCGCTGATCGGGTCGTAGGCGCGGAAGCCGATGCCGTTGGGCATGAGCAGCTTCGGGATGTGGGCGTTCTTCCGGCGGATATTCCGCAGCGTGGCGCCCGCGCGCTTCACGGTCAGCGGCCTGGGCGCGTAGCCGAAGGCCTCGCGGAAGATCATGCAGAGGTTCCAGTACAGCATGTTGCCGTACCGCGGCGGGAGCAGGATGGTCGCCGTGGGGTCATCGATCTTGTCGAGCAGCGCCCGGACGAGCAGGTGAAGCTGGTAGGGCACCTGCGAGGTCGGGATCGGCCAGGGGTACACCGTGCCGATGGGGTAGGCGTTGTCGTACCAGAGCAGATCGGACGGCGCGCCCGTCAGGCTCTTGATCGTGATGCGCGAGTAGTCGATGCGCGAGTTGAGCACCTCGATCTGGTAGTCCACCGGCGTCTGCGCGTTCGTCATCTGCCGGATGAAGGCGCCGTCGATCAACTCCGGCCGCACCGCGATGTTGAACTGGCCGCCGGGCCCGACCGTGTACGAGGCCGCGCCGGTCATGTTGTAGGAGAGGTCGTCCAGCCGGAAGATGACGAACTCGTCCTCGCGCCACTCATCCAGTTGGAGGTTCGCGCGGTCGACCGCGTCCTGCATCATCTGCGCGTTGGGCGTCTGCCCCATGCCGGTGATGCCGGCGTCTCGGAGGCAGAGCGCGATCAGTTGGCTCCAAGTCGTCATGCTTGCCCCCGGCAATAGCGCGGGGGTGGCGAGCCAGGCCCGTCACCCCCTGCGCGGTTAGACCACGTCCGTGGCGGCCCTGGCCTTGGCAGGCTTCGAGGCCTTCTTCGTGTCGATGGCGTCCTGAATGCGCGCCGTCGACCACACCTTGTCGACCGTGACACCCAGGTGCTCGGCCTCCTGCAGAAGCTCGGCGCGCTCGTCGTCGTCCGACTTCACGCGCACCTTGTCGCCGTCGCGCACAGTCTCGGCGCCGCCGCCCAGCAGCTTGTCGAGTTCCTCCTGGGTGGCGACGGTCACGCCCGGGTGGATGAGGCGGCCAGGCCGCTCGGTGTCGTAGGTCGGCTTGAACGGATCCTCGCCGCCCGGATAGACCATCATCGGGAATTCGTGGAACTCGTACTCCGGCCACTCCGTCAGGGCGTACCGGGGATGCTCTTTATTGGCCATGGGTCCTCTTCGGGGTTGTGGGCTAGTTGCCCGGCTTGCGCGAACCGCGGCGCCCAGTGTTGGGGGCTACGAATTCGCCAGTCTCGTCGTGGTGGCCGTCGCCGTCGAGGTCTTCCCTCGCGGCCTGGCACGCGTCGGCCGCCTGGCACTCGCCGGCGCCCGGGCACACCTCGTAGCGGCACTCGGGGCGGCTGTAGGGCGCGGTGTCGTCGTCGGCGGGCTCACGGCGCACAGCGACCTCGGAGCCGCCCAGCGGCAGGAAGTCCGGCGCAGCGGCCTGCTCCTCGCCAGCGTCCGCCACGATCAGCGTCGCGCCGCCAAGCGCGCCACCGGCGTAGAGCACTTTGGGGTACTCGCAGAACTCGGGTTCAGGGAATTCGAGGCCGTTGATCACGGGCATGGGATGGTCCTCCGGGCGTCGATCTGCTCGGGGGACTATCGCGCAACACACCCCGTGGGGCAATCGGGAAGGCGGGAGGTCAGTCCCGGTCGTCGTCTGGGTCCGCCTCCGGCACCGCTTCGAGCAGTTCCGCCTCCAAGTCCGCCTGCCCGAAAAACCGCAGCAGGTTGCCGTGCACGATGTCCCTGGCCGCCGGCTCGAGTCCTTCCAGAAGGTCCACCGTCTCCCACACCCCGTTCGGGTGCGAGCCCCTCTCGGCCAGCGGCGCGGGCACCAGCTTCTCGGCGGTGACGCTGACGATCTCCACGTCCTCGACGCAGTCCGGCTCTGCCGGTTGGCCGCCACTGGCGTAGGTGGGCCCACGCTCCGGGCAGCCGGGTTGGAAGGTGCCGCGCAGAACCATGGTCAGGTCAACGTCGCGGGTGATCGTAGTGGTGACAGGCGTGCTCATTTCGGCAGTTCCCAATAGCGGTCAGGTGCGTCGATCTCGATGCTGCCCCGGAGGAGCCAGCGGTAGGTCGGGCGCGGCGGATCGTAGTTCCCATCCCACACGCCCGACACCCGCTTGGCCACCTGATGCTCGACGGTGCCGTCGCTCCAGCGCCTCGCCGTCAGCAGCCACACCCCGCACGGCGCGTTCGCGGCAGGCTTGCCCTTCGTCCAGCGCATCACGCGTCCCACTCGGTGTCGGCGTCCAAGCGCTCCTCGGAGCGGGCGTGGCGGTAGCCCCGGCGATACTCGTCGCGCTCGCCGTCCGTATTCCAGCGGCAGAGGTCCGGCAGATCACCCGCAAAGGCGTCCGCGCGGCCCGCGTAGTACGCCTTGCGCTCTTGGTCGGTCATCGTGGTCTCCTCGGTCTCTCGGGCTGGCGTCCCGTCCCCGCCTATGAGCCATCACTTTCGATGATGATCAAGAGCTTTCGTTCGCAGAAAAGTGCGGCGCGCCGGAGAAGTTCAGGATCGTGCTCAAACTTTCCGATGCTGGTGTTGCACCGGAAGCAGAGCAGGCCTCGAACCTTCTTCGTCTCGTGGCAGTGATCCACCGAGAGCAGCTTGGGCGCGTGGGTCTTGTAGTCTAGCGCGGTCTCCCGCTGGCGGCATATGGCGCACTTCCCGTCCTGGGCCTTGAGCATGGCCGCGTAGTCTTCCGGGGTGATGCCGTAGCGCCTCTTGAGCGCCCGGTGGGCCTCGTACTCTGGGAAGCGGTCCCGGCGGCTGGCCCACTTGCGCGCGTTGAAGGCGCGGCGGCTTTCGCCATCCTCCCGGCGCAGGGCTCCAAGCCACTCGAAGTTGGTGGAACTGTATGGCTCATCGTGCCGCAGCGTTCGGAGGAGGTGGGTCGGGCTGGGGCGATTGCCCACCTCCCGTATGAAGCGGTCGAAGTCCGCCGCCCACTCGGGGCACAGAGAGCCGCGAGACTTACGTTCCCACCAGATCATGTAGAGCGGATGGTCCCGCTTGCCTTCCCCGCTCCCCACCGGGCCGCGGGAGCGAAGGTGGCGGATGTAGTGGGGTCCGCACATACCCTTGCATTTCGCGGGCACCTGGCACCCGTCCACAGAGCAGGGCCCCTCGTTGATCTTCGGTCTACCCATCGGCTGGCTCCAAATGAAAACGCCCGACGCTTGTGGCATCGGGCGCTTCCCAGAGCTAGTAGTTTTTCGTCAGAAGTCAGACCACATCGGGCAGGCAAACGGCCCACTCCGGGCGGATATACAAATACCCGTAAAGCACGTCCAGGCGAGTCAGCAACTGATCAGTCCCGGGCATGTAGGCGGTCAGCATCCGCATCCGCACGCCGTCGAGGGTCGCGTTGGCGATCTCTTCGACCATCTTCGGCTTCACGAGGTCGGCGGTGGCCATCGCAATGGCCTTCGGCAGGAAGCCGAAGTTCTTGCGGTAGACCTCCGAGGCCTGGTTGACCAGCGACAGGGCCGCGCCGTTGGCCGGGAGGGCCGCGACGGTCTGGTACTGGGACGGGCCGCCGGTGACCGTGTTCGGGCCGATGAGGGCCGGGTAGATCGGGATCGAGGTCGCGCCGCTGGCCACGTTCGAGGTGACCGTGAACTGCTGCAGCACGCCGTCGCTCGACTTGGTCACGCGGTTGACCGCGTTCACGCCGGCGATGGTGATGATATCCCCGACCTTGAACGTGCCGGTGATCGCGTTGACCACCAGCGTGGTGCCGGTCTGGCTGGCGCCGTTGACGGTGCCGGCCGTGAAGGTGCCCGTGGTGTGGACGACGACCGTCTGGTCCTCGAACCACTTGAAGTTCAGGGCGTTGTAGACCTGGCCCGTTTCGAACTGGCGGCTGATCTTGGCGGTCGGGTTGAAGAGGCCCTGCATGGAGGCCACCGAGCGCGCCATGGTGAACGGGTCGAGCACGAGGCAGCGGTTGTTCAGCGCGGCCGAGCGCTTGGAGAGCAGGGCCCCGCCGTTCAGCACGGTCTCGTTGGTCGGGCTGATGATGGCGCCCGAGCCGTCGACGTTCGAGACGAAGTTGGACACGCCGCCTTCGCACCCGCTGATGATATCGGCCGCGACGTTGCCCGCCAGGTCGTTAATCATCGGCTGCAGCACGCGCTCGGAGTAGTCGTCCAAGCTCATGGTGCGTTCTTGGGTCGAGAAGCTGACGTCGACGCCCTTCTGGGTCGCCAGGGTCAGCGTGACGTTCGTTTCCGTGGTGTCCTGCGGGCTCGCCGCGGTGCCGGTGCGGACCACGTAGTCGTTGGGCAGGCGGATGCGCAGCGCGTTGCCGATCTTCCAGCCGTTCTGGGCGAACTGATCGTCGTACTGGCGGTCGAGAGCCTGGATGAAGGCGTTCGAGTTGCGGAACAGATCAACCGCTTCACGGGTGATCATGTTGATGGTCAGAAGGGTGTTGGACATTTGATCCCCCGGCGCTCGCAGCGCTCGATGAAGTGAAGTCCGACTGCCCGCGCCGGTGTTCAGGGCCGATCAGGGTTTTGGCGAGGGATCCCAGGAACCCGCATGGGCTGCGCGCCAAGAGCGGCCAGGCCAGTGCCCAGCGAGCGGAAGGTATCGCGAGCGCATCTGGATCACAAGAGGGCACGAAAAAGGCCCCGGTGGGGTGCCGGGGCCTGCCGTTCGTGGGTGGTGCTGTCTACCAGCCGCCGCGGGCTTCGTGGCGCGCCTGGCGCTGCTTGGCGCGGATTTGCGAGTATTCCTCCTCGCTCATCTTCTCCAAGTCCGGCGCCGGGGTGGTGCTGGTGTCGATGGTCTTCGGCGGCCGGTGGGTGGTGCCGGCGCGGCTGGGCGCGGGTGTACCCCCCGGAGCCTTCTTCACCTGCCGGTCCATCTTGGCCAGTTCCAGCGCCAGGTCGACGGGGTCGCCTTCGAGGATCTCGGAGAAGTGGTCGAGGTTCTTCGACAGCGCGTTGATGACCTCGGCGCCGTTATCCAGCTTGGTCAGCGCCTTGAAGAAGTCCGGCCGCTTGGCGAGATCCTCACCCACGGCCTCACGCAGCGGGCCCAGGCGCTCGGTGAACTTCGGATCAAGCTCCACGGCCTTGTCGTAGATCACGTCGACCTTCTGGTTGAGCGTGGTGACGCCCGCCCGGCGCGCCGCCTCGGCTTGGAACTCGGCCTCGGTGTAGACGCGTGCTCCGGGCTGGGCGGTCGTGGTGCTGGTCGAGGTATCGCCACCGCCATCCCCGCGGCCAGCCAAGTCCTTGAGGGCCTCGTTCTCCTCGGCCAGCGCCGCAGCGCGCGCCTCGGCCGCCTTGGCAGCCGCCGTGACCTTGGCGAGGCGCTTCACCTGCCAGGGCACGCGAGCGGGCTGCTGACCCACCTCGTCCTCGCCGTCTTCACCGGCAGCGGCCTCCGCGCCTTCAGCAGCGGCCTCCGATTCCTCACCGGCTTCGCCCTCGGCGTCTTCCTCGCCGCCAGCGTCGTCCTCCCCGTCTTCCCCGGCGGCTTCTTCCGCGCCCTCGGTGGAGGTCTGGGACTCGGCGCCCTCGTCATCCGGGGCGCGGGTGATCATGGGGCCCCGCAGTTGGAGCCAGCGTGCGTAGTTCATGGGGTCCTACCTCTTCGGAATGTTCGCAGTGATGGTCTGGGCCAGAGCGGCCTCGGGGGAGAGTTTGCGCGGGTTGACGAGCGTGTCCAGCCGCAGGGCGTCGTGGATATCGGCCTTAACCTGCTCGGACAGGTCTTTGCGGCCCAGCAGCGCGGTCATGGCGCCGCGCGCCGTGTCGATGAATTCGTGCCACCGGGCTTCCACGAACAGGTCTTGGTCTGGCCAGGCCTTGTAGAAGTCGTTGGCCGCCTTCCTGGCGTTCGGGTGGAGCTTGCCCCGGTACTTCTGCCCGGTGGCCATCTGCTCCCAGAACTCACCGGCGATGCCGCGCGCGGCCTTCGCGATGGCGTGGTGGGTGAAGTGGCGGCCGACGTCCGGCTGGTTGATCAGGCTGGCGTTCATCACGCGCTCCCCACGGTCTGCATGGCCCCGAGGTCTTCCCCGGGGACGGTATCGGGCTCCACGAGGACGCCCATCTCGTCGGCGCCAACCGACACCCACGCGCCGCGGCGGTCAAGCATGGCCTGGCCAGCGGTCTCAGGGACGGGCGCCATGTTGCCCACGAAGCGGAAGCGGGTGGAGCAGGCCGGGCAGAACACCTGCAGGTGCACCGCCCAGATGGTTCCCCCACCCGCGCCGCCGTTGACGAGGGTGTAGCACACCGCGTGCGGGATCGGGGCGGGGTGGGGGCAGCCACTCATGGCTAGGCGTAGACCGTCAGGCGCGCGGCCTCGGTCCCCGTGGTCGTCTCGGGCCCGTTCTCGCCCTCCACAACCTCGCCCCCGCCCGTGACGCGCTCCACCGTGTAGCCCAGCAGCGCGCCGGGGAACGGCGGGTCGGCTTCGGCCACCTGGGCCCGCACCTCGTCCCAAGCCATCGAGACGTCGATGGGATCCACCAGACCGTCGCTCAGCGGGTAGTCGGCCGAGCGGGCCATCGTGAAGCCGTCCGGCGGCACCGTCAGCGCGGGCACGGAGGTGGGGTTCACGTCGTACCGGCCAGCGGGGAGGCCGGCCTTCTCCAACCGGATGGCAGAGGCGAGGGCCGGGCTGTAGGTCATGTGATCGCGCTCCGCGTAGTTGCGAGCGGCCTGCAGCGCGCTAAGCGCATGGCCCTCCGCAATGTCCGCGCCGATCTCGGCGTTGAACCGAGCGCTGTCGGTGGGGCAGGCCGTGCCCACCGTGAGGTATCCGTTCGCGTCGATCACGATGCAGATCGAGAGGTCGGCCAGCCGCGGGTGCGGAGGCATGCCCATCGCGCGAGCGGCGTCGGCGGCGATGAAGGCGTAGGTGAGCGGTTCGGTGGTCATTTTCTCATCCATGATGTGGGAGTGAAGCTGGGGTCGCTGAACTCGATGTAGATCAACTGCTCGTCGCGGTCACGGTTCGCGAACTGGTACACGCCAGGCCCGAGGTCGCGGCGCGGCGCGAACTCCACATGCCGCTCGACGTAGTCTCTGGTGGAGGCCTGCGACCGCCGCCCCATCTCGCCGGGCACATAGCCGGTCAGGGGCACGGGAGGCATGGGGAGCGCGTTGGCCATCTGATCTCCTCGGGTGGCGCCTGGCGAAGCGGGCTCAACATGCCCGTCGCCAGCGCGTCACGCAAGGGTCAGGCGGCCGGCGGGGGTTCCGGCGGCGCGCCGTCGATGGCCGGACCACCCATGGCCTGCGGGATGGTCTCGGGGATGTCCTCGTAGTTGTCGGTCGAGAGCGCAGGCATGAGCGCAGCGCCGCTGTCCGAGGTGGTGATCGCCTCCACGATGACCTCGCGGACCAGCGCGCGCAGGCCTTGCGGATCCAGCCCGAGCGCCTCCTTGAGCGCCGAGAGCCGCTTGGTCTGGGAATCGTAGGCCGCGACCGCGTTCTTCTCCTGGGCGGTCAGTTGGTCGACGGACTTGTCCTTCAGTTCCTTCGCCATCGTGGTGAGGGCGTCCATGGCCTGCTGCAGTTGCCCTTGCAGCGCAGCCACCTGCGGGTTCTCCCCCTCGTCCAGAGCTTGCGCCGGCACCATGCGCTTCAGGCGGCGCGCGATCTCGTCGGCGCCGGGGAAGTCGGCCGCCTGGAACACGAGGTCCCCGATGATCGACGTCAGTTCTTGGTTCTGGGACAGGATCATGGTCCCGGCCTCGAACGCCTCTTGGCGCTTGGTGGCAAAGGACTTGCCCACGTCGGCCTCGACCTCGTAGCGGCCCACGTTCGGGTTGAAGATGGTGACCTTCTGGTCGGTCTCCGTCTGCTCGGAGTCGACCGCGCCCTTCAGCTTCGGGTCGATCTTGATCGCAACCTCGTTGCCGTCCTCGCCGCGGTAACGCATGACCCGCTCGGTGTCGTAGATTTTCGGGATCAGGTCGATGAAGATTTTGCCCGTGTACCTGATCGCCGTGCTCTGGTGATCAAGGTAGTGGAAGGTCGCCATGTCGCCTTCGCGCCGGCGCTCGTTGATGGCCTTGCCCGACCGCTCGTTCGAGGGCGCGCCCATGTCGGCCTGGTACTGGCCGGAGACCATGCGCATCCACTCGGCGGCCACGTTCATGCCTTCGAGGTAGAGCGGGGCTCCCGTGGGCGGCTGCGGGCGCTGCGGGTTCGGTAGCTGGTTGCCCTGCTCGTCCCAGGCATTGTACGGCAGCACCGAGTGGTTCTCGGTGTTGGCCGTCGACCAGTACTCGTCCATGTAGTCCTCGATGGCCTCCATGGGGGCAACCCACGGGACCTTCGTCTGCAGGGCGCCGTACTCGATAAAGGCCGCGGCGTTGTAGTTGAACATCCGCTGGGCGTCCTTGATCGCCCGGGTGTGGCCCTTGCGGTCCAGCACGCCGTCGATGCAGGTCTCCTCACCGATCACGCGGACGATGGGGATGTAGATGCCCGGCCAGTCCTCCTCTTCCACGACCTTGTTGCCGAGGATGGTGATCGCCTCGACCTTCCAGACCGTGATCTCGCGGGTCTTCGTGTCCTCGTCATCGAGGATGGCCTTGCGAAGCTGGGCAGGAATCTCCGACAGCCGCGCCTGCGAGCGCTCGGCGGTCAGCGGGTTCATGTAGGAGATCAGCGTGTCCTTCGAGGGGACCTTCCGCCAGTACTCGGCCATGCGGACGTGATCCGGCGAGATCCACGTGTCGTCGCCGTTGAAGCTGGTGTTGGCCAGGTCGTCCGCATACTTGGGATAGCGGCGCTTGGCCTCGTCCTTCGGCACGAGCACGGTCACGAAGGCGAACCGCATGTCCGAGCCGTCGACCTCGTTGATATCCGGGTCGAGGTAGATGAGCAGCGGATCCTTGACCCGGCGCACCATGATCTCAAGGTCGAAGGTGTCGTCGGCCGCGTAGCCGGTCATCACGCGCCAGTAGCCGATGCCGCCCTGCACCGCGTGCTTGAGGCCGTGCTGGTAGGCGCTGTCCGCGTTCGAGCGGTACTCGATTGCCCGCACCACGCCCATGAACGCCTCGGCGCTCTCGTAGGTGGCCTCGCCGCCCGTGGGGATGATCTTCACCCCGACCTTCGCCTGGCGGGCGTCGTTCAGAATGTCGAGGTTGTGCTGGCGGGTCTTGTTGATCGTGATGATCGGCTTGCTGTCCGTCTCCCGCGGCGCGCGGATATCGTCCGGCCACTGCCACAGGTTATCGGAGTCACCCTCCGCGAACTTCACGTCCTCTTTCCAGAGCGACCGCGCCTTGCCCTCCCAGGCCTCGCAGCGGGCGAAACGCTTCTGCGCCTCCTCAAGGATGGCGGCGTGGCGAGGGTCCTGACCAGTGGTGGTCGCCGGCAGGTTGGTGGAGTTGCTGGCCATCTTGCCCCCTCTAGCGCGCCATCCACGAGCGCGGCGACGGCGCAACTCTACTACGCTGATGCGCCTTCGGCCTATCCCCCTTGGGTTTGTCCTCTCGGAGGGCCACGCCCATGTACCTGAAGGCGTCGGCGCCGTTCGATGACCAGTCGTGCACCGGGTTCTTCGAGCGGGTGCCGTCGTCCTTCACATCGTAGTGGTACTGGCGCAGCGCGTTCACCCCGTCGCCGGCGTCCACCTCGTGGAAATAGCACTGCGGGAAGATGGAGCGGGCGGCCTGGATACCCTCGGCCACGCCCAGCTTCGGGACGATCTTCACCTTGAACCCGGCGTCCTCGGTCTGCTGCCGGGTGGTGCGCTTCGACTGCAGGCGCTTCTCGTCGGCGTCGTGGGGCATCCACATGGTGCCGAAGATGTAGCCCTCCTCGCGCTCCAGCCGCTTAAGCTCTTCGAGGTAGTGCGAGATGTGGAAGCCGTTGTTCGCGTAGTAGCGGATCACCCGGTTCTCCAGCCCGAACAACTGGACGAACCAGATGGCGGTCAGGTCGGAGCGGCCGAGGTCCCAGAAGCACTGCACCGGCTTGTGGGGCACGAACGGGATGCGGCAGATGCGGTCGTGCTTGGTGGCGTCGCGAAGCTCCCGGGCGTAGACGGCGCCCTCCAGCGCGGCCAGGCAGTGCCCCTCGTAGATGTGCAGGTACTTGTCATAGTCGTCCTGCCGCATGCGCTCCATGGAGACGCGCATCACATCGGGGAACCACGGGTTGTCGTACCAGTTGATCTTGACGACGATGGCCTCGGGCGGCGCGTTCCCCTTCACGAACAGCTTGTAGAGGTAGTCCGTCTCGAGTTCTGGGTTGAAGCTGACCCAGATTTCCGACCCCGGCTTGCGGATGGTCGGCTCCAGCTTGTCCCAGGAGGCTTCGAGCACCCCGTGGGCTTCCTCGATCCAGCAGACGTCGACGCCCTCGGTCGACTTCAGCGCGTCGGGATCCGACAGCCCCTTGAAGGTGAACAGCGTGCCGCCAGGCCCACGGATTTGGTCATCGAGGACGCGGTACTTGGCGCCCAACCCCAGAAGCTCGATCTGGTCCTTGAGCAGTTGGTGCACCGACTCCTTCATGGAGGACTGCACCTGGCGCGTGCACAGCACCCGCAGGCCCGGCTCGTTCACGCCACGGATGAGGAGGGCCCGCGCGATGGCCCAGGACTTCGCGCCGCCCCGGCCGCCGTAGACGACCTTGAACCGGGCTTTCTTGCCCAGCAGGAAGTCCAGCTTGCGGGGGAACTTGGCGCGGACGGTCACGCCGCCGGCGGTATCTCGGGCCAGTGCGGCCATGGGCTACTCGGTCGCGAGGATGGCCCCACCGGCCGACGATACGGTGATCACTTGCGCTTTTTGGCGCCGCCCAATTTGGAAGAAGCCCCGGATGCCCCGCGAGGCTTCATGGCGGCAGCCATGTTGGCTGCACGTCCTGCGCCGCGAAGTTTGTAGTACGCGGCCTCGCGCTGCTGGTCGGTCATTCCTTGACCACCGCCCTTGCCATTTGAGCCGTGCCCCTTGCTGTCCTTAGCCATCTACTTTCCCTTCGTGGGTTCGATCTGGATCGTGGGCGGCTTCTCGGAGAAGCGCTCGGTGCTCTTGTACTGGCCGCCCTTGCCCCACGAGGACTCGCGGACGATGTAGCCGTTGTCGATCTTGCGGACCTCCACCGACTTCTCGGACGATGGCCCGCAGACCGTGGCGCGGTTGGCCTTGATGGCGGTGGACTTCGGCGCCGGAGCCTTCCGGGCTGCCGAGACGATCTTGGCGCCCTTAGCCATCAGCGCTTCGCCATCTTCTTCATGGCCTTGGCGTCGGCCTTCTTGTCGGCAGCCGAGCCCTCGTACTTCTTCATGGAGACGCCGGCCTTCTTCGCGCCAGCCTTGTCGGTGCGCTTGTCGGCCTTGGAGTTCTCGTACTTGGCCATGTCGGATGCTCCCTTCGGTGCCCGGGACTATCGCACGGAACCGGGAAAAGGGAAGGCCCTCGCATCCGGCTTGTCGCAGGGGGCCAGGGTTTGGGCTCTGGCTGACCCTTTGGGCGACCGCGAGGGCCTATGAGGTGGCGGCCGGAGAGAAGGGCCGCGTGAGGAAACGCCCCAAGGGGCAAGCGCGACCATGGCTCCAAACGAAAAGGGCCGCAACCCTTCGGCTGCGGCCCTACCCCGTCCCCCGATGGAGGTGTGTACTAGGCGACCGCAGCGCCCAGCGAGTTCCAGTTGCCAGCGTCGGTGCCGTCGCCCGAGCCGCTCTCACCGAAGTAGAGGGCCCGCGCGCTGGCGGCCTGGTCGATGCCGGTGGCGGTGGCGACCCCGTCGATGGTGTCCGTGCCCTTGCCGAACACCTGAATGGCGGTCGCGACCTTGTTGACCACCACCACGAAGGCGCCCGGGTAGGCGTAGGGCAGCAGGACCGAGTCCGCCGCGCCGGCCACCGTGGTGATCGTGTTGAGCCCGTAGTTCAGGGCCGTGGCATTTGCCTTGGTGCCATCCGCCTGGGCGGTGAGGCCCAGTTGCGCGGCCGGAGCCGGGATGGTGCCGGGGATGATGCCCGCCGAGACCGGGGAGGCGCCACCCGACAGCCCGGTGTCAACCGGAACGCAGGAGGCCGCCCCGAGGAAGGCGCCCGTGATGACGGTCATGCCATCGGTGAAGAACCCGTTGCCGACGCCGCCGCCGCTGCCAATAGTCATGTGATCAAGTCCTTCTGAGCCAGGGGCCGGTTAGGCCGAGAGGATACGGAACCACGCCCCGCTTACTGCGCAGACGTAGGCAGCGGAGATGCCGGTGGCCTGGGCCACGCCCGTGCCAGTCGCCACGCCGTTGATCGTGTCGGTGTCCTTGCCGAACACCTGCGCCGACGCGGCGCCAGCGTTCACGAGGAACACCACGGATCCGGCGATGGCCTTGGGGAGCCGCACCGAGTCCGCGTTCGTCGCGCAGACGGTGATCACGTTGATGGACTTGGTCAGGACCCGGGCCGCGGCCTTCGTGCCGCCGGCGGTGGCCGTGATGGCGTTCTCGCGCGAGATACCGCCCTGGAAGATGCGGGCGAACATGTCGAGGAGCATCGAGCCATTCTGCATGGCGAAGCCGGTGATGAAGGGCCGCAGGGGCTTCCCGTAGACGTCCGGCATGATGTGCGCTCCCACCGAGTGCTGAAATACGATGGCCGGAGCATCGGGCCTAAGAGCGTCGCTGTCAATCCGGGTGCTGGATCACTCGGCCGCGGCTGCAACCACCTCGCACGCCAGGAGCGCCCGGAACGCCCTCGCGCTCATGCGGCCCTTGCGGTTGTTGCAGGCCCAGCAGGCCATCGCGTAGTTCCACGGCGCGTCGTTTACCTCGGGGATCAGCGGCTCGATGTGGTCGACCGTGGCGCTGGTCGGGCGGCCTGGCCGCATCGTCATCTCACACGCGCAGTAGGCGCAGGTGTGCACCCCGGAATCCCACTGGGCCTCCTTCCACGCACGCATCTGGGCACGGTTGCGCACGAGGCGCTGGCGGTCGGCCTGCACGATGCCGTCGCGCCCGGCGTAGCGGGCGGGCTGGGGGAGCATGGCGCGGCGCATGGCGGCTCGCGCGCGCCGGCGCTCCCGGGTCAGGGCTCGGAGGTCAGCGTCGGTGAAGTCGCAGTAGCCCATCGGGGCCTCCCCGTGCCCATGGTGGCCACGGACAGCGGGGAGGCGCAAGGGCGTCAGGCTGTTACGGAACGCTCCAGAACGCCCCGACCGCGCCCGCCCCAAGCGCCGCGGCCATTTCCGCGCTGATCACCTTGTCCCAAATGCGGGTAGGAGCGACTGCGGCCACCGTGTTCCCGGTCTGCACCTGATCCGGCGGCGTGTTGACGGGCAGATCGTTCACCATCATCAGGTTGTCGGTGATGCTGTAGATCGCGGTGCCGCCGGCGCCTGCCACATAGGGCGTCGCGCTGGCAATTCCCGAGAACACGTTGGCCGACAGGGTGATGTTGTAGCCGTTGTCGATCAGGATGCCGTCGCCCGTATAGGTGGACGAAGCCCCAGCCATGCCGATGTTTCGGGTAAACTCCCCGCCGGGCTCGCCGCTGAACATGTTGAACGCCAGGGCGTCGGAGGCCAGGAACACGTTGGCATTGAACAGGTTGTGGCGGTTCGTGTCGGCCAGACTGGCGGTGATCGAGGTGGTATAGGGCCGCGAGCAGTCATCGAAGGTGTTCCGCTCGACCACACAGTAGTTCGTGTAGCCCGCGATTGTGTCGTTGTAGAGGCTCAAGCCGTTCCCATGCACGGTCTGGACATAGCGCAGGATGTTGAGCGAGATTTCGAGGCCGGTCCCCTGCGTCACCAAAATGAAGGTGCGCCCGATGCTGTTCGCGTCGCCGTAGTTGTAGCGAATTTTCCCCCATGGGTGAGCGCGAACCTGGGCCGGGGTGGGGGTTGTCAGGCTCGTGGTGAACAGGCCCGCCCGGAAGCCGCTCCCCTTGACGTTCTCCTGATAGTGGAAGCGCTGGACGATGGCGTCTGTGACCCCACCCGTCCCGGAAACGAAGAAGCCGCACCCGTCCCCCGTCTGGGCCCGCATCTGCCGCACGACGACATCGGTGCACTCCACCTCTGAGATGCCGGTGGAGTAGCCCATGTGGAAGCTCGTGCCCCCGCCGCTGGGTGTGCCGCCTGTGGGGCCGCCGCAGTAGCGCTGGGATTGGAGACCCTGATAGCGAACGTAGCTCACGCCAAGCGTGATCCCACGGGGGCGTACCGAGTAGGACTTCACCGCGTCCTCTGGCAGCCACGCCACGATCTGGGTTGTCGATCCGAGCACAAAGGCGAACTGCCCGGCTTTGACGATATCGTAGGGATGCCCGACCAGACTGTAAGCCGTCATGCCGCTGGTAGAGGCCGGAGGCGTGCTGCTGCTGCTGGTGCAGGTGATTGTGGATGTCGCGTAGTCGTAGGACGCCATGGCGAACTGGTTGACGTTGTTCCCCGGCGCCCAGACCTGAACAGATGGCGGCATGTCGGCCAGCGCGACGTTGCCATAGCGAGCCGCGATCCGAGGATCCACGATCGTGATTGTCGTGCCGCTCTGCGTCATGCGGGGACTGCCTGTGGTGGCAGATACGCGCCACATCCCTCCGTCGCCATCCACCTCGACGTTCTCGAAATCGAACAGATCGACCGGCGTCGGCCATTGCGCGGGGAAGCACATCGAATTGCCGTCGTAGAGGTGCTGGTAGAGGGTGCCTGACGCGCTCAGCGTCGCGGTGCTGATGTTGGCGACGTATGGGTTGTTGGCGACCTGAGCCAAGCTCGCAGGGCTCCAGCTTGCCACCACATCGGACCCGTCCAAACTGGCGCGACCGCCCCATCCCGTGAACATGTAGGTGAACGGGTTCCCGCTGGTCCCGGCGTGCGGAAGATTGCTCGGCGCGCTGGTGCCGTCGTCCAGCCACGTCCGATGAATCTCGCCCTTGAAGAACACCACCTTGCCTGCGCCAAGGGTCACCTGAGTGCCGGTGAAGTCGTAGTTCCTGGGGATGTGCTGCCACGCCAGAGCAGGCGTCGTGCCGTTGTTGGCGTCGTTGCCGGAGACGAATGAAACGAAGCGGCAGTCCGCGTCCAGCGGGACCACCACCGACAGGTCCACCGTGTCGCTGGAGCCGTTGATGTTGATGCCCCGGACCGTGAGGGCAAGGGTGCTCCCCGGCGTGATCGTCGCGCGGGTGGATGCCTTCAAGGCGATGCAGCCCGTGCCCAGAGAATAGAACAGGCCAACGTCAGTCCCGCCCACGATCCAGAGCGCCGCGGTCGGAGAGCCGGGTATCGCCACCTCGTCCTGGAGGTTGATGAAGTCCTCGTCCTGGGCGACCAGCGGCGTGCGCAGGAGCAGGCGATCGACCAACACGGGCGCGTATTCCGCGTAGCTGCTGCCTCCGGTGCTTCCAACAACAGCGAACGGACCACTGGGCGCCGCCCCCGGACCATGGCGCACTCTGAGCCTAGCGACCATCAGCCTGCCCCCGTCATCATCATGGCGCCCGAGGCCGATGCCACACTGGTCGCCCCAGTCATCAGAGCACCGACCCAGGAGAACTTCGCGGCGCCTCCGGTGCCCCCTACGAATTTCAGGCTGAGTTTGTCGCCCAGTGCGAGGACGTCGCTATTCGTCGTGTCCTGGTGGACGCCCGTTTCTCCAACAGCGAAAGAGATGTTCTCATTCCCATCGGCGGCGTTCTTGCGGACGCGACCCGTCGCCGTTCCGGAGGCCATGGCGTTGCTGTAGACCCGGCCAGAAAACATCGAGATCGTGTAAGCCATAGGCGCATAAAGCTGCCACTGCGTCTCGGTGGCGCCGGCGTTGTTGACGCCGAACGTGCTGTACGAGGTGGTCCCTGCCACCGCTGTGCCATCCGAGGCCAGGTTGGATGCGACGGCCTGGATCGGCGTGCCACTGTTCGATGAGTAGGTGCAAGACGCCAAGCGCAGTCCGATGGCGGCTGAGGGGACGCTGCACGCGTAGCAATAGGTGTCGCCCGACGCGAGAGACAGCGTGTTGGTCGTGTCCTCAAAGAAGGAGTTGGTGTTGGTCCCGATGGTCGCCGCCGCGATCTTGGGCTGCCCCGCAGGGTCCGCCGCGTTCTTCCGCAGCTTCCAGTCCATCCCCGCCGCGCTGACGTTCGTGCTCACGTAGAGTTGGATGTTGGACAGGACGCAGGCTTCCAGCGCCTGACACTCCACAGTCGCTTCAGTGGAGCGGATCAGCACTCCGCCACCGACCACGCAGAAGCCCGAGTTGGTAACGGAAAGGACCGCCCCGTAGTTAGTGATCGGAGCCTTGCTGGTCGAAGCGAACTCCGCCTCGGCGTTGAGCGACAGGATGACGCTCCCAGTGCCCGTCCCGGTGACCAGGGTGTAGTCGAAGGTGTCGCCGTCTGCGATGGAGACCGTGTGGGTGGTGTCCGAGTAGACCCCGGCTCCGCCGCTCGCCGTCAGCGTGATCACGACCGCCGTGTTCGCGCCGGCGATCCGGCAGTTCACCGTGGTGTCGGTCGTGCGCCCCATCGTCGGGCAGTAGGCGTACATGTTCTTGATCGTGGCCGCGCCGCAGCGCCACTTCGCCTGCACCGGCGCCTCTGATGTCACCTCTGCGGCCCTCGCCGCGCCCTCGCTGTTGAACGCCCCGTACAGCGTGGTGGAGGCTGTCGAGAAGACCGAATTGGTGGCCGAGTAGAGATTGGTGCTCTGGGTCATGCTTCCACCGGCGCTCCGTTATGGAGCCGCTCCCACCACGTCTCGTCGGCCTTGGGGCGTCCGGCATAGCGTTGGGCGACGCGCATGACCATGAACGGATCGACCGGGCCGTAGAGGTCGCTCCAGCGCGTGACATGCTCCTGTCGCTCGCGCATGAAGCGCTGCTTCTCCAGCGCCGCATACTCGCGCGCCACCGCCTCAAGCTGACGGTCATCCATCTCGGTCAGTCCGGGGGGCAGTTGGAGATAGGTCCCAGGTTCCTTGTGCAGTTCGATGTCGATCCGCCGGCGCCAGCCGTCTACCATGTCGTCCGCGACGACCTGGGCCGCGTCCATGATCGACTTGGTGTAGCGATCACCCTCGCCGGGGACGAGGAAATGGATGCGGCTTTCGTCCCCGTAGGGTTGCGCGCCGATCAGTTGCGAGCCGTCTCCGACCTTGCGGTAGTGCAGCCACACCTCCGCAGGCACCTCGGGAGCCCAGCGCCAGTACTCGTCGCGGGCCATCTTACACCTCGATGTAGACGACGTAGCCGCCGACTGCGACAGCCCCCGAAAGATTGAGTTGCAGGTCTTCACCCGCCACCGTCTGGAACAGACCGACCGGAGAGAACGCCCCGATCTCACCCTGACCACCGCTCACGCAGTAGAACAGCCCGGTGATGTCACCTCCGGTCGAGGACTGGAACTTCCAGTTGACCGCCGCGCTGCCGTTGACCCGGAAGGCCAGCACCCGAATCTTCTTGGACGCGACGCCGGTCACGATCGTGTTGTCACCGGACGAAGACGCCGAAATCGCTGCGAACTTCGGAGTGACCGACGTCGATCCGAGGAACATGACCGAACTGTCTTGCCCGACATTGACCGTATCTGTATCCGCCACCAGGGCGGCCAGCGAGACCACAGCGGGGTCGTCGGAGGCGAGCGTGGTGCGCAAGGTGCCCGCGGCAACCGCACCGGCACCCGAGGTCACAGCGTTTCCGGCAATCTCCGTGAGGTTCACATCGCCGCCGCCGCTGGATCCGACGACGTTGATCGAGCCATCCGCGTTGGGCTTGAGGACGTGAGACGGTGAGCCCGGGTCGGCCACCGAGACTTTTTGGCTGATGGGCCGGGTCGTATCCGTCATTTCACATCCCCAGGAAAGGCCTGGGGCAATCTCTCGCGGATGGCCTGCTAGGTCAATCGGCTTGCGGATCCACGCGCAGCGGGACGAAGTCTTCGCCCGCCGCAGCGGCCACCATGGTCGGTCGCAGCATATAGGCCTCGGCGGCCGGGAGGGCGGGAAGGATGCGCTCGGTCAGTCCGAACAGCAGGTGGCGCAGGCTCTCGACGGTGTTGGGCACCTGATGGTTCGCCATGCGCTGGTAGGCGGCGGCGATCACGAACGGGTCCTGCTCGGTCACCACGTCGATGGAGATGAAGCCGCTGCGCTCGTGCACCGACCATGTGGCGCCCAGCAGGCTGACGCGCTCGCGCGCCGCGGCGCCGGAGAGGTTCTGGGCGCAGGGCAGGAGCACGCGCTCCCAGAGGTCGTCGTCGGCCAGGCCCGCGAGGCTGCCTGGCTGGCCGAGGTCGATGCCCACCAGGGTCAGGTCGTTCGGGATGCGCCGGGACGGGTCGCTGTGGAACACCCGTGCCTGCAGCACGCGCGCCATCTGGTCGACCAACGTCTCTTCGGCCTGCACCTGCTTATCCATAGATCGCCTCGTGGAGTTGCTCGGGTGTCTCATACACCTCGATGGAGAAGGACTGAGGGATGCCGTTCAGGCGCCCCTTCTCGATGCGCACCGCCACGCCCATGAAGGTCAGCGGGTCGCCGGGAAGCTGGCCAAGCTGGCCACGGGTGCGCGGATCCCGCCGGAGGTCCGCCCAGTCGCGCCGGCCGATCCGCATGGCGTAGGGGCGCTCCTCGAACTGGGCCAGGCGCTCAACGACCACGTCGTAGGGGGTGGTCACGCGAGATCGGCCAGCATCAGCAGGGCGACGAGCGACGCGCGCCAAATGGCGTCCGAGACGTTCTCAGCGCTGAAGACCGCGGCGATCACGGCTACACCAGCCGACACTACCTTCAGCACGATCATACGACGTCTCCGGGCTCGCCCACTGGCTTGGGGTCGACGTACTCTACGACGATGGTCACGGGCGGTCCACCCGGCAGCGGCGCGCCGTCCAGCCCGCTGACCTCCTGGCGCGTGCGGAAGCCCCGCGAGCCCAGCTTCATGGCGGCGTACCAGCGCGCCATCTTCTTGCGCTCCACCGCGTTGCCCGGCGCGGCGTCGATGAGCGTGGACTTGATGACGCCCTCCGCAATGTCCCCGATCTCCTCCTCGATGCTCTGCACGAAGGCCTGCAGTTCTGGCGAGCGCCGCACGCGGTGCGCCACGTTTGAGCGGTCGCACCCCAACTCCTGGGCGACGAGGACGAAGACGCCGGCGTGCTTGCGCAGGGCGCGCTTCAGGGCCGCGTTCGTGATGTTTTTCGGGCCGGTGCTGGGCATGGGGCGGGTGTGACTCTCGTGGAAGAGGCGAGGGCGCACACCGCGCGATGCATACGGGCCAGGTTGGCGGGTTCGAGGGTTCCTGCAGCGGCCATAGTAGCGAGGATTCCGCCGAGCGTGAACATCGCGAAGATCAGGATGATGAGAGCCTGTTCGACGCGTCGCTCCATGGGGGTGCTACCCCTTGGACTTGCGAGGCGTGGAACCCTTCAGGCGCGAACCGGGGGGCGCCTGGACGGGGCCGAGGTGAACGCCCTTCAGCGACCACTTCGACTTTAGGCGCTTGGGTGTCGCGAGGTGCGCCGCTTTCGCCTCGGCTACCGCGAGGACTTTCGCTGCGAGTGCGGCCCGCGATGGCGCCTGCGGTGGGGGCGGATCGCGAGGGGACTCTATACCCCGCACCATGTACTGCTCAAGGGCGCGCATGATCAGCGCGTGGCGGGTAATCCCCTCGGCTTTGGCGCGGGCGTTGATCGCCACCAGTTTGGCCGGGTGAATCTTGACGGACGTCGGGGGCCACTTGGACATGGCGGGGATGGTAATACATCTGCGCGATGCGCCGCAACCCGGCGACCGTTTCCGGTGCCGGGCCGTGGCTCTCCGCTAGGTGGGTGGGGTTAGGCGGCTTCGCGTTCCTGAATGGCTGAAATGCAGTCCTCGACCGAGGCTTCGACCCCGGCCCGCCCGTCTTCTGGGCCGTCGTAGTCATCGTGAGCGTAAAGCCAAGCGACAAGCCGCCAGTTAGGATGCGCGGTGAAGTCGTTCCGGTAGATGCTCCACGCGCCGTAGCGGATCGGCTTGCTGGGGCTGACACTGGGGATAGCGCCGGCCATCACGCATCCCACCCGGCCTCAAGGCCATGATGCGGCGTGAAGGTGTACTTCTTGCCGTTGGTCGGGTTCCACAGGCGGTACTCATCGGGGCGGAAATCGCCGGGGGTCGGAACGGCCTCGACCACTTCCAGCGTCATGAAGCCGACCTTCACTGCCGAGCCGGGGGTCCAGTCTTGCTTGGTGCGGCGGATCATCTCGTCTCTCCCTGCGGGCAACCCCGCTGTTGATCGTGTGGTCTCTTCAGTTCCGGCCCTGGCGAGGCCGCAGGTGGACAAGGCCATCGATCTCGCGGGGGTGCAAGTCCAATGATCATCTATTTCGATTTGCAATCGCTTCGGAGCGATGGCCTATTGTGATCACAACGCGGCTCGCCAGGCCGCACCGGAGAGAGCCATGAAAACGAAGATTGCCCGAGTCGGAAACCCTTGGAGCGCCTACGGGAACCAGCCGGAGGCGGTGAGGATTACGCCGTCGAAGGCGCGCGCAGCCGGCCCGGACGGCGTGCAGTTTTACGCGCCGGGCTGGCGGCCGATGGTTTTCCGCTCGATGGATGCCGCAGTGCGCAAGATGGAGCGCCACCCTGGATTCGTGGAGTGGGTGTCGTAGGTCATGAAGCGCAAACCATCGGACGCCGCCGAGGCATTGAAACTGCTGCAGACGCTCAGTCGAGTTGCGCAGGACGCCCGCAAGATCGGGTGGGAGGTCAACATCAGCATGGAGACCGCCCAGGAAATTGACCGCCTGTCCTTTGCTGCTCAACGGGCAGTACCGCCCGCCGAAGAGACTTGATCCACAGCGAGTTCGATGCGCACCGTGCGCCACCGCCGCGCCAGCGGCACAACCGAAGAAGGAGACTGCCAATGCCCCCCCATCCGAAGCCGGCCGTGAAGGCCAAAAAGCCCGGCGCCATGCGCAGCAGCGCGAAGCCGAAAAAGGGCTACGGCCCGGTGACCGAGACGGAAAAGGTTGCCATCGCTGCGCGTGTCGCCGCGAAGGATGCTGTGCCGAAGCCGAAGCGCACGGCCAAGCCCAAGGCCGACAGCGGCCAGGCCCCGCCGGTGAAAGCCGAGGCCAAGCCTGCCGCGCCCGAGGGCAGCACCAAGACCGACATGCTGCTGGGCATGCTGAAGCGCGACGGCGGCGCGACCTCGAAGGAGATGGAGGAGGCCACCGGCTGGGCGCCCCACTCGGTGCGCGGCTTGCTGGGCACCCTGCGCAAGAAGGGCGTCGCGGTGACCTCCACCAAGCTCAAGGGCGAGGCGACGATCTACCGGATCGCGGCCTCGGTGATCGGGGACGTGGTTTGATGAGCAAGCCTCAACACGTTCCGCAATGGGTCCGCAGGATCCGCCATGGGTGGCTGCGCTCCTACCTGATCGCGGTGTTCCTGCCGCTCACCCGCTCCGAGCGCAGGGAACTCTACTGGTGATCAACCATCGAGGAGGTTTGGCTGTGGAAAGCGGCTTGAAGGACACCATCGCGCGCGGGTTCACCTTGAACACGTCGGGCGCCGTTGCGCTTCCGCACCGGAACGAGGCCGATCAGACCTTCGTCTCGACGCTCTGGTCCGACCTCTCCCCCTTCGCGCAGGGGTACATCGAGGCGCTGTTGCGCGACGTTCGCGCGGCCCTTCACTGCGGACGGCTCGCTGGCCGCGACCGCATCCACTATCCGGCGTACCACCCGCGCGCCTTCTCCGACCTCGCCCCGGAAGCCCTCGTGCTGATCCTGAAGGACTGCGCGGCGTTCACGACTTACGCCCGCGAGGTGTGCGCGGTCGATTACGAGCGCAGCAAGAGCGACGGCGAGTGGTTCTGGCACGCTCGCCAAAAGCTTGAATGGATGGATAGCGGCTACCCGCGCCTCGCCCCCTACCTCCGCGAAGACGGCAAGGTTGATCTGCGGGAGACCCAGCCATGAGCCTGTCAGCACTACTGGAACGGGTTGAGGCCAAGCCCTCCCCGACCTCGACCGTAACACCGTGAATGGAGGCCTGAGAGATGGTCACCCGTTTGATGGATCTGAAGCCATTATTCCGCCGCATCTATCGGGACTTCACGCCCAAAACCGGCGGCATTCCAACCGACGACTTTGAGCTTTCGTTTCACTGCCCGACCTGTGGCCCGCCGTGCCGCATCAGCATCCGCGTGGGGCAAAGCCAAGACCAACAGATGTTGCGCTGGCAGGGTTCCCCGTTGCCGCCTGACGGGGAAGATTGGCCCGATCGCGTCACCATTTCTCCGAGCATCGACTGGACCCCATCAGGTCACGGAAAGCACCGCCCACCATGTGCGTTCCACGGCCATATCGTCAATGGCGAGATCATTTTGCCTTGACGCCTAGCCCTCCCCTCAACGCGCGAGCCCCGCTCCTGATCGTTCAGGCGCGTGAGGCCAGAAAGGAAACCGATGGATAAGACACTGGACCTGGACGAACTGGAAAAGGACGCGCACGGCGTTCTCGCCTACCACAACCCATCCGACCCAACTCCGCGCGTAGGCGTCCGGGCCACGGTCCTCCTCACCCTGATAGCCGCAGCCCGACCGGCTGGGATCAACACGCCAGACATGCCCGGTCAGTTTGAGGGCGATATTTGGTTCGGCGATCCTGTGAAGCGAAACCTCGGAACGCATCGGTGGGAGAATGGAGAGTGGGTTCTGCTGCCGTCCGAGTTGGAGAGCGTGCTTGAACTTCTCGCCGTCCGCACCGCCCAGCGCGACGCAGCCCTCTCCGCAGCCCGCCAGGCTGTTGTCTCGGATGAGGTGGTGGAGGCGATGTGCCGGGCGCACTCAGCGTCTCACCGTCAGTCTGACGACTGGGACCGCTTCGGACCTCGGACGCAAGCTGAACACAAAGTCGCCATGCGAGCAGCCCTCGCACTCCTGCCGGGTGGGGAAGGGGAGGGTTCATCCCGGAGCCAGCCATCGCGGACGGCCCAAGAGCCGCCGTCACCGACGCCCTGCGATCTGGAGGGCGTGCGCATCCACGAGATGACGCCCGAGGAGTTCGCGGCCTACTCGCGAACCCTAGGTGACGCATGAGGCCCGTTGAGAAATGCGCCCATGGCGTGCCGTTCTTCGGAACACCATACCCGGTCTGTCGCGAGTGCGATCTGCTCTGGGAGCGCGCGTGCTTGGAGAACGCCCAGAAGGCAGTAGAGCGCCATACGCGCCGGATTGCCGCGTGGTTCACTGACAGTCCCGACGCGGACACCTGCGGAACGAACGATCAGTCCCGGGGTGAACAAAATCCCTCCGCATCACCCAAGGAGGTGAGCCGATGAGCGCCGACACCTGTCCGAACTGCAACGGCGAAGGCTGGGTCTGCGAGAACCACCAGTCGCAGCCGTGGAACGAAGACCCCGGCGGGTGCCAGTGCGGGGCGGGAGCCCCCTGCCGCATCTGCAACCCTTGCACGCGCGACTTCCCGCCGAGGATGCCGCCCGGTTTCACGGAGATCGACTGTGACTGAAGACGACCTGAAACGCGCCGAAGAACTGCTGGACGACCCTGACGCCGAGGACTGTGAACGGTTTGCCAGTTGGTTTGGCTCGTCGCTCATTGCCGAGGTTCGTCAAGCCGCAGCCGCACTCGCCAAGCTCCAGGCCGAGCGGGATGAGGCGCAAGCCGCGCTGGAGGTCTGCCGGGAAAGCCTTGTGGATCAGGCCGCTGCTAGGGCTGACCCGGCCATGCCGCTACTGGTTGCCAGCGTTCGCGAGCGGCTGGAAGGCGAGTCCGAAGCCGTCTACGCCATGTCAGAGAGCCGGGAAGACCGCATCTACGCGCACGGCTTGAGCCTGCTGTGCGACTGGCAGAAGGCCGCCGCCTCTCGCGCGCTTGGGGGTGGGGAGTGAGGGCGCTTGTGACCGCCGCAGCAGGCTTCGGCGTGTTGCTGGGCCTGTACCTTTTCGGCGCGTTCGTCTGGTGGGACCTCAACGCCGCAAGCTGGCCGGTCGATGCTCGCGGCTTCCTCGCCTTCATGGGAGCCGTCACGGCCCCACCGTTCTCGCTGGCGATCCACCAGACCTATCGCGCCCCCGCACACGGACGGAGGGAGTGATGAGCCGCGTTGCCTTTTCGGGCCAGGTGCGCCAGCGGGATCCGCGCCAGCGCGACAAGCAGTACCTCGGCTGGGTGGCGACCCTTCCATGCGTTGCATGCGCCTGCGCCGGGCGCATGAAGCTTGGGGTTCACGTCGCACATATCCGCACGGGTTTCCCAGAAGCTATTGGCTGGCGAGACGTGGGGAAAGCCGAAAAGCCGAGCGACATTCGAACAGCGCCGCTCTGCCCAGATCACCACCTGAATGGACCAAACGCTCAGCACCGTTCGAATGAGCGGGCCTGGTGGGATCGGCTGCGCATTCACCCCCCGACCTTCTGCAGCGCGTTGGTCGCGGCCTACGAGGCCGGCACGCCGGGGCAGGAGGTCATCCGCCAGGCAGCGGCCGGGAAGTTCTGCGATGCGCCGTAGCCTGGGCGAAATAGGATCCATGGTGGACGACGACGACGCCATCCCTGGGCTCGACGTGCGGTTCGAGGGGCGCAACCCATCGTGGACAGCCCGGCGCGACTGGGCGCGGGACGCAGCGTTTGAGAAGGCCCTGCGCGGGCACCTGCTGCTGGACGATCAACCGACTTGATCTAAGCCGAATTCGATGGCCTATGAGGTTCACCGGCTCGCCAGGCCGTTCAACCGAAGAGGCGGACACCTCGACTTTGCGGAGCACCCCATGGGCGTCATCGACGTTGCCAACCACTGCTACCGCGACGGGGAATACTCCGTGCGCCCGATGGTCAATCAGGACGAGTTCCCCGGCTGGCCCGGCTACGTGGTCGAGTACACCTACTGGTACTTTGACCGCGACGGCGAGAAGGACTGCCGCACCGACGTGGTGAAGTGGCACTCGACCTACAAGGAAGCCGATCTGCACCGGCACAAGCTGGAGACCGAAGGGAAATGATCAAGGCTCTACACATTGCCGCCGTTGTGGCGGCCACCCTCGGCGCCCGGGAGGCCGCGCCAGCGGTGGTGCTCGGCGCGCCGCTGACGTGGACACACGCCCTGAACGACCAGTGCACTTGGGTGCGACGGGCCTGGTTCAGCGCGCTGCCGCTGGGCGTGCGCCCGCACGTTCGGATTCGCCTGGGCGACCTACCCGAGGAGGTATCGGACGAGGTGCTGGCCTGCCAGATGCGCCGTGGCCTCAAGAGCGAGACACCGCTCGTTAACACCTTGCTGCGCAGATGGCCGAACAAAGCGGAGATGACCGCCTGGAGGAGTGCGCGATGAAGAGAGTGATCCACTTCCTGCCCGCAGCGTCGATTCCTTCCACGCTGATGGCCTGCTTGCGGGACGACGTGGCGGCGGGGCACGAGGTCAGCCTGCGCCGCCCCGTAGGTTGGAAAGCCTGCGTCGCTGCATCTCAGCAGCAACCGCTTGAACTTGCGCCGCGGGCACTGGGACGTGAGTCCACGTGACGCGACCAAGGATTTTGCGCAGGGTGCGACGGTGCATGCCAAACCCGGATGCAATTTCCTCCGCCGACTCACCCGCGAGATAGCGAGTAAAGATCATGGGTAAGTCGCTCTCCGCGACCTTTGCAGAGCAGAAGCGTTCGCCCCGAGCCATGGTCCCGTGGATTTTCTTGTGATGCGAGTTCTCTAAGGGGGTCGACCACGCCAGATTGTCTGGCAGGTTGCTCAACTGATTTCCGTCAAGGTGCGCGGCCTGATGGTCCGGCGTGGGTGGCGGCCCATGAAACGCGGCGCAGACGGCGCGATTCACCAGCATGCGGCCACCGTCGCGCCCAGCACTGAAGACGAGGTAGGCTATGCCGCTGGTGCCCTTAGATTGGGCGATGTTCCCTTTCGCAAACTTCAATCGGTAATCGATATTCCGAGCCCCCTACGGCGATGCTAGAAGATGATCGTCTTCAAGGGGTTAGACGAAATGGCCAGCAAGCTTTCCGAACCGCAGTTCCACAGCGAAGAAGCCGCGTATGAGTACGTTGAGGCGCGGCTGTGGCCAGAAGGCCCGGTGTGCCCTCACTGCGGTAGCGTGGACAACGCCAGGTCCATTGCCCCGAACCCGGCGAAGCGCGTTCGCTACGGGCTGAAGTCCTGCAACGACTGCCTGATGCAGTTCACGGTGAAGGTGGGGACGGTGTTCGAGGCCTCGCACGTTCCGATGAACGTGTGGCTGCAAGCGATCTACCTGCTGTGCTCGTCCAAGAAGGGCATCAGCACCCGCCAGCTGCACCGCACCCTGGGCGTGACCCTCAAGACCGCGTGGTTCATGGCCCACCGCATTCGGGAGGCCATGCGCGAGGACTCGCTGCGCCCGTTCGGAGGCGGCGGCGGCATGGTCGAAGTGGACGAGACCTACATCGGTCGCGAACCCGGCGAACCCGTTGCGAAGGCGGGCGGGAACCACAAGATGAAGGTGCTCAGCCTCGTTGACCGTTCGTCGGGCCAAGCCCGCTCGTTCGTTCTGGACTTCATTTCGGCCAAGGCCATCGGGGAGATTGTCGCCACGAACATGAGCCGCGAAGCGATCCTCATGACCGACGAGGCCCGCCACTACGTGAAGCTGGGCGAGACCTTCGCGGGCCACGGCCACACGAACCACAGCGCCGGGGAATACGTGTCGCGTTTCAACCCGCTGGTTCACACGAACACGGTTGAGGGCTTCTTCTCGATCTTCAAGCGCGGCATGCGCGGCATCTACCAGCACTGCGGCAAGCCGCACCTGCACCGCTACCTCGCCGAGTTCGACTTCCGCTATAACAACCGCATCGCCGTAGGCGTGGGCGACACCGACCGCAGCGACAACTGCCTTCGCGGCGCGGTCGGCAAGCGCCTCACGTATCGGCGGATTGGTGGGGAGGAAGCGTTCGCATGAAGAAGCCCAAGGCGAAGCCGGACAACCCCGAACAGAGCCGCCGCTTCATGGAAGGCGCAAAGGCGCTAGAGGCCGCTGGAGGCCTAAGCCTCACAGAGGCAGACGCGGCGTTCGACGCGGCGTTGGACAAGGTGGCGAAGAAGAAGCCTGACGCACCGAACGGATCGGCTTAGCTAGGGGAGACCGGAGAGAGCTTTCGCGTCTGGCGACCGCTTCTCTCCTAGCCTTCGTTCTAGCCTAGGGTCCTCTGCGAACGGTCCCCAGGTCCGGTGGCGGGTTTGGGTCGGACGTGTCCGCCCGCCACCGACTCCTAGATCACGAGTCCCCAGGCCTTCCAATCCAGCTATAACCACCACGCCACACCCCGGCTTGATCACCGGCTGTGGTGCGCTTTCACGCGCCAACACAGGGACCCCCGCTTTGTCGGGCGGCCTCCGAAATACAACACCCTCCGTGGGAATACGGAGGGCGCGTGCCCTGTGTTCGCGTGATCAACCGTCCCGGCGCCAGCCGGGCGCACAGGGGCGTGCATGGGGCTGTTCTTCGGGGCTATCGGCGTGCTGGCCTTCATGGCCGTTGTCAGCGTGTATCCAGAGGCCGTGGCCAAGGTCACGGTGGTCCTGATTGCCCTGGGGGCCGTGGGCTTCCTGGCCTTCCTGGGCCTGATGTTCGTCGCAGCGTTCTAGGACTCCACGCGATCATCGACTCGTGATCTAGAGGCCGGTGGCGGGTCGCTAAAAGCGTGTGACCAAACCCGCCACCGGGAGCCTCGCGTCGGAGCGACGAGGGTGAAGAGCTAGGGCTGTGGGGCGGCGCCAGACGCCCCTGCCACCGGCTCAATCCTGGCGCGCCCGGAGGGGTTCGAACCCCCGGCCTCCGGCTCCGGAAACCGGCGCTCTATCCGGCTGAGCTACGGACGCCCCCCGCTTAGACTCCCAACCCCTTGCGATCAGCCATTTGCGAAAGGGAACATCGCCTTAGATTGACTCAGAGCAAGGATGCGCCCCCGATACCGCGAACGGCGCACTTTGCCCCATCGACCAAGGTGCTCAACCACCCGGTCAACGGAGCGAATTTGGCCAAGGCTTGAAGCCTCGTAGCCCGGCGCATCTGGTATTGGGCGCCACTCCTCCACTAGACGACCTCCAGCCGCCGGGCCTTGACCTCCTCGAAGGTCTCGCCGGTTTCCGCGAGTGATGCCTTGAGCCCAGAAAACGCCTCCCAGCGGGCTACGGCGACGTCAATATAGGCCGGAGCCATCTCCATGCCAAAGCACGTCAGGCCCCGGTTCTGGGCGGCAATCAGGACCGATCCGCTTCCGAGAAACAGATCAATCACCGTGCGGGCTTTGGGCGCGATGGTGTCGGCTACCCATTCGGCCAATGCGACGGGCTTTTGAGTCGGGTGTACGCGCCGCTGCCCCCGCTCCGATGCTTTCATCAGGCCGGACCATTGGTGCTTGAGAATCTTCACGACCTTGTCCTGATTGGTCCAGGCCAGTTCTGCGTCAGCAAAATTGCCGTTCGTTTCCTTGTCCCAAACCAGCCAACAGCGAGACGGGGGAAGGTGGTTCGCGAAGTAATTCCCGCCCCATAGGGCTATCGCCGGGACGCCTAGGCTGACCAGAAGATGATAAGCTGCAACAGCGGTGTCGGTCGTGTCGTCGCCGATGATCGCATCATAGTAACCAGGCTGAATGATCGCGTTCTTGGCAGGGCCGTGAACACGGCCCTGCTTGGCCGCTCCGCGCTTGCTATCCCCATCCTTCCAGCCACCATATGGAGCATTGCCCCCACCAACCTTTCCGAAGGCCTTGGCACCTCCGTCGGAGGTGCCCTTGACAATGCTGATCCCATAAGGCGGGTCGCAGTTCGCGAGTTCTGGCGTCACGCCATTGAGGAGCGTCCGAACCTGGGCGATATCCAGACTGTCGCCGCACATGATCCGGTGGTCGCCGAGCAACCAGATATCGCCTAGCGCGCTCACGGGACTTGCGGGCGGCGGCGGCGCATCATCCGGCGCGACCACTTGCTCTTGGCTGGCAAACAGGCCGGTCAGCTCAAGGCTGCTGAAGCCGGTCAACGACAGGTCAAAGCCGCCAGCCTGTAGGTCCGACAGTTCCAGTTTCAACATGGCCTCGTCCCAGGAGGAGCCGGTGATGGCCAGTTGGTTGTCCGCGATGACATAGGCTCGCCACTGCTCTTCGGAGAGCCCCCGCAGGGTGATGGTCGGGACTCGCTTCAGCTTCTCCAGCAGTGACGCCTGGCAGCGTGCGTGGCCGGCTCCAATCGTTTGCTCGTCGTCCTTGAGCAATATTGGATTCGTGAATCCGAATTCCCTAATAGATGCGCGGATTTTCGCGATCTGCTCGGGCGAGTGCTGGCGGCTATTGCGCTCGTAGGGCACCAATTCCTTCGGGTTTCGGTAGACCACGCGCAAGTCTTGATCTTCGTGCATTTTCTTCCGTCCTGGCCCGCTCGATGTTCAGCGCCGCCCGCGCGGCTGCGGCAGCTACCTTAGATTCTGGGATCGGCACATGGCGCCACCGGAATCGCCGCAGAATGCCGACGATGCTGGAGCCCGTCACGCCGTGCGATGCGCCTATGTCAGCCGACCGCTCACCGGCGATGTACCGATCAAAGATCGGCTCTATGGCCTCCCCGCTTAGACGGGCTGCGCCATTCCGCTCACCCTGGGAGGAGGTCCCGTGGACTTCCTTGTCGGCAGCGTTCTCGGTCGGGGTCGCCCATCGGAGGTTGCCCGGCGCGTTGTTCAGCGTGTCACCATCGCCGTGAGCCGCCTCGTGGCGATCTGAGGGTGCAGGGCCGTGGAAGGCGGTGCAGACCGCCCGGTTCACCTGCCAGTACACGCCTCCGTCCGTGTAGAAGGACGCGTAGAAGCCGCCCCAGCCGTTGGCCTTGAGGCGCTCGGCCAGAACGCGGCCGGCGTGGCGGCGCTGTGTCGGGCCCCAACGCCCAGGGAAGGTGCGGACCCGGTCGAGGGACCGAATGCGCCCCTCACTGGACGCCTCGTAGCCGTCCAGCCCTGGGATCGGGCGCCACTCCTCCACGTCAGTTCGCCTTGGGGTTCTGCACCGCGGCGTGCGCCTGGTGCTCTGAGGACTCGAGGGGCACCCCCTCGGTGTAGGCGTTGTCGAAGTCCGGCGCCGTGCCAGGCCGCGCGCTGACACGGATGGCCTGCTTGAACGCCTCGCCGGCGGCTGCGAAGAAGTCGGTCGCCTTCGCCTTGCTGGTGTGCGTGTGGCACAACTCGAGCCCAAGCACGGCCTCGCTGGCGGTCTTCTCGGTGTCGACGTCCGGCACCACGAGTTTCAAGGCGTGAGTGGCGCGCTCGCGGCACCCGTTGAACATGCACTGGCTCATTTAGATCCCCTTCGGTCTGGCAGCGGGACTAGAGCCTATGCCGAGCCATCCGTCCAGATGGCCGCTGCATCACAGGCCGCAAACGCCTTCGCAATCGTTCTCGAAGCCGAACAGCTTGCCCTGCGGATCGTCATCGTTGTCGAGGTTTGCCTCGCCAAGGGGCACTCGCTGCCGGTGAATGTAGGCCGTGCCCTCCATGCCCGCGAAGCCCGGCCGGATGCCGTGGTCGAACTCAACCACGCGCGCGAACTCCTCCGGCTCGTTGTCGCGCATGTCTACCCACTGGCTGTTGGTCCGATACGGGCAGAAGATGCAGGACGACTTGGGGGGGCGAGGAATTTGGCGATCCTCGCAGTAGGTGATGCAGTCCTGGCGGTTCATCCTCGCTTCGATGAGCACGAAGCGGTTGTGCATGAACTTCTGCTCGGCGCTCTTCATGCGCCAGCGCTCGTCCATGCTAATCCCCATCCAGACCTCGAAGGTCGGATCGGCTGGGCCTCGCTCTCGCGGCTTCAGACCCAGCAGGCCACGCAGGTATGCCGTGATCAACCGCGTCTTGAATTCCTTGTTGCACGTCTTCATCAAGAATCCGTCTGGATCCTTGGTGAACCAAGGGGGCGTCATCTTGCTGTCGGTGATCTCGCCGCGAGCGACCGCCAAGCTGTAGTCGCCCAGGTCCAATCCCTCGCGGCGCACGCGAATGATGGGGAAGGGCACCTGCGTTTCCAGCCAGGCGAGCCACTCGTAGACCTTCGCGGGTTCCCAGCCCGTGTCGGCAAAGATCGCGCCGTCCAGCTTCGGTAGGTCGCCGCGGGCGCTCGCCAGCGCCAGGACCGACGACTGCACCCCCGCTCCAAGGCTCAGAAATCTGCCGAGCGGGTTTTCGAGCGCCTTCGAGAGGCCGTCTTGGTGAAGGTGGATCAAACTATGTCCCCCACTTCGTCCGCGTGCGCAGCGTCTCGCGCCCGCTGGGCGGCCTGCTGCGGCGTTACCGTGGGTCGCGGGGCCAGCGGCACCTCTCGGCGCATAGAGGCCGCCAGCGCCTTCATATCCTCAGCCATCCGCGCCCGGTCCTCTGCGGGTATCTGCGCGCCAGCCGGGCGGTCGTCGTACTCCAGCGCCTTCCGGCCGCGGTAGCATGCGCTGTAGAGTTCCTGCCGGGCAGCCTGGGCCAGTTGCACAAGCTGTGGCGGCTTCGGGTAGAACCCGCTCATCGCCAAGTCCTTGTGCCCCTCGCCGCGATTCCAGCGCAGGAAGGCGTCCTCCACCGCATAGGCCGAGAGCCCGTCGAGCGCGTCGAGGTAGGATCCGAACAGCGCCGCCCACTCCTCGGGCCCCTTGGCGTGCACCCCGTAGGCCGGCGCGTGCCGCACGAGGATGCCCAGGATATCCTCCGGCTCGGCCGGTTCCTTGGCGCGCTCGATCACCGGCAGCGACCGCTCAACCTCTTTCCGAAGAGTGGGGTTGATCGCCAGCAGCCTAACCGCCGAGCGTCCATCTTCGCCGCCGGTTAATAGCTTCCACGCCCCCGGAGAGCATGGCTTCGACCCGGGCGGAATTTTGGTCTGCTCCTCGATCAGGGCGACTTGATGAGGCTGGCGATCCTCGGTCACGTGGCATCTCCTCTGCAGCCCTGCGGCACCAATTGCGCCATGTAGCGGGCCAGTCCGTCTTTCGACCTTTCGAGCCGGGCACGCCCAGCCAGTAATCCTTGAACCGTTCGGCCTGGGCGCGTGCCTCGGCATCGGAAAGCCCGATCAGTGTAGCAGCTTGCAGATCAGGTTCCCATCCTTCGGGCAGGCGCGCCCCGCGCGCACTCACTTCCTGGGTTCTTAAGTCTGGTTCAGTCCTGGGTTTGTCGGCACGTCCTGCCGGGGTCAGGGCCACTTCCGTGCCTACCCCCTCGGCAACAGGCGCCGAACCAGACGTCGGCATTTCATGCCGCGGTCTGCGTGGACCCTTTTCAAGCGCGCCCGGCTCATCCGTTTCCGCTGCGTCGAAGATCACTATCGCGGTCAGGGTGAGCCAGATCACGTCGGGGCGTCCCGGCGTAGGAACTGTCCGAAGCAGCCCGCGGCGCTCCAACTCCTCCACGTTCCCACGCACTGTTCGTGGGCTCTGGCAGGCCTTCCCCGCGATGTATGCGTGCGAGGCCCAGACCTTCCCATGATCGCGCGCCATGTCGGCCAGGGCGAGGAACGTCAAAAGCAGTGGGCCCTCCTTCGGAGAAAACACCGTCTTCGCCACCTTCCACGCCCAGATGGTGACCTTTGCGCTCATCGGGTCGGACGCCTTGTTTCGAGTTCGCTATGGCCTACGGAAACCATCGCCCGCAACGCGGCGGTCGGCCGGCACTCGAACCACTCTCCACGGCGCGCATGCTTTCGCGCCAGATGGGCGTGAATCAACTGCTCAAGCCGGTATGCGTCAGCCCGAGGGAACGGGTTCGTGTGGTGAACTAGCCTTAGCGGGTGAGGGGTGGCCCTACGGAGGTCGGTAATTCGCCGGTGCGGATTGTCAGAAATTCCGACCTTGATCCACCCCGCGCCTGTCGCCTCTATGATGTAGATGCTGGTGGCCTCCGACAGCATCTTGAGCGCGCGCGGAAACTCTACTACTTCACCCATAGGTACTGGCCCTCCCCGGCCGGTGCTTTGGGCGGGTCGAGCGCTTCCAACGCTCCCCGCCCGCTCATCCATTCGACCGATTGCACGCTTACGGTCAAGGCGGCACCCCACGGTCCCGCTTCTCCCCCACATATCCACAGGTCAGCCGGACTTGTCCCGCGCGACGTTCGCCAGCAGTTGCGAGAGCGCCCGTAACGCTTCTGGCGGCGCCGGGCGCATTCGCCCCCAGGTCAGGCTTGCGCGGGCCATGCGGGCGCGATACCCAATGCGCACGCCCCAGGCTGCGACCGAGTGTCTCTTCGGGCTCGCGTGTCCACCTGGCGCTTAGGGCGGCGGCCAATCTGGCGAAAGGCCGTCGCCCGCCCTTCCTGCAAATTGATGATCATTCGGACTTGATGCGCCCGCAGGAGTGACTGAGTCCTTGGCGCAGGTTGGAGCCGAGGATGGCCTTCTGGCTGCCGCACGCGCACTGGCAAAGCCAGACGGCCTTTCCACGGGCGTCTGAGCCCGCCCGGGCCAATACGGTCAGACGGGTGAAGGTTTGCCCGGCAAGGTCGACGGTGGCAGACATGGGGCCTCCGGGAAAAGTGGCATCGGGCGCTGGATGCCAAATCGCATCGCGTCGTCCCTCTTACTAAGCCTAGCTCTTGTACCTGGGGCTATCCACCGCGGCGGCATGGGGTCATGCAGGTGGGACCAGAACATGGCCGCGTAGCTGGTCGCCGACCCAACCTCCGGGTCCCACGGCCCCAGCGCCATCGGCACCCGCTCTGAGAAGAAGGCGATCTGGGTGCAGGGATGATCCCCCACGAACAGCGGGTAGCGATCCACGCTCTCGACCCAGACGGTGCGGACGAGGAGAACGACGCCCATGCGGGAGCGCGTCAGCGCCGTGCGGAGGAAGTCCGCGGCGGTGATGAATGGCGGGTTGGTCGAGATGACGTCGCAGTCGGGCTCTTCGGGCCAAAGGCTGCTGTCGAAGAAGTCCCGCACGGGCGTGTTCGGCGTGTAGGCGTAGACGTCGCTCGGAAGCACCTCGGGGAAGTACTCGGCCATCGGTTCGGCCATGTTCATCAGGCCGCAGGCGGGTTCCCGGATCGTCTTCGCGTCAGGCCAAAGCTCCAGCATCAGTTCGGCGATGGCCCGGGCCGCCCAAGGTGGCGTGGCATAAAAATCGAGGGTCTTCCACAGCCGCTCCTCCTCGGTCAGCCCCTCGTTGTCGTCCTTCTTGCGCCGGCGGGCCATGACCGCCCGGCTGCCTGCATCAGTCTTTGCCATCAGGAAAACAGATCGCCTTGCGAGGGTGGTGGTGGAGCGCCGCGCGCGATCTCACGCGCCCGCATCTTGGCAGCCTCTTTGGCGACCATCTCTTCCCACTGCGCACGGGAAAGGTGGTTTGCTGCCAGACACTCGTCCGTCACGTCTTCGAGGACGTAGGCCGCGTCGTCGTAGTGGCAAGAGCCGGTGTCGGTGTCGGGGTCGGGGTCGATTTCCATGTGCTCTCCGGGGCGGCTGGCGACCGCGTGATCA
>Ga0181338_1000019_pt1 | contig 54393 bp, 79 predicted proteins | sample Sp13VDMM110SD_FD_122168 | JGI IMG/M metagenome (GOLD analysis project Ga0181338, IMG submission 122168) | Freshwater viral communities from Lake Michigan, USA - Sp13.VD.MM110.S.D | ecosystem: Environmental > Aquatic > Freshwater > Lake | place: USA: Michigan | collected 2013-04-23
TCGAGGGCTGCTTGATTTCGAACAGCATCCAAATTGTCAACGGCGGCGACTCACTGAACATCCTGCGCAACTGCGTTTCTCCAGTCAGCTCGACCATCGGCGCGACCTGTGCCGGCATTGAAATGACCGGCGTTTCAGGCGCAAGGCAGCTTGTCGTGAGCGGGAACAATTTCAGCACTGGAGGCGGGGCTGTTCACCTTACCGATGTGGAGGAGCCGACCGTACAAAACAACCAGTGCGAACACCCGTGGTACAGGAATATTGCATACACCGGTGCTGCTGGCGCGATGATGTATTTCAAAGACTGCCTCAGCCCCAAGGTGTACGACAACACGATCAACCCCGGATCGGCAAGCTCATCGTTTGCAACTGCGGCTTTCGCCATCAAGTTCGACGGAACGACAAAGCACGGCATCATCAAAGGCAACGAGATTTTCAAGGGCACATCGGGGCATATTCGTTTCGAGGCCGGCGCCTATGCAAACGTTGTGGGCAAGAACACCTACCCGGTGGGCTACGACCCAGTGATCTCGATGGCGAACCCGATGCTGTATCCGCAAATCGGCATTGAGCTTCCGCTGAACCTCATCAACGGCTGGATTAGCGATCCACTGACCGGCTACAGCGGCGCCACGGTGCGATTCAATGAGGACGGTACAGGCGAGTTCTTCGGCGCGGTTGTGGGCGGATCTGGAGTGGTCGCAAATATGCCATCGCAGATCGTCACGAAATTCGCCCGCGCTGTCACTCCCGCGCAAGGTCTGACGACTGCGTTCTCTTTGGTGCAAATCGATCCCGGCGCCGGCCAGCCCCTGCAGATTCCAGCAAGCCCCGGGAATTACGCATCGCTCACGGGCTTGCGTTTCCCCTATCGGTTTTCCAGCTAAGGACCAAGCCAGATGACCAGAGCCATCCTCACCCTCATCCTGTGCCTGCATTTATTGCTTCCGGCCGCTGTCTGGGCGCAGTCCGTGCTTAAGACGCCGCTGAGTTACTCCCTGCGCGAGTACGGCATGGTTCTGGCCGTGGCCATCCTTGGCGGTATTGCCAGCTTCTGGGGAAAGGTGAGACGCGGCGAGTTGGCCCTGTTCAACATCAGCGCCCTTATCGGCGAACTGTGCATGAGCGCCTTTGCTGGCTTGATGGCGTTCTACCTCTGCGAGTGGTGGGGCATGCCGCCGCTACTCACTGCTGCCATTGTCGGAATGAGCGGGCATGCGGGGGCGCGCGGCCTTGCTTGGCTTGAGACAGCCGGACAGAAATTCATGGAAAAACGCATGGGCATTGATACAACCACCAAGGAGCCACCAGCATGATTCTCAATCCTCGCAGTGAAAAGAACCTGGCCGGCGTGCACGAGCGCCTTGTCGCCGTCGTCCGGCGCGCCGCCGAAATCTCAGACCTTGATTTCATCGTCACGGAGGGCGTCCGCACCCTGGAGCGCCAGAAGGAGCTCTACGCCAAGGGCGCCAGCCAGACCATGAAAAGCAAGCACCTGACCGGCCATGCTGTCGATCTGGCCGCACTGGTAGGCGCCGAGGTGCGCTGGGACTGGCCGCTGTATGCGAAACTGGCCGGCGCCATGAAGGCTGCTGCCGAGGAACTGGGCACCACCATCACCTGGGGCGGCGACTGGACCAGCTTCAAGGATGGGCCGCACTTTGAAATCAGCCCAGCGGTGTATCCATGAGCTGGCTAAACCCCGGCCGCTGGCTGCTGTATGCGGGCTTGGCCGCCGCGTTGATACTGGGCTATTTCGCATGGGCTGACCACATCGGCGATGTGCGGGAGGACAAGATCCGCGCCCAGTATGCCGAACAGGCGAAGAAGGCCGATGAGACCCGCGCCGCCATATCCATTCCCATCGCTGAAAAACAGATTGTCGTGCAGGAAAAGATCCGCACAGTGTTCAAGACCATCATCAAAGAGGTGCCAACCTATGTATCGATTAATGATTGCCCTATGTCCCCTGGTTTTAGGGTGTTCCACGATGCCGCTGCCAATGGCGAGCTTCCCGACGCCTCCAGAATCCCTGATGCTGCCGCCGTCCCAGCTCAAGACGTTGCCAACACCGTCGCAGCCAACTACCAAGCCTGCCTCACGAATTCCGCCCGTCTGACAGGGCTACAGGACTGGGTAAGGGCTCAGCAATCCGCCAAGTAGCTACTTCTTGCGCGACTTGGCCCACCAGACAACGCCGACCACCACGACCAGCGCCACCAGTATCCCCAGTTCGATCATCGACATATCGCTAAACGGCTTCATGGCTCACTCCAAAAGTTGAGCCCTCCAACTTAGCACCGGGCCGGGAAATCCGGTGTAACTAATTCACCGATTGCGGGTGACTTGTGTTTGGGGTATTCGCGGGCGCGTAGTCGGCATCTTTGAATTTTTGACAGTCGCACCCTTCTATTCCGCAGGAGCCGCGGCCCATCTCATCATGTCTCCCGCAAAGATGGCCGCAGGTGGCGCATTTTTCATCACAGTCCGAGTCGCTCCAGTGGATGCAAAAGGGCCGCTGTCAACAAAGTCTTGGGTGTCCATGCTACTGCCAGAACCACTTTTTAGACACGCCGCCCGGCGCACTGGAAGCACGAGGCCAAAGCCACGCCGCAGCCGCCACAACACCCCAGACCGCCCAGATCAGTGGATTCAGAGCTTTTCCGGAACTTCGTTTCAATAGCATTTCATTTCTCCATGGGGTGGTTAGGCACTATACGGCAAAGTGGTGGGCTCTTCAAAAAGCGGCAACCACTCGTCCCCCTCTGGGCGCTCAGTTGTCCAACAAATCTCCGGTTCGTCCAGTCCTATTTCTCGTTCGTCGTTGTCGTAGATGTAGCGAGTTCTTGACCACGCCACCGGCTTACTGTTGCCTGCGTATGCTGCGCTCTGCATGGCGGCGAGCTTTTCAGCCGCTTTGAAAACGTGCTGGTTGGCGTCCGGGAATGTGCTGGGCAGGCAGTTCAACACCCTTGCTACGGCCCAGAACAGTCCTTTCCACGGATCTTCTGCGGCGCGAGTGTTCCAAGATTCAATTGCTGACCTGCCGCTCTGGTCCCAATTTTCGCCGTCCTTTGATGCATCGCAGCTTCGGCAGCGGACAATTGGGAAGGCACGATCTGCCGGGTCGTATGGTGTTTTTTTGTTGCAGGTCGGGAGATGCAAGTGAACATCAATACCTTGGCAAAACGGGCATGGCAACAATTCTTCACTCATCACTCACTCCTTAAAAACTTTGGTCTCGGGGAAGAATCCAGGGAACTAAACGGGGCACGCAGGGGAACGCCGGGGAGCGCTGCCCAATGAAGATGCGGTTTTCCATAGGCATCATGCACCTCTGGGATTGGTTCGAGTCCAATCGTGTCGGTGGTGTTTTTGCGGAAACTGATGCGGATACTGTTGCGGATACAGCTATCAAAACCATAGCGCTATAGCCATGGTGCCCGGGGCCGGAATCGAACCGGCACGCCTTTCGGCGGGGGATTTTGAGTCCCGCGCCGTTTCTAGGATTCATGCGTGTTGCGAGCCGATTTGTTCCGCATTGAGTTTGCATTTTAGGCTATTCGCTCGCTGTAAATGGCTCGGATGCGGAAACGCTTTTACGCAGCTCGGCCAGCCACTTATTGCGGCTCTCGGTGCGCTCGTTTTCCTCTGTTTGTGCTTTGTCGTGGTAAGCAATTCGACGTTGCGCTTCAGTGATTTGCATATTGTGCCAAGCTGTTGCGTCTTGTCGCTCTGGCTCTTTGTCGTATGCATCGTTGCAGTCGAAATCGATGCTCTGGCGAAGTTGGTCAACCATGAACTCTTGAAATCCCAAGTGATCCGGTGTCGGCGGCTTCCATTGAACGACTTGGGCCAGCATTTCGCTGTACTTGTTGCGCAAATCCAGCTTTTCTTTCATGCGAAGGCGGAAGCACTCGCATGCGCTGGTGTACGCGGATTCCGCCTCGCTCAACACCTGATCGATCGGCAGCACCAAAAGTCGCGCCAACTCGGCCCGCGCCTTGTTTGCCTCTTTCGCGTTGTAGTCGCCTGGCTCAAAGCGTTCCGGGATCGGCGCATCGCTGCGTTCATCGCGCATCATTATCAGTGCGCCCATGCCTCGGGCGCAGGACCAAACAAACTTCTCGAAGCTGACGCCATCTTTGATGGCGGCGGTGTATCCGGTTGGCATGGTGATTCCTTTATCTGACTGGTTTAAGTTGTGCAGCCTTGCTGCGATAGTGTTTTCTCGTCAATCCCACCGACGAATGCTGAAGCAATTCCGATGCCCCGGCGTCATCCTCTGAAAGGTCTGCCGCTCGCTTTCTCATGTCCCGCAGCACCATAGCTCTGATTTCAGTCACCAGCGCGTCATCGTTCCATATGCTTGCAATCACCGCAGCGCGAATCCTGGCCCGATCGTATGCGCCCCTGAGCTTCGCTACCGTCACGGGGCTACCGTCAGGCATGGATAACAGCATCAGGTGCGTGGTAAACAGCGCTCTGCGCCGCGCCAGCAGGTCCGGCAGTACCTGCGAGAGGGCAAGGTCGAAATCGGCCTTCTTGCCCGTTTTGCTGGCCTTCAAGCGCAGCACGTTGTTCGCAGGCAAAACTACTTCGCGGCAATCTGTCAGCCGCATTCCGGTAGCCGACGCGAGATCCATGCAGTCCTTGAGCATGGGTTCGCCCACGTAGTGCACCAACTCAAAAAGCCGATCTGTCACCTCAAACTCGCGGGCAAATTCCTTGTTCTTCCACTTGCTGCGCTCCATGCCTGCGGCGGGCCATGGGAGGGTTGTCATGCCCCATATCCGCGCCTGATTCCAGATGATCGACAGTAGCGCCATTTCTCGATTGGCCTGCGTCTTACCCTTGCGGGCTTTCAGATAGTCCACCAGATGCACCAGCTTGGTCGCGTCCCATGTTGCCGTTGAGAACACCTTGCGCAGCCATTTCAGGCTCTTCGCATACCCTCGGCGCGTTTCGGCGTTGGTGTACTCGGTCAGCTTTTCCTGTTCCCACTGCAAAAACGCTTCTTCAATCGTGCCCTTGATGCGTGGCTTTTTCAGGTGCAACTCTTCCCACTTGGCGATTGCCTCGTCCCGGTCGCGGCCCAGCGCGATATCGGGAACACATTCGCCGCGCATGTCGTAGTAATAATTCGTCCAGACGCGCCCGTTCTTTCCATTGCGGACATGGACGCGAAGCCGGGGGTATTTGGTCAGTTTAGGCACGGAGGGCGCTCAGATTCGGGGCATTAGATGCTACAGCTTCCCGGCCTTCCAGCCAATCCCGGGCGTGAATTCTGGACACGACAACGCGCCGGCCGTCCCGCTGGTGCGGGATGTGGTGGTCCTTGAGCCAGCCGTCCTGTTCCGCAGCCCGTGCAAATCCGGTCAGATCATGCAGTTCTTGCGGAGACAGGAATTCACTCATGGAGCACCCTCCCATGCTTGCACGCGGCAAGTTCTAGCGTTAGCCAAATAAGAATTAAGCATCTATTTCTCCGCACCAGGGGCGATGGCTTTGCCGATTTCAGCAGCGGCCGAAACTATGGCGCGGCGGGTGGCGGCGTATGGGTCTGAGTCGTGTGGCTCACAAGCGAACTTTTGCAGTGTCACACCTCTCACCCAATAGCCAGCCCACGCCTCAGGGCCTTCCCCGGCACCCTCATAGAACTCAATGCGCAGCTTCACAGCCAGCCGTAGCGCATCGCCGTCATCGGTAAGGGGGTCAAACACCGAATCGCCACCTCGATCGTTTCTGATAATCAGAGCGTGTTCGTTGCAGCCTTGCGCGATGTACTTTGGTGCAGAGCCAACAACCGGATAACCAGCAGCCTTAGCCGCCCACTCCAAAAGTTCGCGGTCACTCATGATCAGACTCCTTAACTGGCAGGATGCCGGATGCAGGCTCTTTTATTTGGCCGCTGGCAAGCACGCCACCGCGTGCAGGGGCTGGGATTCCGTGGGCAGCTTCGATTGCGCGGGCGAATTCATAGTGATCAAATTCATCGTATGTTTCGCCGCCGAACATGTGCTGGCTTTTGAAGTCCTCGGCAATGTCGTAAATCCGTGCATCCGACAGCGCCACCCTCTCGCTGCTGGCTGGTGGGCGATGGTTCAGCCCAATTGCCGTTGCCGTGTCGTAGTCGGTAATCAGCAGTTCGCGCCCGTCCTTGAGCGTGATGCGACCCATGGTCTCGCCGTGGCCTGAGCATGATGCGATTGTTGGCAGACCGCCGGCGTTCAGAGCGGTCACCAGATCGACAATCTCAGGGTCGCACCAGACGGTGGGCGTCCCGGCATTGTCGCGCTTGATAACTACCATTGCGGATTCGCGACACGGTTTCAGTTCAGTACTCATGCTCCCTCCCCGGTAGGTGCGGCGGCTCTGAAGATGGCTCGCGCCACGCGGTTTGTGATATCCATGCGCCCAGCCCCGACCATGCCCCGTCCGTCCGTGTCGTACACCGCTTTAGAGGCCAGTTTTAACGCGGACTCCCAATCCATCGACCTAGGAGAGCGACTGGCAAGAAAGCTATTGAGAGCTCTCTGCATCTGGGCTGGTCCGACAACATCGCCACCAGTGCAAGCCACAGCCAAGGCCGCTTCTGCATCTTCATAACTCGCCGCCTCCGTTTGCTTCAATCTGCGCGACTCGGCTTCATCTTTCCGGCCTTGTGCATAGGCGGCATCCCGCTCTTGCGATAGGTAATACTGCTGGTCCGTGTATTCGTTGCACGCCTGCTGGATGCCTCCAGGTGTGTATTTCATGACTGCTCCTTAATGCCGTGGGCCGCTTCTATGCGTCTGGCAAACTTGACCCAGTCAAGGGCTTCGTTCCCCATAGGAATTCGATTTGTGATCTGCGCCTGAGTCAGTGGCACCTGCACCCCGCCACATACACCACTGTCCAAATGATCCGGATTCTTCTGCGGTGGCAGGGGAGCGGATGCGAGCATGGCGGCGGCAAAACTGTCAACGATTTCCTCATTGCGCAGTAACCGGCAAAGGTGCCGCCATTGGTTGTCGGTCACACGGAGATTCTTGAGCGCTGGCGTTTGGACGCGACCGGCCAGAAAAACGCCAGCTTCAAATTCTTCCGTCTCCGACCAGTTATCAGGCCGATCAACATCCGGCACTACCTGTTGTGCTGCTATTGCTGCTAGGGCGTAGGCTTGCATCTGGTCGGCTGAAAACGCTTGGCTGCGAATGTAACGCCGTCCTTTTGGTGTTTCCGTGCCAATCCAGTGTGAAACGCTGCCAATAGGCTCGGGCAACGGCGGTAGCACTGGCGCTGAGGGTGTGGCTTCGGGGGTGGTCATGCTGAAAATCCTTTGATGTCGTAGACCATGCGCTGCATTGGATTTGGCTTAGATCCCTGCGGGCAAATGGCGATGTTGGCCTCTAGCCCGTCGATACTTACCCGTGCGCCGTCCGTGTCGAGGCCAGGCTCAAGACCAAGGAATTGAAACGGCTGTTGACATTCGGTGCAATGGATGCGGATTTCGGCCATGAAGCGCCCCGTGTCTTCAAGACGCGCCACTGCCACCTTGGCGTCGAAGTTATGGTGTTTGCAGCTCATCACGATCTCCACGAAATAAGGCCAAGAAGCGTGCCAACAATCGCCAGCACAATAATGACGCCACCGATGACGCCCAGAAGCTCAAAGAATGTCATGACCCACTCCCACCGCTAACAGCAGAAGTGCTGGAGAGAATGGCGGCGTCGATGGCGGCGCGGACGTCTGGATTCTTCGCAACGTGCAGACCGCCGATTTGGAATGCAAAGCCGCTGCCGCCAGTCCGAACTATGGACACTGTTGCGCCGCGCTTCTGCAGATAGTCCAGCCGCTCCGAATCCTGCCTGCTGCCCGTGGTGGCCTGCTCGGGTGCGGGGGTGGTGGGCTGTGCTGCGAGAGGTTCAAGGCCCAATTCGTGGGTCAGATCAGCCATCTTTTGCAGGGCCACATTCTGTGCACTGGTGGCAAGAAAACTGTCGGCTAAACCGATGGCGCGGGACACCTGCAACGCTGGGAATTCGGTACTGTCGTCGTCGTGCTCAGGGTCTGCCCAGTTTTGGCAGCACGCGAGGGTATCGCGGAGGTTTTCAACAAGCTCCACCCCTTGCACGAGGCCGCTTTCAGCGACAGACAAATGACCCTGATCCCGATTCCCCTGAGATAGGGGGGCAGTGCCAGCAGGCGCTGTGCGGGCGGCAATAAACTGCTCGAAGCGTTCGCCGACACGTTCCATGGCCTCATCCCAGCCATACCGCATTGCTTCGTAGCGGTCTGTGATGTTTTTATCCTCCAAACCGCAACCCATCGCCTGCTCGTTGAAATCAGGCCAATCGTCAAACTGAGTAACCTCCACCCCCAGCGGGCGGGCAAGCTCGGCGCGGATGCAGTCAAGCACTTCGGAGCGCAACAGATATTGCCCATCGTCGCTGTGGCCCATGCCTGAGTAGTTTTCTTCGCGGGGCGTATGACGAGCAAGTCGCTGTATTGCCGCCTCTACCGCCACAGGCGCTGCTTTTGGGGTGTTCATGATTGCTCCCTCGGTGGTTGTGGGGTGGTGGTGAGGTCTGGGTAAGCGCGCTTTTCGTAGCGTTCGATGGCGCCAGCCAGTTGCTGCAACTCCATGCCCTCCAGCGAGTCAGCTTCTGGATTCGCGGCGATCAGGGCCTCAACGCGCGCCAACGCGGTCTTGTGTTGTTCGGGCGTCATCAACGGTTCGGCGATCAAGTCGTCATCACCCTCAACCATATGACCGCCAGCCAGCACGGTGCGCGCAACTCCGCCATCCTCAATCATTCCGCTTTCAGGCCCGCAGAGCCACTCTTGAGGCTCGCCTGAGACCGTGTCCCAGTCGTCATCCAGCACAAAGTGATTACCCTCGGCGTACCACTTCAGGCCAGCTTTCAGCCTCTCTATCTCGGCTTCCTTGCTTGCAAGGGTCTGGGCGGCGTATTCGCAGGCGTAGGCGATAAGCACAGTCTCTGAGTACCCGCGTGTCGTGCCATGGTCGCCAAGGCCGTAGTCCCAGTGCGTGTGCTGGTCAGGCTCTGGAATCGGTGGCATGGGCGGAAGGCCCTCAATTTTCCGTATCGCGTCCATCACTATCTCCCTGGTTAATTCAAGATTTCCAGAAGCGCTTCGCCGCGCGCCTGGTTCAGCTCGGCCATCTTTGCCGGGTCGCCGCCGCGGTCTGGGTGGTGCGCGCCGGCAAGCCTTCGGTAGATCGCACTCAGGTCTTCACGGGTTCGCACGCCAGTTCCGAACACATCGCGCCAGTGGCGTTTCCCCGTCGAGGTGGGGCCAGATGGTGGCGGCAGCGCCGTAAAGCCCGTGAAGGCCGCCTCCAGCATGTCCCCGGTGCCCCAGCGAGCGATGCCGCGCAGGGCCTCGATGGTCTTGGCGATGGCCTGCATGTTGTGCTCGATCTTGTGCCAGCGGTCGCAGGCAAAAGACATCTGTCGCTTCTTGTAGGTGAAATACACAGCGACACCCGGATCCTCTGGCGCCTTTTGACCGGCCAGCGGCAGGCCGTCGCGGCGCAACGCGATGTTCGTGCTGATCACGGTCGCAGGGTCCGGGGCCCACCGTCCGCCGGCGAGCATCTGCACTTCCTTGACGATGTTGTCTCGGGACCGCGCAAATGTGACATCGAACTTCGCGTGTTCACGGCTCCAGCGGTCGGTGCGTTTGCGACCGGCTGGCCATTGCAGGGGGTAGGCTTGTTCAGTCATGCTGCTGCTCTTTCTTGTTTCATCTGGCTCAGCATCCGCCGCGCAGCTTCTTCCAGCGCTGCCACCATCTGGTAAGGCGTGGACTTGCGCAGGATTTGCTCGTACAGGTCCAAGGCATCGGCCACCAGCACCAGGTCGGGCCCTGTGAATCCGTAGCGGTGGTGCCGCTGCCAGATGCCGTCGCAGCGCACCAGGGCCTCGGAGCCGGCCTGCATAACCTCAACAGCCCGAAAGTCGATCTGCTCGGCGCGGATCAAGCCCACATTGAAGGCGCCGGCTAGGCGGTCAAACTGGGCGCTGTCGGTGGTGCCGGATTTCAGCAGCTCGAACGCCATGCGAACCCGGGCCATGATGGTGTCGGCGTTGTGTTCGGGCTGCTCGCGGTTGCCGACGATGGTTTCAAGCCATTTGGTCGGGGCGTGCTTGGCGCGGGACTGGATGCGTTGTGCGGTGTTCATGCTGCTTTCCTCAGTGCGTTGATGGTGGAAAAGATGCCTGCTCGCCGAGCAAGAACGACAGTTGCGTATGCAGCTTGGAGCGGTACAACACCATTTCCGACTTGACGGAGCTGGTGATTCCGGGATTCGTCCACCAGAAGGGCCACCCCATCAGCCAGCATGCGAACGCCGGGTTTAGTCGCAGGCGCCCAAGGACATGCTCCGGCCTCGTCGTCGGTGACAGCTCTTTGCCATGCACCAAGACGACCGGCATTGAGGAGCCCTCGCCAGATGGGGTCGGATGGACCAGGGGCGAAAAGTGGTGCTCCACAAAGTTGTTCAGCTGCTCGCCCTTCGATTCGCCGCCCCGTTCCTGGTAGGACTGAGTGTTCGGACTGCGGTAGTCCCGGCTGGCCGGTGTTGGCCAGGCCAACACCGGCAGGATCGAGCCCTTCGCCTTCGCAATTGGGGCATCCGTAGCGTCCGAGGTGTTCGGGGAATTCATATCCGCAGAATTCACACGGAACTGAGCCGCTGCACTGGGAAGCATCAGATCGCCCTTGCTCCCCGCCTGATTCGGCCCACCCTTCGTGCCGTCCGTCGCCCGAGGCGTGGGCCAGGACGCTGCCTGCGAATTCAGATCGATGGAGTAGCCCTCGCGCAGCTTGCGTTGGTAGTTCGGGCTGTCCGGGCTGTCCGGGCTGTCCGGGCTGCGATAGTCCCTTGCCTGCGGAGTTCCCCAGTGCTTCGTCTGCGACTCCAGGCCCACCGTCTTTTTCTCCCCGTCCTCGGTCATCCCCTTGGATGCAACCAATTCCGCTGACACACTCCGGCCCCCGTTCGGCACGTTCGGCACGTTCGGCGTGAGCCACTGGCTGGCCTGCTCGCGGATGTTCTGTCCAATGTGACCGTTGCTGTAGGTGGACGTGTTGCAGTCCGGTGTGGCCCACGCCGTCTGAACCTTTACTTGCAGGCTTGTGATCGTGCTGCGTGGCCCGCCCTTCATCCTGGCCTTCATCGCCATGTGCGCCTCCGGCGATTTGTTGTCGTCGTTGGCCACCGGCGTCGGCCACGCGCCAGGCGATGCAGAACCACCTGTTTCGCTCGTGATTCGCTCCAACATCGGACGCGGGAAGAGTGACCCATTCCGCATTCCACCCGCGGTCGGCCAGTTCTCCCAGGACGCGGGCGGCCGCTCGTTCTTCGAGGTCGCCTTCGGCTTCGTCCACAACGGAGGCGGTGGCAGAAGCGATGCCTGAGACGTTCTCCAAAACGAGGAGCCACGCACCGCAAGCGTCGGCAATGTCGAGGACGGTGAAGAACAGGCCGGAACGCTTGCCGTTAAGCCCGGCACGTCGGCCGGCGATGCTGAGGTCCTGGCAAGGGAATCCGGCAACGATGCAATCCACGCGGCCGCGCCATGCTCCAGCGTCGAAGGTGAGCATGTCAGACCAGATAGCCGCCGGAGCAAGGGCTCCCGCTTCCATAAGCGCGACAAGCTGGGCGGCAGCAGGGGCTTCCCGCTCCACGTAGCAAACGGTTCGGGCATCGACTCCCAGATACTCAAATCCGGCGCTGACGCCTTCTCCGAGCATGCCGACGCCGGCGCACAGTTCAATGGTGTTGAGGGAAGGTAAAGCCACATAGGTCACTTTTGTTGTCCAGTGCGCGCCCACTCTATGGCCGCGTCTATCAGTTTGTGGGGTGGGTCAGGCGGCAACCGGTGCCGAGGTTTCTTTCGCGCCTTCGACGGGTGCCGGCGGCGGGAACTTCAGGAACGACAGGCCCTGGATGTGCTCGCCGAAGTGCTTGCCCAGGGATTCAGCCGCCATGAAATCCGCATGCCACTGCGGGTCAATATTTGGGTAGTGGTAAACCGCACCCACGCCGCGCGTGAAGGTGACGGCCAGGGTCTTGCGCTCCAGGCTGTACCCGACAGCGGCAATTTGATTGCTTTTCACGGGTGTCATGGGGATGGCGACATACGGCTCTTTGGTGTAGTCGGCTGGTGCAACGTAGGGCTTGGGCATGAAAATCTCCGGTTGGTTGAGGAAAGAAAAAAGGGCACGCCGGGGCAATGGATGGGGGAGGGAGGTGCACCCCGGCGTGTAGCCCGGAAAACTTAGGCGGCGCGAGCCGAAAGGCCACGCTCAGCAACGGCGACAACGCCGGGATACAGCGGCCCGGCCTTCTTGAACGCACGCGCCTGGGCGCCCAGAAACTTGGTGTTTGCCTCGATGCACTCCAGCGGCGCCTTGCCTTCTGCCACGGCCTTGACCAGCGTCAGGAGGTCTGCCACTTCTGCGCCGTAGGTCACACGGCCAGACACCCCGGAAACCTTCTGTGGTGCGGCGGCTGCAATCGGCATGCTGATGACTTCTGCGGTGGTGGCGGTGCTGTGCGCTTCGGCAGCAGCAGCTTCGGCGGCGGCGGTCTGGCGGCGAGCCTCTTCCTCGGCGGCGGCTTGCGCTTCCTTGTTCCCGGCAGCAGCAGCCCCGGCGGCGGCGCGCGTTGCGGCTTCGGCAGCTTCGGCAGCGGCACGGGCCTGGCGCTCCTGCTCGGCCTGCTCGGCAGCCAGGCGAGCGCGTTCAGCAGCAGCAGCGGCTTCCGCAACACGGCGCTGCTCGGCGGCGATCCGTTCCTGCTCGGACGTGTAGGTAATCATCGCGCCCTTGATGGTGCGTTCCGCCTGGTCCAGATAATCGGCCGGTGCCTTGAACAGTGCATTGATCGCCTTGACGGCCTGGTTCAGCGGGCCGGTGATGCCAGTGCGCTTTTCCTCGACGGACTTTTGCAGGCCTTTGATCTTGCGGAGGTCTTCGCCCGCGATTTCCAGCATGCTCGGGCTGTCGATCACAAATTCCTTGGCGTTGGCCAGGGCGGATTGCGCTTCGCCAGCAAGCACGATGGCAACGGATGCGTCATAGGCCACTTGGCCTTGTGTGGATTCAGTCATGAGAGTTCTCCAGGGTTAAAAATTTCGGGGTGATGTTGTTCGCCGCGCACCAGCTGCGCAAAGTGACGAGAGAGGCAAAAAGAGGCCAGTCCAATGGGCTGGTGTACGGCTTGGCGGTGTAGGTGCCATCGGGCTTGAGCTGCACAGCCAGCCGTTTTGTCAGCAGCGGTGCACCGGGAATTGCCTTTTGGTAGGCGGCAAGTTGCGGACCAACTGACGGATAGAGCTGCGCCGTGCTCTTGATGTCAACAACCGTGGGCTCATCCTTGACCAGTCCGTAACGGTCCAGCTTGCCGGCATAGCGCAGAGCTGGGTGATAAACCAGATCCTCGATCAGTTCCCACTTGACGGCATGGTCAGCGCTGAACTTGCGCCAGCCCTGCACGTATGGCAACAAGGCCGGGTCCAGCGCGTCTGTGTCCAGGTCGTTCAAGTCGTCCAGTTCGCACGCCAGATGCACAGCCGTCCCGAACGCTGCGGCGGCTTTAAGTACATCCGGCCTCACAAAGTCGAAGTTGCACAGCGGCGCCAGGATGCTGGTGACGCCGGGCACCTTTTGGCCGTCCAGCCAGTAGGTGTGCGTGGCCTCGTCCAGAACGGGTTTCTTGATCACTTGTAGGTGTCCCGCATGGCGATGAAGCCGTCTTTGGTCAGGCCTTCCAGCGTTTCCCCTGCATCCAGACCGCATGCTTCACGCGCCTGGGCTGGCGTCACGCCGTGGGCTGTCAGCTTGCGCGAGATATAGGCGATCTCGCCGGCTGTTGCGGCGGTGGCATCTACGGCCCTTGGTGGCGCTGTAGTGCCAGCTTCGCCCTCGCCCTTGACGACAGCATCGGAGACTTCGCCTGCGGGCGCTGCGGCCTTGGCTGCGCTCTTTGACTGAGGCGCTGCGACTGTCGGTTTCTTGGCAGTGATTACCTCGCCGGTTTCACCATCGATCTCGTCAAACTTCCCTTCCATTTCGTCGGCGGTGGGCTGTGAGCCCGTCATTTCCGGGAAAGCCATGCGCAAGGCTTGGGCCTGAGCGCACTTGGCGATCTGCCCACGCGGGCGTTTTTTCCACATTGCATTTGGCGCGGTGGAGTCTTTCCCGGCCGTCGCGTAGTTTTCAATCCAATACTCGCGGGCGGTGAACTCACGCTCGACGGAGCCAACCAGGCGCTTGACAGTCACCCGGCACCACTCTGGAGCCGTGAACTCAAACTCATCAAATTTGAATATCTTGTCGGGGCCGAATTCAGGTTCCGTGATGCCTGCCAGTTCCCCGCTACGCGCCGCCTGGGTGCGATACAAGCCAATCCCCGGCATGATGACGTCGCGCATTTCCTTGGCAACCTTGTCCCACATGGGCACGATGTGCACCGGCTTCTGCATGGGGTCAAGCCCAGACGCCTTGCAGTAACCGAGAACCATCTTGATCGACTGGTCTTTGGCGCCCGGGTAAAGGGAAGTGCGCAAGACGGCCAGAATTTCCGTTTCCTCCATTTGCAGGGCAGGCGGCGTGTCAGCGCGAAGGGTTGCAATATTGCTCATGTTGTCCTCTGTTGTTGATCAAAAAAGTTTGAGAAGGCGGGCAAGGCCGTACAAGCCGTACCCGAGACCAGCGGCAATCCCGGTCAGCACGCAGGCCCACCAGAAGCCCAGCCGGTCTACCCATGCCCAAGGCAGGTTTTCCTCGGGCTCGGTCGGCGTCGGCAGCTCGTCGACATGCACCCGGCGCAGCGGGTAATTCATCGCGCTGTCCAGCGCTGCAGAATTGAATAAGTGGCGCTCCACATCGGGGTCGTTCTGGCACTCGCTGGTTGGCTGGCCGTCGAATTGGCGGTTTTTGATGGTGTGGTTCACAGCTGCACCACTGCTTTCCCCGGGCCCCGCCGTGCTCGGCAGACCAGGCGGCCGTCAGCAGTCCAGATGGCAACGCTTTCACCGTGGGCTTCACGGCACAGAGCCTGGGCAGCTGCTTCGCGGCGGGCGGTGCCGGCTTCGCTGTCCTGCAGGGCCTTGAGGTTTTCGTACTCAGTGGCCTCGTGGCTGTGGTCGGGGATGTCGTCCATGCAGGCTGGCAGGACGGTCAGCAGCAGGAGAATGGCGACGGTGCCGATGGTGGTTTTGAGGGTGTTCATTTCTTCTTGCCCTTTGCACGACCAACAGCCCGCGACATCTCGACGAATGCCTCTGGGCTTTCAACGACGAGGGCAACAAGTGCTTCAGCGTTTTGGCGCTTGTCCTTTGGCCAGCCAGCGGGGTATGTCCTTTCGAGCACCGGCGGTGGCGCATTCGGGCTCAGTTCGCCTGTGAACAGCCATTGCAAGTCAGCGTTCAAAGCTTTGGCCAAAGGCTCTAGCTCCATCTGTGAGGGCTTAAATTGGTCCCGCTCCAGATAGGAGAGGAAGGCCTGACTAACCCCGCTCAGCCGAGCGAGAGTGGCTTGGGTCATTCGAGCCGCCAGCCGCAATTGCTTCAATCGCGCGCCTGGACTTGGAAGTGGAATGGCTGTCATCACGCCCTCGCTTTCAGCATCGCATCAGCCATTTCATAGGCTTGCTCAGCCCAGAACTTGTATGCGCTCGGGCCTTCCGTGCTGGGAAACTCGGCGGCAACCATGCCCTGCATTGCTGCCATGGCAAATTGGTCGCGTCGCTCGGTTGTGTCGGCGTCTGAGGCCAGGGCCGCCGGCTGTGTTTTGTTCTGACGGCGCCACAGCGCAGCTAACACACGATCCTCGATTTTTTGCGACAACACCTCGGGCCAGCCACGAATCGCTTGGGGTTTGACGCCAATCTCCTGTGCGGCTGCAGTCTGTGATCCACCTAGCAATTTGATGGCGTTGCTCTTCGTCATCTGGCGCGGGCCGCTATCTGGGGCCGCATGGTCGAAGGGTGAGCCTTCGCCTGTGGCGAGCCATACAGCGTTGCAACCGATAGCCCGCGCCATCTGAATCAGCTTCGTGCTGGTTTTGATTGCATCCGTCTCGAGCTTGGATATGTCGCCTTGACGAATATTTGCAGAATGGGCCAAGTCTTCCTGCGTCATGCCTGCCTTGGAGCGAGCGTATTTCAGGCGCTCACCAATTGTTTGAGTCTTGCTCATGCTGGTTCTCCTGCTTCAAGTGACTCGGCATCACCAACAGCACCAACGGCTTGAGCCTCGGCCTGCAGGGATGGGTTGAGAACGAGCGGCGGCGCTGGTGGGAAGCCCTGCGCGGCGGCAATCTGGCTGGCCGACATCACCACGGCGGGAGACGCGGCTTTCATGCCCCAGGCCTTGCGCAGCGCAGCTGTATCGCATGCCATGGAATTGAGGTTCAGCGACTCGCTGCGGCCCATGCACAGCGGCAGGCCGTCGAAGTCCCATTCGATGAATCCGGCGGAAATTGGCGTGAACGACGTTGCCGCTGCCAGCAGGACGTGCTGCTTTTGGCCCATCAAAGAGGGGCAGGTGGAAAAGCCTGCATCGGTGCGGACGTATTTGAGTTGGGCGCGGTCGGTCATGGCCGGCACTCCGTAGCCTTGGCGTCAGCGAGCACTGCGCATGCGCTTCGATGACTACTGATGCCACCGTTGCCGCGGCAAACCTTGCCGCAGATGCAGGTCCAGACGCGGGAAGCGTGTTTTTTGGCAGATGCGCGGCGAGCGGCGCTGATCATGTTGGGGCCGCTCATGACGTGGCTCCGGTTTGGAGACTTTTGATCAAGGCATCGTGGTCAGCGCGACTGCGGATTACCGGGTCGTTCAGCGCGAACGCTTTTTTGGCCGCATCCTGGCGCCGCATGATCATCGGCAGTTCACTGCGGATCGTGTCGAACAGCGAGCGCAGGCCGGCCTCGTGAGGTTGCATGTAATGCTTGCCCATGTGCTCGTAAAACACCTTCAAGAAACTGTCAGTTCCATAGCCAGCCAAGGCATCGAGCGCGCGGACTTCGGCCTCGTTGAGCTTTAGGCTCACGTCCAGTTGAAGCCGTGGGAGTTGCGTCAGGCGGCTCATGCTGCACCGCCTTCAGCTTTGATTTGCCACACCGGTGCGGTGACATACCCGCTTTCAGCACGCGGCAGGTCGTCGCGTGCGACAAACAGGCCACTGGCCAGGGCATCGCCCGTGAAGGTTTCGTTGCCGCCCCAGTCCTTGACGTAGAAGCAGTCCTTCGGGAGGTCCCTGGAATCGCGTGAGCATTCCGGGCGGTACATGTTGACGCTCAGCGTGCCCAGCGGCTCGCCCGTGTCGGTGGTCAGCGTGATGGCGCAGGGGCCGGTTTTGCTGCCGTAGGTGGCGCGGTGCACATCCACCTTGCCCCAGCGTTTGCTTTGGAAGCTGCCGATGGTTTTCATGTGGTGCTCCCAGTAGCCTTGGCGGGATGGCCGATGCGCAACGTGCTGATGCGCTCGACGCAGCTGGTTCCGCCCATCAGCAGGCGAAGGCGTGCCGCCTCTTTGTCTGCCGCTTCCTTTGTGGGCCAATGGTTTGTTACGCGACCGCTGGCATTTCCGCAGCGGCAGCGCCACGTTTCGCCGTCCTCGCCAGTCATGACGACTGCAACAGACCCCGGCGCGTGCTGCGCGGCGCTCATGTGAACCGCCTCGAGCCAAGCTCAATCGCAACAGCCCGCGCATCATGCTCACGCACAGGGCCGCCGTTCTGCTTCCAGCGGTGGATGCACATATCCGCTTCTTCGCAGTCGGCCTCTGTCATGGTGACCTGGCCAAGCACCGGGCCAACACATTGGCTGGTGGGTGTGGTCAGCCGCTTTTCAAAAGCCGCGTGCAGCTGCTCCCAAAGGGCGGGCAGGCCGGGGGCGGCGGTGTGGAGGTGATCCATGATGATCAGCGGCAGGCTTTGCGATTGCGCTTGACCATGCGCTTCTTCATGGCCGCGCGGTGGTTCGCCATGCCAGCTGCGGGAGCAACGCGGTTGCCTCCGCCCTTGCCTTTGCCGCGCGACTCGTAAGGGCCGAGCGCCGCGAGCTGTTGCTGTTGCAGGGCGATGTTGCCGCCGGTGGATGCCAGGATTCCGGCAATTGCCGCGGCCATGAACTGGGCGCGTGCGAAAGGCTGTCCAAACTTCGTCATGATTTCTCCAGTGGGTTGATGAACTTCAACCGCCACATCAGCAAACTGTTTTGTGGCGTCTGGACGTATTCTGCAAACTATTTTGCATCAACGCAATAGGGTAAAGCAAAAAAGTTTGCTTAATTTTGTAAAGTTCGGGTATTCACCTAGATTTCAGGCGTTAAAAACCGCCTCTAGGGGCGGTGGGGATGGCGCTAGGCCAGCTCTTGAAAGGACAGTTCCCAGCGCAGCTTGCGGCGTAGCGCCTCAAGGGCTGGCAGGGAGTCTATGGGGTGACGGCGCCAGTGGCCGCAGACACCCGTTTGAAAGCCCGTGGGGCCTTCCTGGATGCCGTAGAACAGGGAGCGGTAATCGGAGTCTTCGGATTCGGCTTGGTCAGCCAGCCCCCGTAGCACTGTCGCTACTTCCTTTTTCGTCTTCGCGTCGATCCCCACCACTTGCAGCATCGCCTTGACCGGTTGGTAAGTGGGATGCCGCTACAGCAGCGCTGGGCTGACTACCACTTTTCTGTTTCATTCTGGTCGTTTGTTTTTGAAAACTTAGTGAGTACTTTCCCGCCCTGTCAGAATTACAGATGGCCTCCCATAGATACGGTTCGGCCTCTTTTTCTATCAGGTCGGAAAGCCTGCCAGACCAACGCCCACCGGGGCTTTCTGCCATTTTCTGCAGCAGATAGCCGGCCTCCGTGCGGGAGTCAATATCCAAATCATGTAAACAAATTGCCAGAATATTGAGAGCGGTTCTCAACAACTCGGGGCCTTTTGCGTCTGAGGGTTGATCTATGTCATGTCCCGGCTCCGGCTGGGTCGAAGGTTCACCAGCCAGCAGGGCATCTGTCGTGGTCCCCATTGCCCGGGCCAGCGCAACCACGTAGCGCGGGATTCGATCGCCGGCCGCTTCCAGCTGCTCGATGTGCTGGCGCTTGATCTCCGGCTTGCCTGGCGCTTGTTGGCGCGTCACGGCGGCGGCCATCTGGGCCGTTGACCAGCCGCGATCCGGGTGAAGACGGAACGCCTTTACAAATTTCCCGAGATTTTTCATGCAAATCATTTTGCAGGGCTTGCGCGCAAGTTTGTTTGCGAGTTAAGATGCAAACTACTTTGCAAAAGGACGTGATTTATGGACCAAAAAACCGGCATCCAACGAGCGCTTGACCAGTTTGAAGGCAGCGCCTCGAAGCTGGCCAAAGCCGCCGGTGGAGAGATCACACGGCAGAACGTCGAGCACTGGCAAAAGGTCGGCAGGGTTGCCATGGACAAATGCGGTTACGTGCGCGCAGCGACTGGTATATCCCTGCAGGAGCTGAACGACACCGTGAACTGGGATTCCATCCTGGTCGAGCCGCCCGTCGAAACGCCGGCCGGTGATTTGAAACCGGAAGAGCAGACGAGCTGACTTATGCACGTCATCAAGCCAATCACCAGCCTGACAGAGGCCGAAATCCGCGACATGGCCGAGGCTGCAGCCGAGAGCAACACCCCGGTGCACGAAGCCTGCCCCTTCGATCCTCACAGCGCGCAGTACCACCAATTTCAAGGCTTCTACGTCGAGCACCGGATGTTGGTCCTGCACCCGCGCGTGCCCGAGCAAATGAGCGGGTAGAGCGTCATATGCGCTGACCCACGGCGACCTTTCAGCACGCGAGATTTTCACCAACAACATCGAGACGACAACACCATGAGCACCAAAAAAGACAGCGATAAGGAATTGGCTCCCATCATGTATTCCAGAGGAGCGTCTGCGGATGCCTTTGGCAAGCTCGATGTAGTCATTCCCGAGTTCCGCATTGACGCTGACACAGCGCTGCTTATGCAAAGAGCCGCGAATGAGAGCGGTTGTTCTGTAGCTGAAATCTGCCGCACTGCGTGTCGGGTTCGGGTCTATGGAAAAGAGCATGTTCAGACTGTAGCGAGCAAACACCTTTCCCGCGTCATAGGGAATGTCGGGGAAATGTCGGTGTCAATCGGAACCGACAGATGAGCAGCACCTTGTCAGCCTTCAACTGGCGCGGCCAGCCCAGCGAGATAGCCAAAAGCCTTGCCAAGGCCACCGGCACAGCAGCACCCGCCAAGGGCCACCCGCTGAGAAACAGCGAGGCTCAGAAGGTTCGCAGCGCCAGCAGGGCGCCGACTGCCAACATCAACACGGTGCGCAGGCCATGACCGAGCAAGGCCAGCGTGTCCTTGATCCCTGCTGCGGAAGCCGGATGTTCTGGTTTGACCGTGGCCACCCTGACGTGGTATTCGGCGACCAGCGCAACGAGACCATCGTCGTCACCGACAGGTCACACGGTAAAGCCGCCGGCACCCGCACACTGACCATCGAACCTGATGCGCTCATGGACTTCCGGGCACTACCGTTTCCCGATGGCGCATTCAAGCTGGTGGCCTTCGATCCTCCGCACCTGGTGCGCGCCGGCCCCAAGAGCTGGCTGGCGGCCAAGTACGGGAAGCTGGGCGCGGACTGGCGCGACGACCTGAGCGCTGGCTTTGCTGAGTGTTTTCGGGTGTTGGCCACCGACGGCGTGCTGGTATTCAAGTGGAACGAAACGCAAGTGAAGCTGGGCGAAGTGCTGGCCTTGACCCCTCACCAGCCGCTGTTCGGGAACACCTCCGGCAAGAAGGCCGGCACGCACTGGCTGGTATTCATGAAGCCACTCTCGGAGGCCTCTTAATGCAGACCCCCACCCAGCCCACCATGACAGCCTCAGAGCGGGATGCCCACATCCAGAGCTACAGCGACCACTTCCTGGCGGCCTACCGGCGCTTTGAAGACTTCGGGCTGGCCAGTGACCGGGATGAGGCCTGCCAGTGGCTTCACCTGCGCGACCAGGCTGTCCGTGAGCGGCTGATTGATGACGGCTGTGACTTTTTTCAAACGGCCGGCGTGGCGGATGCGCGGGCTATGAGACAAGGAGCGCCAGCAAGTGTCTGAGCCAGTCGAGAAAACAAAGCGGCCGGCGTCCCAGTACTACTGGGGCGACTGGTTCAAGGACGTGGCCCTGCAGACCTGTTCGCTGCCGGCCCGCGGGCTGTGGCACGAAATGAATTGCCTGATGCATCAAGGCGAACCATACGGGCATTTGACTATGCCCAATGGCAAGCCCATGCAGGCCGCCCAGCTGGCGAATCTGTGCAAGGTGAGCCCTGGCGTATGCAAGAAGCTGATTCAGGAGCTGGAAGATAACGGTGTGCTGTCCCGCGCAGAGAGCGGTGCAATTTACAGCAGGCGCATGGTGCGTGACGAAGCATCGCGCGAGTTGAGGGCAGAGATAGGCCGCCAGAACGGTATTAAGGGCAAAGACTTCGGTGTTTTGGGGGGCGAATTCGGTGCCAAGGGGGGGCGTCCTGCTGCTGCAAATAACCCCCCTATAACCCCCCCACCGATACCCGAGCAAGAACCCCCTTATAACCCCCACCCTTCTTCTGCATCTTCTTCTGCATCTGCACCTTCGGGTAATACCTCCCCCACTTCGTGGGTCCCCTCCGCTGACGCGGTTGACGACTCGAAACCATTGGTTGCCAAAGACCTGATCGCGGAAGGTGTTGACCCGCAGGTCGCGGCAGATTGGCTCAAGGTCCGCAAGGCGAAAAAAGCGCCGTTGACCCGCACCGCCTGGGACGGTGTGAAGCGCGAGGCTGGCCTTGCCGGGATGACGCCAGCGCAGGCTGTCAAATCCGCAACCGAGAACGGCTGGCAAGGCTTCAAGGCGAGCTGGTTGCATGGAAAAACAGGGTCGGCTGGGTCGCATTCAGGCGGCACCGACTGGACGGCGGGGGCGCAATGAAGCCCTGGTACGCCGGCAACGCCCGAAACCTGCTGCAGGCCCGCCAGCAGGGCTCTGTCCCCTACGGCCCGGTGATCGTCGAAATGACCGGCGGCGCTTGGGATGTCACAACGCTTTACCTCGACGACACCATGCCGGTGAGCAAGCTGGACTGGCGGATGCTGGTGAACCTCGACGTGTGGCTGTGGGCAAACCCCAAGGTTCAACTCGAGCGCCTGACGGAGACCGCGCTGCGCATTGCCAAGGCCCGGCCCAAAACTCTGATCGTGCGATTCGAGGCCGGCGACAAGATCCACGACGTGCATGTGGGCGACGGTTTCCACATTGTCCCGCCAGAGCCCATCCCAGCCACGCACCGATTCAGCGTGGCAATCATCAATTGTTCGGGCACTAAGCTGGGCGCGTCGATGCGCCGGGCTTTGATGTCCAAGTTTCAAGGTATCCAGACGATATGAAAACCATCGACGACACCATCAACTTTGACCAGTATTTTGCGGAACAGGAAGTAGATTCAGCGAAGGTCAAACCGGCATCAGCCTGGGCCGACGCCGTTGTGGATAACTTCTACGGCGAGACATCGCAATCGAGCTGGTCGCCAACCGGCTTTGAAAAGATGGGCGGGAAGTTTGACCTGCGGCCCGGCGAGCTGACGCTGTGGGCTGGTGTCAACGGTCACGGTAAAACCACGCTGCTGTCAAACATCATGCTCAACGTCATGCGCGGCGGCCAGCGGGTGTGCTTGGCTTCCCTGGAGATGCCGCCGCACAAGACCATGGCGAAGATGACCCAGCAGGCGGCCGGTGTGGCGCTGCCGGCGCCGCGGTACATCCGCGGGTTCCACGACTGGACGAACGAAAAGCTCTGGGTCTATGACCACGTTGGAAAGCTGGCCGCCAGTCGTGCCCTGGCGGTGGCCACCTACGTGCGCAAGGAACTGCAAATCGAGCATCTGGTGATCGACAGCCTCATGAAGTGCGGCCTGGGCACCGACGACTACACGGCGCAAAAAGACTTTGTAGACGGCCTGTGCTCCGTGGCGCGCGATACCGGCCTGCACATCCACCTAGTCTGCCACATGCGCAAGGGCGAGAACGAAAGCAAACCGTCGGAAAAGTTCGACGTGAAGGGCGCCAGCGAGATTGTGGATCTGGCCGACAACCTGATGATCGTCTGGAAGAACCTACCCAAGCTGAACGAGTTGTCACAACTCGAAGCGCCGCGCCACTCACCGACCGAGGAAGCAGCGCGCCTGCAACGGATCGAGGAACTGCGCAAAAAACCGGATTCATTCGTCAGGCTGGCCAAGCAGCGGCACTTCAGCTGGGAGGGCAGCTGGGCATTCTGGTTTGACCGGAACAGCCAGCAGTACCTCGAAAACGAACGCGAAAGCCCTGTCTACAAGGGATTGACGCTGAACCTGCATGAGGTGCAGCCGTGAGCAAGTACAGCGCCAAAAGGACCGTGGTTGACGGCATCACCTTCGACAGCCAGGCCGAAGCGCGCCGCTGGCAGAACCTGCGGCTGCTTGAACGCGCCGGCCACATCAGCAACCTGCGCCGGCAAGTGGCTTACGAACTTGCCCCGGCCGTGCTGCTGGCTGGTGCTAAACGCAAGAAGCCTGCTATCAGATTTATAGCTGACTTCGTATACCAGTCAGGCGCTGCGACCATTGTGGAGGATGTAAAGGGCGTGGTGCTGCCGGTCTTCCGCATGAAGCTGCATTTCATGAAAACCGTTCACAACATCGATGTACTGGTGACCAAATGAAAAACCCAATCTGGACCGCCATAGCGGCCATCGTCACCATCCCCGTGGTCAAGGTCTGGCTGGTGGACCGCGCCCAGCGCACGCCTTACACCCACATCATGAGCCCGGACGGCAGTTCCTGCTACATGGGCCGGTGGTGGCTGTTCAACCCTTACCCGGCCAGCGGCGCGGCGAAGCGCAAGGGCATGGGGTGGCTGCCGTCCGTGCGAATTCACCACATCATGCGGGCCGACGGCGACCGTCACCACCACGACCATCCATGGAACGCCCGCACGATCATCCTGCATGGCTGGTACGACGAAGAGCGGCAATTCAAGTTCAGCAAGGCCTATCCGCCGGCGCTCCTGAAATTCACCCGTGAGCCTGGTGACACCCAGACCCTCAAGTTCGGCGAGTACCACCGCATCGCGGAAGTCTCCCCGGGCGGCGTCTGGACGCTGTTCATCACCTGGAAATACCGCGGCACCTGGGGTTTTGACGTTGACGGCGTGAAGGTCCCGTGGCGCGAGTACCTGGGCATCGAGGACACGAAGCCATGACCTCCAACCCCTGGGGCCTCAACGCCCGCGAGGCCGAAGCCATGACAGCCGTGATAGAGCACGGCAGGGCAAAAACTGCAGCACGGGCCATGGGAATCAGCCACAGGACGACGGAGGTCTACTTCTGTGCCGCCCGCAAAAAGATGGGCGTGAGCAGCCTGGTGCAGGCAGCGGTGAAGTGGGACCGGCATTTGCGTGAACAGGTGGCCGCATGAAAGCCGTCTTCCTCGACATCGACGGCGTGCTGAACTGCCACCGCACGGCCATTGCCTTCGGCGGTATCCCGCACACAACTGCACGCAACGGGCGCGCTGGGCTGGATGAAGTAGCGATTCGCTTGATCGGCGGCATCGTGCGCGCGGCCGGCGCGGTGGTGGTGCTGTCCTCGACCTGGCGCAAGCACAGCGACTGGACGGACTACGGGCCGGCGCTGGACCTGCCAATCGTGGACCGCACACCCAGCCTCTGCGGCAACCGCGGCACCGAGATTGCCGACTGGCTGACCCGCCACCCCGGCGTGGAGCAGTACGCAATCATTGACGACGACAGCGACATGCTGGAGCACCAGCTGCCGTACTTTGTACACACCAGCGGGTTCAATGGCTTCACTTGGGAAAACGCGCTGATGCTGGCAAAGCTGATGGGCATCGACATCTATGACGTGAACCACCCCAAGCAGCGGCTACCGGAGCCTTGCAAGGCGCTGGACTGGAGGGACGTGTGAACTGCGCCAAGTGCAATCGCACCCTGAAAAACCCAAGCCCCAGCGGGTTCGGCCCGGTCTGCCTGCGCGCTGTCACTGGCTCAAAGCCTGCCAGGGTGCGGATTCTCGACCGCAGGGTAAAGCGTAGCGCTGATGAGCGGCAGTTTGAGATTGTGTTCGAGGTGCGGCCATGAGGTGGCTCAACCGCGATCTGATCGTCGGCCCCTACCTGACGCTCGTGCTTTCCGAGAGGGAATGCCATAAAGCCTTTCGCCATTGCCGGCTACCCAAGGACAAGTGGGGCCCATGGATCAAGTCAGACCACGCCGATGCAACCATGCACTGGCTGACCAACCCGAACGGAAATCAGGTTTGCATCGTAGCCATGCGAGTGCGACCTGGAATATCTGGCGTCCAAGCTGCCTCTATTCTGGTGCATGAGGCTGTGCATATCTGGCAAGTGTTCAGGCAGCGGATCGGAGAAGAAAGCCCGTCCGCGGAATTTGAGGCCTACGCCATCCAGGCTATTTCGCAGCGGCTGATGGAAGCCTATGCGGGGAGGTACATGCCGTGAGCGACATCCTCCTCCGCGTCGAACTGCACAACGCCGAGCAAGGCCGGCAGGTGCTGACCAAGAGCGCCCTGCCATGGGTGGGCGAGCAACTGCACCAGGGCCGCGCGCTGGTGGCTGAGTTCCGCCTGCTGGATGACGCCATCACCGAGGCCCAGAGAGGATATTTGCACGGCGTTGTACTGGAGGAAATCCACCTCTACGCGCGCCCCAATGGCAATCAGTTCGCAATGCCCGTCTGGAAGGAGTGGTTTCGCTCCCGCCTCCTGCCCAACAAGCGGGTGACATCCATCAACCCGATGACTGGGAAAAAGAGCCGGCGCAGCGTGCGGGTCAGCACCGAAGACCTGGGCGTGCGCAGGCTGGCCAAGTACATCGACGAGGTGATCGCCATCGCGGCCGAGGAGCTGGGCGTGGTGGTGTCGGAACCCATGCCGCCGCACTTGAGACCGCAGCGCCGGCAGAAGAAGAACGAAGTGATCGACCCGGACACGGGTGAAGTTCTGGAAGCAGTTACCGAGCAAGAAAGCTGACGCGCCGCAGCTGCCAGGGCGCAACAACCGGAGATTTAAATGACGACAAGCGTAATCGTATCGAGCAACCGACCAAACCACGAGGATGTGCTGGTTGAAACACTGAACGCGGCAGGCGAAGCCAACACCGGCACGCGGCTGACCGACGGCGAGCAGCGCTCGTTTTTCGTACACAGCGGCGCCAGTTTGCGGATCACTGAAGTGGCAAAAGACGCCGAGGCCGCCACGTCGCCCAACCACGAGACCTTCGGCACAAAAGCCGTGGGCCTGGCGTTCAACCCGAGCGGCGACCCGCACGTGACGAACATCAAGGAAGAGTTCGCCAAGTGCATCGAGCGCATGCACCAGTACCGCACCCACAACGCCGACCCGGAAGTCAAACGCATGGCGAGCCTGGCCATCACGGCTGCGCAGGAAGCCCAGATGTGGGCCGTCAAAGCGGCGACCTGGAAAAGCTGACCGGGCCTGCCATGGAAGACCAGCCCTCCATTGAATCCATCTGCCTGACGGTAATCGTCATCGCAGTGCTGGGGACCATTGGGGTGCTGGTGATGGCGCTTTTTTAACTGACCGAAGGAGAAATCATGTTTGACCGCACACAGGTTTATCTGCACCGAGGCAATCAGGGGCCGAGCCACATCAGCGTCACCAAAACAGAAAAGCGAGCGCCGACCGACGAGTCCGTGCGCCTGCTGCGCGAAATGGAGGATGCCGCCAAAGGCCAGGTACTGGCAGCCGTCAGGGTTGAAAACACCCCGGTGGACGGTGTGCTTCACGTCATGCGGGACCAAATGAGTGACCTGATGCGATTTTCGTGCGTGTTCAAGGTCAACGGCAAGCGGTTGGAAGCACGGCACGAAGCCAACCTCTCGGCAAGCCGGGAGGACATAGCGATCGGCGTGCGTGATGCCATTGCGAAGGTCATCGCCAACGAACTGACGTCCAGCGTGCTCGCAGCCAGCAAAGCGCTGAATTTCTAATCATGCTGAAAACGCGACCCTTCACCCCAAAGCCCAAGCCCGACCGCGCCCCTATGGCATGGCCAGGCAAACAGGACTTCGCACCCGCCAGCCGGGCCGACGGGGCAGGGGAGGCCCAGCCAAAAGAGCCGCCACCAGTGCGCGACAAGGAGTATCGCAAGCTGGTGGCGAGTCTGGAGTGCTATGCCTGCCGGGTACATCAACACAGCCAAGCCGCCCATCCCAACACGGGCAAAGCCAAGGGCAAAAAACTCAGCGACCTGGATGTCTTCCCCATGTGCACAGTGGGCGCAAAGGACTGCCATGGGCGTTTTGACCGTTACGAGTTGGTGCCGCGCACAGACATGCCGGCCTACGAGCGTGCCGCCAAAGGCTGGACGGTGCGCACCCTGCTGGCGCGCGGGCTGTGGCCGGCGCGGCTGGCGATACCAGATTTAAGGGAATTCGACGCATGACCACCAACTACACCACCGACGACATGAAGGTCATCATGACCAAAGTCGCCAGCGCCTTCATCGGCCTGCGCGACGGCAGCAACAGTATTGCTGACTTCAACACCCTAGCCAGCGCCATCAACATCGGCGCCATCCGGGCAGAAGCCAAGGGCCCGGCCGAGCAGGAGGTGTTCTCCAACGCCAAGGTCGCCATGATGGAAGTGGACTCGATCTTCGAGACCATGCGGTTCTACAGCTTCACCCAAGCCCAGCTGGTGGACGTAGCCAAGGCGGTGCAGGGGTATTCCGACCTCCTGAAGACCAGCACCCCGGAACAGATGGAAGCCGCCGGCAACGAGAGCGAGCGCCGGAAGGCGGCCGGGTTCCTGCTGAAGCATCCGACAAGGCACTGAAATCAGCATCCAGCCCATACCAGATAAGCGCCACCAGCTATGAATTCAGGAGCAAATATGATGAACGAAGCCGACAACCTGCTCGACAGCCTGCTCCAGGACTGGCATAACGCCAGCAAAGCCGAACCACTGGTGGCTGAGCGCACGGAATGCGTGACCTTCGCCCACCACGCCAGCAACCGCGGCGCGATGTTCGAATACGAGATCGCCGAGGACAGTCTGGAATCCACCCGGCTGGCCGCCATCCAGTTCCACGTGGATCAACTGAGCCCGGAGCACCGGACAGCCCTGCAGTTCGAGGCCCGGAACCTGAACGCCCGGGTTAAAGTGTGGCGAAGCGTGCGGCTGCCGGCGGACCCGGTGGAGCGCGAGAACCTGGTGCTGGCGGCCAGGGCCGAGTTGATGCGCCGGCTGGCGGCGGATGGGAGGGTGATGTGAAGAAAGAAGAATTAGACCCGAAGCAAATCATGGTTGAGCACTGGCTCAGGGCGGTGTGCGTGGGAACCTTCTGGGAGCTCGTGCAGTGGGCGGCTGTGGTTGCTGTGCTATGCGCTATGTTCGGGGTGGGGCATCCATGAACCGCCGCGGCTTCCTGTCCGGCATCCTCGCCACCGGCATGGCCCCAGCCGTAGTGGGCTCAAGCATCCTGATGCCGCTGGGTAAGGTGTGGGTGCCGGACCTGAGTATGAACGCGACCGAATTGTGGTGGATGCAGCACGATCCGATGTGGCAGTTCGACCGAATTGTGGTGGATGCAGCACGATCCGATGTGGCAGTTCGACCGATTTCTGTGGGCCAGCACCGATTCGCGGGTTTCATGGTCGAAGGTAAAACAACCCTAGTCATTTTATGTAATGACAAAGCATTACAAAAATAATTGTTGACAGGAAATCGCTGATGAGTTGAAATTCGCTTCGGGATACTGTCCCCCAAAATTCCTGAAAGGCCTGCGCTAACCCCGCAGGCCTTTTTCGTTTGTCTCCCGGCCTGTCCTCTAGCAGGCTGTTCACACCCGCCCAGTGGCAACGCTGCGGCGGGTTTTTCTTTTCCGCAGATTGGCGCAGCCTGGCAGCGCGCTTGCCCCCTAAGCAAGAGGTCGTTGGTTCGAATCCAGCATCTGCAACCAGTTCGCCCGCCCCGAGCACGGCACACACGCACACGGCTACACGCCAAGAGGTGCCCGAAGGCTCGAGAGCGGCGATTTTCTCGCAGCACCCGCATCGACGCTCAACCCGGGGAGCGGCAGTCACGGGCAAATGACTGCAACTTCATGCCCTGAGCGCACAGGGTCCCGGAAGTGCCGCAGGGCACGGCCCGCTGCGTCGTGGTGAGCTACGGCGCGCGGCGTCAAGTCCCGAAGCGGGCCACCTATTCAACGGAGAACTTCATGAAAAAACGCAACTTTCTCGTGGCTGCACTGGCTTCCATCGTGGCAGCATGTCACCCGGTCATGGCCCCGGCGGCTCCGAAGCCGAAGGAAACGCTCTGGATGAGCTCCATGCGCTGCAGTGAGGTGTGGCCGTATCTGACTGGCAACGCCAGTTTGGCTTCAGGTTTGTACCGCTGGTGTCTTGAGCGTGGCTTGGAACCCGCCCGCCTTGTGAGCACTTCGACCGAGGATCAGCCGAACTATCAGGAGCGGCGTCACACCGTCGCAGTGGTTCCAGCCAAGCGCCCAGTAACGATTGAGCAGGTCCTGGAGTGGATGGCGCAGAACGGCATGACCGCCGACAGCGAGTCCGCCAAGTTCTTTGCCAAACATGACGGCCAGCGAGTGGTTAAAGCGGCATGACCAAAGCAACCACCGAGGCCAAGGTCGCCCCGGACTGGGAGCGCATCGAAGCCGACTACCGCGCGGGCATCAAGTCCCTGCGGGAGATCGCCCTTCCTTTCGAGATCACCGAGGGTGCCATCAGGAAGCGCGCCAAGCGGGACAGATGGACGAAAGACCTGAGCGCAAAGATCAAAGCGCGTGCTGACGATCTGGTACGCAAAGAAACGGTACGCACCGCAAGTACGCAACTGACCCCAGAAACGGAGCGTACCGAGGTCGAGGTCAATGCCAGGGTCGCCGCAACGGTCAGGCTGGAGCACCGGACGGACCTGAAGCGGACCCGGGAACTGTTCCAGAGCCTCATGGGTGAGATCGAAGGCATGACCGCTTACCCTGAACTGGCCGAGGAGCTGTTCGAGCTGCTGAACGACCCGACCGAAGGCGCCGACCCTGACAAGCCGATGAGCAAGGGCGAGGAGGAGCGCCACCGCCGGATGCGCGAGACCTTCAACCGGATCATGTCCAGCCCCGGGCGCATCGACAGCGCAAAGAAGCTGACCGAAATACTGGAAAAGGTCATTCGCCTTGAGCGTCAGGCGTTTGGCATCGAGGACGAGGGTGGCCAGCCCCCCATCGACCCGAACAACGAATCCCCAAATCAAACTGCCCGTTTGGTCGCCTTCATCCTGGCGCAGGGCATGAAAAACAAAGGAGCCTGACATGGCACTACCCGGCACCACCAAAAGCATCGACGGCGCGGCCATTCCGTTCGTTGTGCCAGTCGATGAGTTCGGCAACACCGCCGGCGCAGCGTCTGGCGTCAGCCGGATCCCGTCCTCGGCCAACACCAACAACGCCACGGTAGCCAAGGCCACGCCCGGCTCCTTGAAGTTTATCGACGCTGTGAATACCACTATTGGGGTGATTTACCTCAAGTTCTACAACAAGGCGACAGCGCCCACCGTGGGCACCGATGTCCCGGTGCTGACCCTTGCGCTGCCGGCAACATCCAGCCGCACCATTGAGCTCGGCGTGGCTTTCTCCGTCGGCATCGGCTATGCGCTGGTTACAGGAGCAGCCGACAACGACAACACCGCAGTAGGCGCCGGCGCCGTGATCGGCCTGAACGTCGCCTATTCCTGAACCCCCGCGATCGCTGTCCAGCGGGTTTCAACGGACAGCAGACCTCCACCAGCAACAGCAACAAGCAGGAGAATTTAAATGCAAATCGTAACTTCACTTCACGGTCGGGCAATCGGCCTCGGCCCCGATGGCGGCAATGGCAATCCGCTCATTGTCCCGGGCGGCTTTGTTTCTGGCAGCCACGGCAGCCAGTTCGCCGAACCGTCACCCTCCACGGTGGTTGTGACGGACGACTTCACCGGCGACGTGATCGCCGACCAGTGGAACGTCGTTGAGGGCACGGACGGCGCGACCTCCAGCGCAGCCATCCTGGCCACCGGCATCGGTGGCGTGCTGCAGTTCACCACTGGCGATGCAGGCACCGGCCTGGCCGCCGACATGGTGCAGATGACCCAGGCCCTGCAGTGGCAGGCCGCGAACGGCAATCTGTGCATTCAGGCCCGCTTCAAGCTGTCGGCCATCACCACCTGCTACGCCTTCTTCGGCTTCACCGACGTGGTGACCCTGGAAGCGCCCATCGAGTCCGCGGCCAGTGCCAACACCCTGACCAGCAATGCCACCGATGCCGTCGGCTTCATGTTCGACACCCGGATGACCAGCGACAACTGGTGGCTGGTGGGTGTGGCCACCGACGTGGACGCTACTGCGCAGGACACCGGTTACGCCCCCGTGGCCGACACCTATGCGACGTTCCGCATCGAGCTGTCCGCTGCCGGCGTGGCCACGTTCTTCTACAACGGCATCCAGGTGGGCACCGCGATGGCTGCTGCTCTGACTGCTGCCGCTGACCTGACGCCCACTTTCGCGGTGTCCAAAACGAGCGTGGCGGCTTCGATGACCGCTGATCTGGACTACATCCACGCGAGCATGGCGCGCTGATCCAGGAACGATCTGGCCGAGCTTCTCGATGTCATTCAAGGGCTGCCGCCTGAAAACGCGGCGGCCCTTGAGAGGAAGCTCGCCCCGGTCAGAAAGAAAATGCGCTTTGTCCCGCTGCCGGGACCCCAGACGGAAGCCTACCTGTCCGACGCCGATGTCCTGCTGTATGGCGGGTCTGCAGGCTCAGGCAAGAGCTTCCTGACGGTGGGCTTGGCCAGCCAGGAGCACACCCGCTCCATCATTTTCCGCCGTGAGTCCAGCCAGACTGACGGCTTGCAGGAAGCCGGCCGCCAGATCATCGGCGACAGCGCTGGTTTCAACGGCACCGACCTTGAGTGGAGCTGGCCGAACGGCCGTTCTCTCAAGCTGGCAGGGATGCAGCAAGCCGGTGACTGGGCCAAGCACGCCGGCCGCGAGCGCGATCTGTTCGCTTTTGACGAAGCCGGTGAGTTCCTTGAAGTGCAGGTATCCAGCCTGATGGCATGGAACCGCGGACCAGAAGGCCAGCGCTGCCGCATCGTCTTTGCCTCGAACCCGCCCCGCAGCACCGATGGGCTGTGGATGATCAAGTGGTTTGCCCCATGGCTGGACAAGCAGTTCACACCGCAAGCAGCTCCCGGTGAGCTGCGCTGGGCGGCCATGGTCAAGGGTTCACCCGTGTGGGTGGAGGGCCCCGGCGAGCATGTCATCGGCGGCGAGGTCTACACGGCGCTGTCCTTCACCTTCATCCCGGCATCGCTCAAGGACAACCCTTACCGCGATACCCCTGAATACCGGGCCCGGCTGCAGTCACTGCCTGAGCCGCTGCGCAGCCAGCTGCTGTATGGCCAGTTCGACGCCGGCCAGGAAGACGACATATGGCAGGCCATCCCCACCGCATGGGTGCAGGCCGCCATGAATCGACACACCAGCGTCCCGCCCGTCGGCGTGCCCATGTGCTCCATTGGGGTCGATGTGGCCCAAGGTGGATCTGATCAGACCATCCTGAGCCCGCGGCATGACAGCTGGTTCGCCCCGCTGATCACCATCCCCGGCGAACAGACCCCGGGCGGCACTGACGTGGCCGGCGCAGTCATTGCCAAGCGCCGCGATGGCGCCAAGGTGATTGTTGATCTGGGCGGCGGCTGGGGTGGCGATGCGCTCAAGCACCTGGTCGAGAACGGCGTTGACGCTGACGGCTACATGGGTGTCAAGCCCTCGCTTCGGCGCACCGAGGATCACCAGCTGACCTTCTTCAATGTCCGCACGGAGGCCTACTGGCGCCTGCGCGAGGCGCTGAACCCTGACCAGGCCGGCGGCAGCCACATCCAGCTTCCGAACGACCGCGAGCTGCTGGCCGACCTCACGGCGCCGAAATACAAGATCGAAAAGGGCGGCATCCAGCTTGAGGCTAAGGACAAGCTGGTGGCCCGTCTGGGCCGGTCGCCAGACAAAGGTGATGCAGTCGTGATGGCCTGGTACGCTGGCGCCCGCATGGCTTCCCACTATCAGCAATGGAAAGAGCGCAGCGCACCGCCTCGGGTGGTGATGGGCCGCGCCAACGCAAGGAGAAACTAAATGGGCGGACTATTTGGCGGCGGCGGAAGCCCTGCACCTGCACCAGCGCCTACCGTGCTGGCAACCCCTGAACCGGCACCCATGCCGACGATTGACGACGCTGCTGTCAAGGCTGCGAAGAAGAAATCGCTGATGTCTGCCCAGCAGCGCGGCGGCCGCGCGTCCACGGTACTGACCGACGGCGAAGACAAACTGGGATAAATCCAGGAACACAGACCTCAAACAGCTGGTTGAACGCGGCGAGTACCTTCTCGGGAAGAAAACCGAGATCAACACGCTGTGGCAGACCATCGCCGACAACTTCTACCCCGAGCGGGCGACGTTCACGGTTACGCGCTCGCTGGGCGCGGAGTTTGCCGACCACCTCATGACCAGCCAGCCGCTGATGATGCGGCGCGAGCTGGGCAACCAGTTCTCAGGTCTTCTTCGCCCCACCAACAAGGAATGGTTCGACATCATCGTCGAGGGGACCAGCAAGAACATCGAGGCCCGGCGCTGGCTGGCCTGGGCCACGGGTGTGCAAAAGCGCGCCATGTACGACCTGGACGCCAGCTTCGTGCGCGCCACCAAGGAGGGCGACCACGACTTTGCCGCCTTCGGCCAGTGCGCCATCAGCGTGGAACTCAACCCAGACCGCGACGGCCTGCTGTACCGCTGCTGGCACCTGCGCGACATGGCGTGGTGTGAGGGTGCGAACCGCCAGGTCAACACCGTCATTCGCCGCTGGAAGCCCACGGCCTACGACCTGAAAAACACCTTCCCGAAGTCAGTTCACCAGAAGGTGCACGAGGCCTGCAACAAGAACCCGTACCAGGAGTTCAACGTCCGGCACATCGTCGTCCCGGCCGACCAGTACACCGGTGAGCGCAAGTGGAAGACGAAATACGTGTCGGTGTTCATCGACATCGACAACATGCACTGCCTGGAAGAAGTCGGCACGCACACGATGCCCTACGTGATTCCACGCTGGCAGACCGTCAGCGACAGCCAGTATTCCTACAGCCCGGCTACCGTCTGCGCGTTGCCTGACGCCCGCCTGCTGCAGGCCATGACCCTGACCCTGCTCGAGGCCGGCGAGAAAGCCGTGAACCCACCCATGGTCGGCGTGCAATCGGCACTGCGCTCGGACCTGCAGATATTCGCCGGCGGCTTTACCGCAGTGGATGCAGCTTACGACGAGCGCCTGGGCGAGGTCCTGCGGCCGCTGACCCAGGACAAGAGCGGCCTGCCGTTCGGCATCGAGGTGCGCGACGACATCATCAAGTCCCTGACCGAGGCTTTCTATCTCAACAAACTGAACCTGCCACCGGTGGACGGCGCAAAGATGACCGCCTACGAGGTCAGCAAGCGCATCGAGGAATACATCCGCCAGGTCCTGCCCCTGTTCGAGCCTCTGGAGACTGACTACAACGGCGCGGTGTGCGAGCGCACCTTCGACATCCTGCTGCGCAACGGTGCATTCGGCAACCCAGACAGCCTGCCCGAGGCCTTGAGCGGCAAGAAGATCGACTTCCAGTTCCAGAGCCCGCTGCATGATGCCGAGGACCGCCAGAAGGCCAGCATCTTCGTGGAAGCGCAGGGCCTTATCGCCCAGGCCGCCCAGATGGATCCGTCGGTCGGCGCACTGATGAAGGTGCCGGACGCTGCCCGCGAAGCCCTGCTCGGGCTGGGCCTGAACCCGGACCACATCCGCACAGAGGACGAAATGTCCGAAGTGCAGGCTGCCGAGGCCGAAAAGCAGAACCAGCAGCAGTTGCTCAACACGCTGGGCCAGGGCGCCGAGATCATGAAAACCGCTGGTGAAGCCAGCAAGGCGATGCAATGAGCAAGCCACGGCCTCCTCACTGGTTCCCCGTTGAGTGGGAGAAGTTCGACGTTGCCGCCATCCAGGCGGTGGCGCGTGGCACGGCCGACGAACGCCAGCAGCAGCACGCCCTGAAGTTCATCGTCGAAAAGGTCTGCGGCGTTTATGACGAAACCTACGTGCCGGACAACACCCTTGGCAGCGTCTTTTTGCAGGGCCGCCGCAACGTCGGCCTGCAGATCGTCAAGTTCACCGTGATCGACCTGTCGCGTGTGCAGGACAAAGAACCCCAATCACCCCCACCCGTTCGCAAGAACAGAACCTTGAAGGACTGAGCATGTTGAAACCTAACTGGCGATTGATGGAAGAAGAAAAAGGCGGCGAGGGCGGCTCTGGCGCCGGCGCTGCAGGTGCTGGTGGCGCAGCCGCCGGAGCGGGTGCGGCTGGCGCTGGTGCAGGCGCAGGAAGTGCTGCCGCTGGTGCCGCGGCTGGAGCAGGTGGTGCTGCGGCCGGTGGCGAAAAGGGAGCTGCTGGTGCAGCCGGAGCGGGCGCCGGTGAAGGCGGCGAAGGCAAAGGCGACTGGGCCCCAGATTGGCGCCTGAAGATGGCCGGCGGTGACGAGAAAGTCGCCAAAAGCCTCGAACGCTTTGCTTCCCCCAAGGAAGTGCACAACAGCTGGAAGGCCCTGCAGCAGCGCCTATCCACCGGTGAGCTGGTTTCCAAGCTACCCAAGGACGCCAAGCCCGAGGATGTGGCCAAGTGGCGCACAGAGAACGGTATCCCCGAGAAGCCGGAAGCCTACGAAATGCCCGATGGCATCGTGGTGGGCGACATGGACAAGCCAGGGGTGGATATGTTCCTGGCCAGCATGCATGCGGAAAACGCGACACCTGCCCAAGTCAAAGCTGGCCTGGCCACCTACTACAAGATCAAAGAAGACGCCATTGCCAAGATGGGCGAGAACGACTTGGTGCACCGCGACGAGGTACAGGATGCCCTGCGCGCCGAGTGGGGTGCCGAGTACCGCGGCAACATCAACAGCATCAACGCCTTTCTGGACATGGCGCCCGAGGGCATCAAGGACAAGCTGCTCAGCGCTCGCATGCCTGACGGCCGCGCGGTTGCGAATGATCCCGACCTGCAGCGCTGGCTGATCGGCGTGGCCCGCGAAGTCAACCCCGTGGGCACCGTGGTGCCGGCCGGCGGCGACCAGATGGGCGCCATCCAGACCGAAATCGACAAGATCCGCACGGTCATGCGTACTAACCGCGCTGCCTACAACAAAGACGAAAAGATGCAGGCCCACTTCCGGGAACTGCTCGACGCCCAGGAAAAACAGGGCGGCAAGAAATGATTTTTAACCACGTCCAGGCTGCAAACCTGGCCTACCAAGGAGACCGGGACAACCGCGCAAGCGCCCCCGGTGGAGCTGGTGGATTGCAGATGACCGCGCCCAGCCACGGAAAGCACCGGCCCCGCAAGGGCAACCCGGCGCCCCTTACGCTGACAACCGCAGTTTGAAGCCGCAATTTCATCAACTTTAAGGAGCCAAAAAGGGCATCAACCGCATTCCAAACACAGTACCGCGAAGAAACCATCGCGGCCTTCGAGCAGCAGCAATCCCTGCTGCGCGACTGCACCACGACCGAAGCTGTCATCAAGGGCAACACTGCGGTGTTCCTGGTGGCCGGCTCGGGCGCTGCCACTGCAGTTACCCGCGGCGTCAACGGTGAAATCCCCGCGCGCGCCGACGACCTGACCCAGAACAGCTGCACGCTGTCCGAGTGGCACGACCTGGTGAAGAAGACGAACTTCAACGTCTTCGCCAGCCAGGGCGACCAGCGGGCCGTCATGCAGCGCACGACCATGGCCGTGATCAACCGCAAGATCGACAGCCAGATCATCACGGAGCTGAACACCGGCACGGTCAACACCGGCGCCGCGGTCCCCGGCTCGGTCACCCTGGTGATGAAAGCCCAGACCAAGCTGGGTAACGCCGGCGTGCCGTGGGACAACTGGATCACGCTGCTGTGCACGCCAGCCTTCCTGGGCTACCTCGAGCAGGCGCCCGAGTTCAGCAAGGCCACCTACGTGAACAACAAGCCGTTCGCGGAGCAGGGCCCCGAGTGGCGCGACCAGCCCATGGCCTATCGCTGGAAAAACATGATGGTGATCTCGCACCCGAACCTGCCCGGCGTGGGCACGGCTGCCGAGAAGTGCTTCATGTTCCACAAGTCGTCCATCGGCCACGCAGCCGACAAAGACGGCATGGAAACGCCGGTTGGCTACAACGAGGAGCAGGCCTATTCGTTCGCCCGCGCCTCGATGAACATGGGCGCCAAGCTGCTGCAAAACAGCGGTGTGGTGGTCATCAACCACGACGGTTCCGCCCTCAGCTGATCCACCAGGGGGCTTCGGCCCCTTGTTCCAACCCCTCAACTTTTAGGAGCCACAAATGGCATACGCAGTTACCAACCCTCCCGCTCTGACCAGCGCGGCCATCGAAGGCCGTCACGGTTTCTGGAGCTATCGCTCCGTGGACGACGCTGCCACTGTGCGCGGCGCCAACTACTTCACCAACGGCCTGGACCTGGGCATGCGGGTGAATGACGTGGTGTTCCACAGCGACACCGACGCCGGCACCCAGACGACCTCTGTCAGCACCGTGACGGCAGTCACGTCCAGCGGTGCAACCGTGGCCGCGCTGACCTAAAGCGCAAGGGGAGGGCTTCGGCTCTCCCCGCCTGCTTTTCCTCAACCACTGAAAGCACCACCATGAAACAAGCTCAGGAAAAAGAACTGCAGTTGACCCAGCACGCGCTGCTCGACTACACGCACACCGTCAGCGAGGGAACCCCGTTCGAGGACCTGCTGAAACCCGAATACTGGGCGCACGTCGCCCAAAAGCTGCGCCCGCATACCCTGATCAAGGTCGTCCCCGAGGACGGCTCCTACTGGGCGGAACTGCTGGTGCTCAGCTGTGACCGCCTGTGGGCCAAGGTCTTCGTGCTGCGCCACCACGACCTGACCGCCGTCGTCGAAGACTCCGAAGCAACAGCCTCCCGGCTGGCCGAGTTCGACATCCAGTGGAAGGGCCCGGTCAAGAAGCATGTCGTGATCCGCAAATCCGACAGCACTGCCGTGGCCGATGGCATCCAGACCAAGGGCGAGGCCCAGCTCTGGCTGGACAACCACCTCAAGACTCTCGGCATCTGAGGTAAACCATGGCCGCCACCCGCCTCAGCCTCTACAACGGAGCCCTGCGCCTCTGCGGTGAGCGCCTGCTCGCATCCCTCACGGAAGCCCGTGAGCCGCGCCGCATGCTCGATTCCGCATGGAATGACAACTTTGTCAACGGGGTGCTGGAGGACGGGCAGTGGGGCTTTGCCTGCCGGTCGGCCATGTATGACTATTCGCCATCGGTCACGCCGACCTTCGGTTATCGCCGGGCTTTCAACAAGCCCACGGATTTCGTGCGCACCATGGCGGTGTGCGCGGATGAGTATTTCAAAGTGCCGCTGACCGAGTATTCGGACGAGCGCGGCTTCTGGTATGCCGAACCGGACACGATTTACATCAAGTACGTGTCCAACGATGCGGCCTATGGCGCCGATATGTCGCTGTGGCCGCAGTCCTTCGTGGACTACGTTGAGGCCAAGCTGGCCACCAGGATCATCATGCCGCTCAAGCAGAACAAGCAGGCGCGTGACGATATGTTCGCCATCGCCGAGCAGCTGCTGACAAAGGCCAATTCGCAGAATTCCATGGCCGACCCGGCCAAGTTCCCACCGCAGGGTTCCTGGGTGCGCGCCCGCACCACTGGCGGCCAGTGGAATAACCCGAACCGGAACGGCTGATGCGCGGAGAACAAGCCTTCCTCGCCTTCAACCGCGGCATGATGTCGCGGCTGGCGATGGCGCGCACGGACCTCAAGCGTTACGGTTTGTCAGCTCAAGAGCAGACGAACTGGGTTTCTCGCGTGCTGGGTAGCACCATGCTGCGGCCGGGCCTCGGGTATCTGGGCGGCATTCTGGACCATTCCCAGGCCAAGCTGCTGCCCTTCGTGTACTCGGCGACCGATACCGCCCTCATGGAGCTGACCGACGAGGCCATGCGGATCTGGGTGAACGACGCGGTGATCACCCGCCCGGCCGTCACCAGCACCATCACCAACGGCAATTTTGATACCGACCTGTCCAGCTGGTCCGACCAGGACGGAACCGGCTCGACCTCTGCCTGGGTGTCCGGCGGCTACATGGGGCTGACAGGCGACGGCACGAACCAGGCCAAGCGCCGGCAGGCCGTCGCCGTCACCAGCGTCAACATCCTGCACGCATTGCGCATTGTCATCACCCGCGGCACCGTCTTGGTGTCGGTTGGAACAGCAGCCGGTCTGGACGACTATTTCAGCGTCACGCTGACCCCTGGAACGCACTCGCTGGCCTTCACGCCTACCGGTAACTTCTCTATCGACGTGGGCAGCAGCGGCACCTACCAGGCGCTGGTCGATTCCATCAACATCGAAGCGGCAGGCGTGATGTCATTGCCGACGCCCTGGACGACGAGCGACCTGTCCATGGTGCGCGTCGACCAATCCGCTGACGTGGTGTTCGTCGCCTGCAACGGCCTGCAACAGCGCAGAATCGAGCGCCGCGGCCCGACATCGTGGTCTGTGGTGCTGTACGAGGCCGACAATGGACCTTTCCGGCCAGCAAACACCTCGGCCACCACCCTCACGGCGAGCGCCCTGACTGGCACGGCCAGCCTGTTGGCATCTTCCCCGGTGTTCAAGCCAGAGCATGTCGGCGCAACATTCCGCCTCGAATCTAATGGGCAGCAGGTCGCGCGCACCTTTACGGCCGACGCACAGGAAAGCAATCAAATTCTGGTGACCGGTGTCGGCAACAACAGATCAGTTGCAATCATCATCACCGGCACATTCTCTGCCACCATCAGCCTGCAGCGCAGCGTCGGCGACACGGGCGTCTGGGCAGATGAGGGTTCGACTTACACGGTCCCGCAAGTCACCTCCTTCAATGACGGGCTGGATAACCAGATCGTGGCGTACCGCCTGGCCGTGAAGACCGGGGACTATGTTTCAGGCACGGCCACTGTCAGTATGAACTATTCATTGGGTTCCATCGCTGGCGTGGTGCGCATCTGGGTGGTGACCGATTCGCTGAACGCGACCGGCTCTGTCCTGAGCCCCTTGGGCAGCACGGTGGCGACGTCGAACTGGTCCGAGGGCTACTGGTCGGACTATCGCGGCTGGCCGTCGGCTGTGAGCCTCAACGAAGGCCGGTTGTGGTGGGCGGGCAAGGACAAGTTCTTCGGATCAATCACTGACGAGTTTTCCAACTTCGACCCAGACCGCGAAGGGGACTCTGCGCCCATCATCCGCTCCATCGGATCCGGTCCTGTCGATGTCATCAACTGGTTGCTGCCCATGCAGCGCCTCATGGCGGGCACGGACGGCTCAGTCATTGCCGGCCGGTCATCGTCGTTCGATGAGCCCCTGACGGCGACCAACTTCAACCCCAAGCCGACGTTGACACAAGGCTGCGCCAGAGTTTCCCCGGTCAAGATCGACGGCGCCGGCATGTTCGTGCAGCGCGGCGGATCCCGCGTGCTGAGCATGGAGTACTCGATCAACGACAACGACTATGCCGCCGACGACGTGAGCGCCCTGGTGCCCGGCATCGGCAAGCCCGGCATCGTCAGCTTCGGCGCCCAGCGCCAGCCCGACACCCGCATCCATGCGGTTCGGTCGGACGGCATGGTGGCGATGATGATTTACGACAAGCTCGAGGACGTGAATTGCTGGGTGCTGATCGAAACCGACGGGTTCATTGAGGACTTTTGCGTCCTGCCCGACGAGGACGAGGATGCCGTTTACTACGTGGTGCGCCGCGTCATCGGCGGCGTGTCCAAGCGGTTCCTGGAGCGCTGGGCGCTGGAGAGCGAGGCTGTCGGCGGCACGGTCAACAAGCAGGCTGATTCGTTCATCACCTACAGCCAGGCCGCCAGCGCCACGATTTCAGGGCTGGATCACCTGATCGGCGAGTCTGTCGTGGTCTGGGACAACGGTATTTGCCTGGCTGACGCTGACGGAAACATCGCCACTTTCACGGTTTCCGGCGCCGGCACCATTACCGTGACGCACGAAGGCGCGCCGCGGCTGGCAACGGTGGGCATGGCCGGGCTCCAGTACGAGGCCCGTTTCCGCAGCACCAAGCTGGCCTACCTCGTGCCTCCAGGGGATTCCGGCCTGTCCACCCGCAAGCGCATCCATTCCATGGGTGTGGTGCTGGCCGACACTCATCCGCAAGGCCTGGAGTATGGCCCGGACTTCACCACCATGGACGCCATGCCGCTCATGGAAGCCTATGACCTGGTGGACACGGACGTCATCTGGGAAGACTACAACTACGAGGCCTTTACCTTCCCGGGCGAGTGGCAAGTCGATGCCCGGCTGTGCCTGCGCGCCACCGCGCCGCGCCCCTGCACCATCCTGGCCGCCGTCGCCGGCCTGAACGCGAACCCGACATCATGATGATCCGCGCCGCCACTGCTGATGATGCAAAAGCCTACTGGGGCAAGAACCCGCCAGTGTCCATGCGCGGGTATGTCGCCGAGCACGAAGGCAAGGTCATGGGCATCGCCGGTCTGGCCTACGGCCCTCACCAGATCATTGCCTTTGCCGACATGGCTGAAGGTGGCCAGAAGTACCCCATGGCCATCATGCGCATCACCAAGCTGGTCAAGGGCCTGCTGAACGAAACCAAGGCCCCGGTGTACTGCAACGCAGACGTGTCGCTGCCCAATTCAAAGAAGTTTCTCGAGCATGTCGGCTTCAAGCCCGTGAGCGGCAGAACCTACGTCTGGAGCAAAGAATGAAAAACCTCAAGACCTTCCTATGGTTCATTGGCCTGATGACCGTGTGCACTGCGGCCAGCGCGGAGCCCATCACGGCCGGCATTGCATGGATTGCGGCGAACGCGACGACGGTGCTTGCTGTAGCCGGCACTGTTATGACTGTTGCCGGTGCTGCGAATGCCAGAAGCCAGGCCAAAGACGATGCCAACGCAGCAAAAGCCCGGGGTGAAATGGCCGCGCAGGGTGCCGAAGGCGAGGCCGCCCAGCTCCGCCAGCAGGCCGGCCAGCAGCGGGCCACCGCGCAACGCGAAGCCCAGGAGCAGCGCCGCCGCTCCGCGATTGCTTCTTCCAACGTACAAGCCCAAACAGGCGGCGGCAGTACAGACGCCAGTGTTCTCGGGTTGACCGGAAACATCGCAGGGGAAGGCGAATACAACGCGCTGGCCGCCATGTACGAAGGCGAGGAACGCGCCATTGGCAGCGAAACCCAGGCCAGCGGTGCGGTCGCCCAGGCAGCGCAGTACCGGGCTGGCGGTGCAGCCGGTGCGGCCCGTGCGCAATCCGCAGGCCGAGCAGCCACCCTGTCCGGCATCAGCTCAGCGTTTTCTGGCGCGTCTTCGCTGTACAGCAAATACGGCGGCGGAGGCCCAGGTGTTGGCGATTACAACGAACTGGGCCGCCTGGAGCGGGAGCGCTAATGGCAACCCTTCCCGAACGCCGGATCCCGGTTTCCCAGCGCGGCATCACGCGCTCGCCCACGCCGGCCGATGTTAGTGTGGACCGGTCGGGCGAGCAGCGTGCCGCCATGCAACTGGGCGGCAACCTCATCAACATCGGCGAGAACATGGCCAGGGAGCAGGACGCTTCTGCCATCTTCGCCGCGCGCCGCAAGCTGGACGACTGGGAACGCACCGCCATTTATGACCCGGAAAAAGGCGCTGTCGGCAAGAAGGGCGCTGATGCTTTCGACCTGCCAAAACGCATCCCCGAGGAATTCGACAAAGCCGCCGGTGAAATCGGCAAGGGCCTGCAGACCAATCGCCAGCGCCAGGCCTTTGAAGAACTGGCCACCAGCCGCCGGGGCCAGGTCAGCGACTGGGCGGCACGTCACTCCACCCAGCAGCGCCAGGTCTACCAGGAAGGCCAGTACAACGCCGACATCGACAGCGGACTGAACCGCGCCGCCATGCTCGCCAGCGCCGGGGATTTCAACACCGCCAAGGCAGAGGTCGGGCTGATGCAGACCCGCACCACCGGCTACCTGCGCAGCCTGGGTAAGTCCGAAGAAGAGATCGCCGTCGCCGTGCGCAACGTCGCCAGCAAGGCCAATGTCACCGCCATTAACGTGCTGCTGGAGAAAGGCCGGCCGCTGGAAGCCGACAAGTACCTCAAGGACAACGCTGCCAGCATGAACGTGGAAGACCTGCTGCGCGCCCAGGCCGCTGTCGGCAAGTCGGTGGACGCACGGGTTGCCCTGGTAACGGCTACCGAGATTGTGCAAAAAGCCGTGGCGCCAGCGATTGCGCCCACAGATAGCAATCGGCTGGTGAATTTGGTGATGGGCGCTGAGTCTGGTGGCAAGCGATACGGAGCAGACGGCAACTTTCTACAAGGACCAGTTACCCGTTCTGGCGAGCGCGCACAGGGTGAGATGCAAGTTATGCCGGCTACTGCAAAAGACCCCGGCTACGGTATCAAGCCAGCTGACATGAGTGGCACCAAGGACCAGCAGGCCGCCGAACTGGCGCGCGTGGGCCGCGAGAAGCTGGACGTAATGGTCAAACGCTACGCCGGCGACATTCCAAAGGCGCTGGCTGCCTACAACTGGGGCGAGAAGTACGTCGACAAGGCCATCAAGGAGAAGGGCCCAGAATGGCTGAGCGCGGCTCCTCCAGAAACCCAGGCCTACGTCGCCAAGATCACTAAGGAGTATGGCTCTGGTGCCGGCGCACCTGCCATTCCTACACTGCAGGAATTGCACGCAAAGGTACGGGCAATTCCTGGAATGATGGATAACCCGCAGCGCTACAAAAGCACGATCGCTGAAGTCACTCTCCAGCACAAAGACATGCTGGAAGCCAAAAAGGCCGGCGAGGATGCTGTCGTCACCGGTGCCTACGACTGGCTGGTCCAAAACAATGGCGACTATGCCCGCCTGCCGGCCAACCTGGCCGCCAACCTGCCGCCCGGCAAGGTCGACGAGGTGATGACCTTCGCCGGCAAGATCGCCACCGGCGTGCCGGTGCAGACCGACTGGAACACCTACACCCAACTGCGGGCCCTGGCCACCACTGACCCGGCAAAATTCGGCAAGGTGGACCTGCGCACCTATTACCCGACCATCGCCCCGGCCCAGCGCGAGCAGCTGGTGGACCTGCAGACCAAGGTGAAAGACCCGAAATCACAACCCACCGTGATGGCGCTGGCCGGGCAGCTGAGCATTGCCCACAACCAGCTGGCGCTGGGCGGCCAGAGCAACGCGGCCAAGCGCGGCATGTTCGACAACGCCGTCACCCAGGCCATCGCCGACGAGCAGGCCGATAAGAAGCGCGAACTCACCTTCGAGGAGCGCGACAAAATCATCAAACGCATGCAGCTGCCCACCACCGGCGGCGGATGGTTCGGCACAGAGCGGGTTTACCAGGTGGCCGGTACTTCAAAAGAGGCAGGCGCCAAGCTCAAGATTGACGACGAGGACCGCAAGCTGATCACCGCCGCCCTGAAAGCTGAGGGTGCCCAGGTTACCGATGCCGCCATCCAGGCCCGTTTCAACCTTCGCCACGGGATCCGGTAATGGCAAACCCCTACGCAATTGACCAGATCCAGCCGCCGGCTGCGAACGACAGCGGCAACCCGTATGCGATCAGCACCATCAAAGCCGATGAAAGCACGGCCCTGCGCGGCTCGCTGCTCAGCGGCCAGTCGGCCAATCCCGACCAGACCGCCGAGGCTGTCCAACTGTCCCGCAAGACCGGCTCACCCTATGAGGCCATCCAGGCAAACCTGCCGGAAGTGCAGCAGGGCGAGCGCCTGGACGCCTACGAGAAGATGCTGGCCGGCGCGCCCGCCACGCGCAGGTTCCTGACGGCGCCGCAGAACGCGGCCATGGCCAATGACGACGTGGGCGGCCTGACAGCGGTCGAACAGGCCATCCGCGACTTCATGGGCGGTGGCGTGATGAAGCGCGGCGCGCCCGGCAAAACGGGCAACGACAAGGCTTTGCAGTTCCTGTCCAATACCGGCAGCGCCGCCGTGTCAGGCCTGCAGGACGCCAGCGCCGGCGTGGTCGGGCTGGCTCAGGCATCGTTCGACATGCTCGCCCCGGCGCTGGATCCGCTGACCGGGACGGTGCTGCCTGAGAACCCGCTGCGCCGGGCCGCTGCCGGCCTTTCGTCATACCGGCAGGGGATCGAAGCCCAGGCCAAGGCCAATACACCAAAGACAGAAGGTGTTGTTGAGGGTGGATTTTTCAGCGGCATCAAGTCGCTGGCCACCAACGTGGCAGCCCTGCCGCTGGCGCTGTTCCCCGGCGGGCAGGGCGCGGCGCTGACGGCCATGACTGCACCGGTGGGCGGCGGTGCCTACGGTGAGGCGCGCGACAAGGGCCTGAACCCCGGCCAGGCCGCAGTCTACGGCGGCAGCCAGGCGGTGATCGAGTACGCGACCGAGAAGCTGCCGCTGTCCAAGCTGATCGGCGACGTCAAGGCCGGCACGCCGTTTTTCAAGACGCTGGCAAAACAAATCGCCCTGGAGGTGCCCGGCGAGCAGCTGGCCACCGTGCTGCAGGATCTCAACGAATGGGCTGTTCTGAACCCGGAAAAACCCTTCAAGAGCTACCTGGAGGAGCGACCGAATGCGGCCGCGCAGACCCTGATCGCCACCATCGTCGGCGCCGGTGGACAGGTTGCTGTGATGAGCGCCGTGCAGAACGTGCTGGACAAAACCGAAAATGCCAGCCTGCAACGCACCCGCGCCCAGGAAGCCGCCGCCGGCGCCGAAGGCATCGTCAAGGCGGTGGAGGCCGCCAAACTGGCGACCCGCGAGCCTGCCAGTTTCCAGGAGTTCGTGAACCAGGTGGCCGAGGACAGCGACACGCCGACCGAGCTTTTCATCGACGCCACCACTCTGACCAACACCCTGAACCAGGCCGGCATCACGATGGAGCGGCTGCAGATGGTGGCGCCAGCGGTGGCCGCCCAGCTGCGCGCCGCCTCCTTTGTGCCCGGCGCCGACATCCGCGTGCCGGTGGCTGAGTTTGCCGCCGCCGGCGCCGACATCACCACACCCCTGATCGACCACCTGCGGGAAACCCCTGACGCCATGAGCCGGGCCGAAGCGCAGGAATATCTCAAGACCGAGGGCGACCGCATCCAGGCCGACGTGGAAACAGAGCTGGGCAAGATGGGCAACAGCATCGCCGCGCGGCAGGATATCGACAAGGCAACCGCCCGGTTCGAGGCCGAACTGACCAGCGCCGGCCGGTTCCGGCCCGAGGTGAACAAGGCCTATGCCGGGATGATGGGCAATTTCTACGCCGCCCAGGCCGCGCGCGCCGGCATGCCGCTGGTAGACTTCCTGAACAAGTACCAGCTGCGGGTGACCAGCAAGACCGGGCAGGGGGCGCAGACGCTGGAGCAGGGCAGCAGCACCGTGCAGCGCGCGCAGGCCGCCGTCGCCGACTTCCTGGGCAGCGACACCCTGCCGAACGAACTGGGCCGCGTGGTGACCGCCACGGCCGCCGACATCAAGGCCACATGGGAACCGCTGATCCGCCGCAACGTGCAGATGGAATCCGAAGGCGATGCCGGCGCAGCGCAGGCCTTCTACGACCCGGCCAGCAAAACCGTCTTCCTGATCGCCGACAACATCCGCGCCGGCGACGAAGCCGCGGTGCTGGCGCACGAGCTGATGCACAAGCATGGCCAGGCCGCGCTGGGCAAGGCTGGCTGGGACAAGCTGCACAGCGTCATCAACACATGGGCCAATGCCCCCGAGGACAGCGACGAGCGCGCCGTCTACCAATACGCCAGCAGCAAGGTGCGGGCGGTGGGAGAGCAGCTGTCCAGCCAGGAAATGTTCCCCTACGCCGTGGAAGCCGCCCTCAAGATGGGCGTGCAGCCGAGCAAAAAGGCCAAGGCCGGCACCGTCTCGCGCTGGCTGAACGATGTCCAGACCGCCATGAAGACGGCCTGGGACAAGGTGACCGGCAAGCCGGAAGCCTTCGGAACGCAGGACCTGGTGAACCTGGCCTATGGCATCGCGCAGATGGAAAATCCGGCGCTGGCCCCGGAATCTAGAGGGCTGGCAGCTATCAATCCTGTAGCAGGTGAATCGCTGGATGTGCCCGGCGTCTTGCTGGAACTGGGCAAACTCGAATCCCTGTTTCAGTACCCGAAATCCGACAGCAAAGACATCGAGACCATCGCCGCCGACAAGGGCCTGCAGGTCACGGCGGTGGACCGCAATGCTGCCGAAAGCAAAGAATGGATGCTGGCCAACACCACGCCGGAGGGCGCACAGTCCTGGATGGTGACGCTGCCGGCCGGGCAAAAAGCCACGGTGGTGCAGGACGGCCAGCAGGTCTACATCAATGTTTCTGCCGTGGGCGAGGGCAACGGCGGCAGCGCGGTTTATGACCTGGCGGCCAACTATGCCGCGAACAACGGGCTGACCTTCATCGGCGACCCGAACGGCGTCAGCCCGGCCGCCATGCGCCGCCGGCTGGAAAATATGCTGTCCAGCGCTGTGAAATACGGCACAACCGACCACCTGCAGCCGCACCCCGACCAACTGGCTGGAAACCCCGAAATCGGCGTGCCAGCGCTCAAGTGGACAGACGGCGACACAGAGGGTAATATCCTGAGCATGGTGGAGGCCTCGGTGGCAGCCACCGAAAGCACCAACCCGGTAGCCACGCAAAATGTCAGCTTCGACCCAGCATCACAGTCATTCGTTGACGGGGACAATAACCCGCTCGATGCTGCGGACCTGCGCGCCATGCTCGACTTCGACGAGCGCACACCGGGAACTGGTCAGGCTGGCGTCGCCACTCTACAAAGAAATGCTCTCTTCCGTACCCTTCTATCAGGCCCGGATGCACGACGAGCTTTTCTGGACGCGGTACGTGGGCAGTCGGGTGAAGCAGGCGCAGGCGCTGGTGCAACGCGCGGCACGTTCTACCAGGGCGTAGAGTCCGCCGGCGCCCCGCGCGCCACCCTCAACTTCGCTAGCGATATCACCCAGGCGCCCAGCGTCATCGCGCTGCTTGAAGGCGCCGACCTTTCCTCGTTCCTGCACGAGTCCGGCCACTTCTTCCTCGAGGTGCAGGCCGACCTTGCCACCCGCATCCAGACCCAGATCAGCGCCGGCGCATCGGTGAGCGAAGCCGAGCGCGGCATCGTCGACGACATGAACACCCTGCTGGCCTGGTTCGGTGTCACCGACATGCCCGAGGCCTCCGCCCTGGACCAGTGGGCCATGAAGACGCTGGAGGAGCGCCGCGAAGCCCATGAGACCTTCGCCCGCGGCTTCGAACGATATGCCATGGAGGGACGTGCCCCCACCCAGGAGCTGGCCGGCCTGTTCAACAAGTTCCGCAGCTGGCTGGTGTCGATCTACCAGAAGCTGGCAAACCTCAATGTCACCCTGACCGACGACGTGCGCGGTGTGATGGACCGCATGTTGGCCAGCGACGAAGCCATTGCCGAAGCCCAGGCCGCGCGCAACATGGGCCCGCTGTTCCAGAGCCCGGAGCAGGCCGGCATGACGCCGAAGGAATACGACACCTACCAGTTCCTCGGAGAGCGCGCCACGGCCGCCGCCAGCGAGGAACTGGACGCCCGGCTGATGAAGGACATGAAGTGGCTGAGCCGGGCGAAGTCCAAGGCCATCAAGGCAGCGCAGGCCGAGGCCGACGACATCCGCCGGGACACCGAGCGCGAGGTGCGCGCCGAGGTGATGGCCCAGCCGGTGTATCAGGTCTGGCAGTTGCTAACGGGCAAATCGACCAAGGCCATGGAGCAGCCCGAGGCGCTGACCGAGTATCAGAAGGAATCCGCCGACCATAAGGCGAAGCGCGAGGAGGCGGAAGACGAGGCAGGGAAGGCCGCGCGAGCCGCCATGCTGGCCGACCAGACCGAACTCAAGGGCTTGGCGCGCGGGCAGTTCATTGCCAAAAACAAGCGGCAAATCGACATCAACGTCCAGCAGGCCATGCTGGAGTGGGACCAGAAAAACCCCGCGCCCGTTCGCCCGGCAACCGCCTACGAGGACGCGGCGCCGGGGTTTGAGACCACCAAGCTGAACACCGACGAACTGAAAAAACGGTACGGCACGGGTGAGAAGGCTATCTGGCGCATCCTTTCCGAACGCCGCATGACCAGCAGCGAAGGCATGGACGCTGAGGTGCTGGCTGGCGCGGAAGGCTTCAGCTCTGGCGATGAAATGATCCAGAAGCTGGCCGCCGCCATCCCGCCAGAGCAGCTGATCGCCGAAGAAGTCGACCAGCGCATGATGGAGCGCTACGGCGACATCACCAGCCCAGAGGCCCTGAGCCAGGCCGCCGACGAAGCCGTGCACAACGAGCTGCGCGCCCGGGTCATCGCTACCGAGCTGAAGGCCCTGCAGAAGGCCGGGCAGGTGCTCACCGGCGACCGCAACACCACCAGCGTACTGGCCAAGGCCGCCAAGGAATACGCCGCCCAGGTCATCGCCCGCCAGCGCGTGCGCGACCTCCGGCCCAGCCAGTACACCGCCGCCGAGGCCCGCAGCGCGAAGCTGGCCGAGCAGGCGCTGGGCAAGGACATGGCCGAAGCCGCCCTGCACAAGCGCAACCAGCTGATCAACAACTACGCGGCACGCGCCGCCTACGATGCCCAGGACGAAGTGAAGGCGATGCAGGCCTACTTCCGCAAGTTCGACAAGCGCCGGGACAGCATCGATGCCGGGTATCAGGACCAGATCGAGGCTCTGCTGGAGCGGTTCGACTTCAAGCCGGCCAGCCTCAAGGCCATCGATGAACGAAAGACGCTGGCTGCATGGTATGCCGAGCAGGAAGCTCTCGGAATCACGCCGGACATCCCAGAAAAGCTGCTTGACGAAGCGCGCCGTCAGTCGTTCAAAGACATGACCGTCGAGGAATTGCGAGGCCTGCGCGATACGGTGAAACAGATCGAGCACATGGGGCGCAATCTGAAGGTGCTCACCACCGTCAAAGGGCGCATCGCCTTCGATAAAGTGGCCGACGAAATTGCCAAGACGGTGATCGACAACGGCGGCGCGGCGCGCAAAGTTCAGTTGGAAGGCCCGAATCCCGTGGTCGACTGGTTCGCCGGCGTGGCCGCCAGCCATCGCAAGCTGGCCAGCCTGTTCCGCCAGATGGACGGCAACAAGGACGACGGCCCGCTTTATGAGTACATCGGGCGGGCGATGAACGAGCGCGGCACCATGGAAGACGTGGCGGTCGAGAAGGCCACCGTTGCGCTGCGCGAGATTTATGCGCCCATCCTCAAGTTGCGCGGCGGCATCACGGGTTTCCGCTCCAAGGTGTATATCGACGAAATCAAGACCAGCCTGACCCGCGGCGGCCGGCTGGCCGTGGCGCTGAACTGGGGCAATGAGGCCAACCGCCAGCGGATCATGGACGGTGACAAGTGGAGCGCCGGCCAGGTGCAGGCCATCCTGAAAACCCTCACGCCGGTGGAGCTCAAGTTTGTCAACGACGTCTGGGCCTACATCGACAGCTACTGGGAAGACATCGCCGCGAAGGAAAAGCGCCTGACCGGTGTGGAGCCCGAGAAGGTCCAGCCGCTTCCGTTCACCCAGATGGCAGCCGATGGCACCGAGGTGCAGATGCGCGGCGGGTATTACCCGCTGAAATACGACACCGACCGCAGCGACCGCGCAGACACCCAGGAAGCCGCCCAGGCCGCCAAGGAAATGATGCAGGGTGTACTGACCCGGTCGACCACCCGCCGCGGCCACACCAAGGAGCGCCTGAAGGAAGTCAAGCGCGCTGTCCGCAAGGACCTGAATGTCATCACCCAGCACATCACCCAGGTGACCCACGACCTGGCCTGGCACGAATGGCTGATCGACACGAACAAGCTGCTCAAAGACGAGCGCGTGGTTTCCGCCATCCGCGACCACTATGGCCCCAAGGTGCTGAAAACCATCCGCGACGACGTGCTGGGCATTGCCACCGCCGACGTGGTGCCTCAGGACAGCGTGGACAAGGCCCTGCTGCTGCTGCGCTCCAACGTCACCCGGGCGACCATGGGCGCGTCCATCACCACCGCCTTTCTGCAGCCCTTCGGCCTGACGCAATCCATGGTGCGGATCGGCCCGAAACACGTGCTGCGCGGCATGGCGCGGTGGGGCGGGGACGCTGCCCGCATGGAAAACACCGTCGAATGGATCCGCGGCAAGTCGGAATTCATGCGCCTGCGCTCGAAGACCTTCAACAAGGAACTGCGCGAGATCCGCGGTTCCGTCGCCGGAAAGTCCGCGACGATGCGCGTGGTCGATGCCGGCCTGTTCGCCCTGATGCAGAAAATGCAGCTAGTGGCCGACGTACCGACCTGGGTAGGCCAGTATGAGAAATCGCTGGCCGAGGGTCTGGACGAAGCCGCGGCAGTGGCCATGGCCGACCGCGCCGTCCTGGAATCGCAAGGCGGCGGCGCCACCAAAGACCTGGCCGAGGTGCAGCGCAAGCACCCCATGTTGACCCAGTTTTACAGCTATTTCAGTGTCACCCTGAACCTGGCCGCCGAGCAGACCGCCGCCACCGATTTCAAGAACCCGGCGGCCGTGGCTGGCTGGCTGGGCGACATGGCGCTGCTGATGGTCATCCCGGCCATCCTGCCATCCATGATCATGTACGGGCTCAAGGGTGGGGATGATGACGACGAAAAGGGCTGGGCAAAGCGCATTGCCGAATGGCAGCTGGGCTACCTCATGGGCACGGTGGTCGGCATCCGCGAACTGTCCGGCGCCGTGTCGGGTTTCGACTACGCCGGCCCGCCGGTCAGCCGCATCGTTTCCGACATCGGCAAGGCCGGGAAGCAAACCGCCCAGGGCGAACTGGACGAACCCGCCGTCATGGCCTACATCCGCCTGATGGGCACCGCCTTCGGCATTCCAGTTACCCAGGCGATGCGCTCCTACAAAGGCTGGAAAGCCTGGGACGAGGGCCAGGAGGGCGCCGGCCCGCAATCGGTCTTGTTTGGACCACCACCACGAGATTAAAGGAGAAGAAAAGGCCATCCACACAAACAGACCGCCTCTATGGCATGACCACCTCGGTGGCCGTGAAGCCGCCTTGCCGGGTTCAAACCACGGCCGCCATCACCCTGTCCGGTGAACAAACCGTCAACGGCGTGGCCATCGTCACCGGGGACCGGGTGCTGGTAAAAGACCAGGCCGACCCTATCGACAACGGCATTTACATCGCGGATACTGCGGCTTGGGCCCGTGCGCCCGATTTCGACGGCTCCCTCGATGCAGTGGACGGCACCCTGGTGCTGGTGCATGCGGCATCCGGGCCTGACCAGATTTACGAGCTGTCCGCGACCAACCCGGTGATCATCGGGACCAGTTCGTTGACGTTTGCGCTCAGCTCGCTGACAACTACTGCTTTCGGTGCATCCCTGATCGCTGCGGCCGATGCGGCTGCGGCTCGCGTGCTGCTGGGTTTCAGCACATTCTTCAGCACGTTGATTGCTGCCGCTGATGCCGCGGCCCTGCGCTTGCTGCTGGGGTTCAGTACCTTTTTCAGCACGCTGATCGCCGCTGCCGATGCTGCTGCGCTCAGGACTCTACTCGGGGTGACGGCCGTAGGTGATGCGGTTTTCACTGCGGTGAGCGCGGCGGCCGCGAGGACTGCCATAGGGGCAGCTGTATCAGGAGCCAACAACGACATCACATCATTGACGGCTGTTACGGCAGGTGGATACCCAGCCTTGTCTGTTACGCCAGCCAACCTATCGCAAAAGCACACACTGGTCGCCTCAGTTAATGCTTCCGGTGCTGCCGTATCTTTTACAGGCATCCCGTCCTGGGCGAATGAAGTCACCATGATGTGTTCCGTGTTGTCGAGCACCGGGACAGACAACATTTACTTTCAGCTTGGCACAAGTGCCGGGTTTGTTGCAACCGGCTATGCCGCAATCAGCACGACCATGATCAACGGGGCGTCTCTTGTGGTGACCACCGATTCAGTCGGGTTTAGTTTGACCACGAATAGCGGGGTAACGGCCGCTGAACTCTACAACTATTCCATAGTGTTCAGGCGGCTGACGGCGAACACTTGGATCGCTGCTGGCGACGGCAGCCGTAACGCTTCTGCTGTTTCCTATTCCGTATCTGGAGGAATCACCTTGGCAGATGCCCTTGACAGAGTTCGTGTGTCATCTGCCGGCGCTTCGACTTTTGATGGCGGTGTCGTTGCCATAAGTTATCAATAAAGAGCAAGCACGTATTTTATACAGGAGATCATGGGATGAATTCAATCTACGCCTTTGCCGGTACAAAAATTCTCGCTGCTGGCCTCATCGCCGGTACGCCTGCTGCCCCGGCTACGGTGCGCGTGATCACGTCTGCATCGATCATCAACACAACCAACGCCAACGTCAATTTTTCCGCCTACATTGTCCCGGACACTGGCACCGCAGGTGACGATAACGTGCTGATCAAAGTTCGGTCGGTGGGACCAAATCAAACAGACCCCTGCAGTGAGCTGGTAGGAAAATGCATCACGCCAGGCGCGACACTTCGGGTTTTTGGCGAGGGCGTGACGCTGACTTACACCGCCGAAGTGCACGGCGATTCCACCGCATCAGCACCTGTCGGCAGCGGGTCAAGAATGCCGGACTTTGATAGCTATTTTGGCGGCGACCCGACCGACACAAACGACAGCGCCGAAGCGCTGCGCCTGTCCCTCGAATACTGCTACACGAACAAAATCAGATGGTCCGCTCCAGAGGGCAAATACCGGCTGGATAGCCCAGTGGTTGCGCATGCTCCTCCCGGCATGTCAGCCGCTGGGAAAATGAACACGCTTTTCCGCTACAACGGCCCAGCCGGAGAAGTCCCGATTACCCTCACGATTGACGCGCCACACGTGGCCGGGAAGTTCGAAGACTTCGGGATCGAATCCGTTGTGCTTGGCGCGTCTGAAAACGCCCTCGTGATAAAGCTGATGAATTCTTCGGCGTACTTCGCGCATTTTTCACTGGAGAATCTTTATCTCAGTGATTGCCGAATGCACGGCCTTGTGCTTGACAACAGCATTGCCAACGGCGACGGGTTCTTTGTCGGCACGGTCGAGGGCTGCTTGATTTCGAACAGCATCCAAATTGTCAACGGCGGCGACTCACTGAACATCCTGCGCAACTGCGTTTCTCCAGTCAGCTCGACCATCGGCGCGACCTGTGCCGGCATTGAAA